>Ga0164305_10000057_pt1 | contig 31247 bp, 34 predicted proteins | sample Whisoiple_237_MG_FD_110215 | JGI IMG/M metagenome (GOLD analysis project Ga0164305, IMG submission 110215) | Soil microbial communities amended with pyrogenic organic matter from upstate New York, USA - Whitman soil sample_237_MG | ecosystem: Environmental > Terrestrial > Soil > Agricultural...
GCTGCTAAGAATCCTAATAGATCGCAAGTTTCAGCCATGTTGCAGCCTCTTGAACCGCCATCGAACGCAGTATTCACCGGCGAAAAGCAATCCCATCAACAGATAAGCAACGATGCCATTATAAAGCGTCCAGACAGCCGCCGACGCCCAGAGCGCGGTGATCAATGCCGCGGCGCCATTCATGGCGAAAAATATGCACCACACTTGGGTAACGCGGCGCGTATAAGAGATCGCCCGCGCGGGGAGTTCCGCGTTACGCAATCGTGCCCAGCGCTCGATGATCGATGGCGGAAACAGCAGGCTATAAGCAAATAGACTCAGCAGCGTGCCATTCACTAAGACGGGGTAGAATTTCAGCGGCAGGATCGCGTTAAGCCAAAGGGCGCACACGACCAACAACAGCGTTCCACCTACGCACCAGCACCAGGCCGCGCTGAGTTTCAACATGTGCAGCCGCGTCACTACCAGCAGCAGTAATAGAATTGCAAGAACCCGCGGCTCGAATCGATCTTGCCCGAGCCAGATTACGAGCGGGTAAGCGAGCGTTATTACGACCATCAGTAAATTCAGAATGTGCCTCGATAATGTGCTAGCGGAGCAGATCGGCGAGCGCATTCACCACGTCCTGCACGGTACGGATGGTCTTAAACACTTCAGGCTGCAGCCGCTTGCCGGTGAGCTCTTTGAATTTCACCGCTAGATCGACTGCGTCGATGCTGTCGATATCGAGATCACTGTATAGGTTTGCCGTTGGCGTAATCTTCGCCTTATCAAGTTCAAACATCTCGTGCAGGATATTAACGACCCAGGAATAGATCTCGTCCGTGGTCTGCGGCATTGCCGGATTCATTTTCATCCGTCCCCGTTTTTGCGATGGTTATCGACCATGCTCGCGAGCGCCCGTACCGAGGCGAAGTGGCGACGGTTTTCCTCTGAGTTCGCTGACAAAACCACGCCGTACCGCCTTTGGATGGCTACTCCGAGTTCAAGCGCGTCGATGGAGTCCAATCCAAGCCCGTCTCCGAATAGCGGCGCTTCGACGTCAATATCTGCCGGGGTGGTGTCTTCGAGTTGAAGCACATCGACGATCAGTCGTTTGATATCGTCTTCAGTCGTTAGCATGGCAAATCGTCTCAAGAAAAAAATTTGTGCAGATAGCCCGTCAGTTGCCGTGCAGCCAGCGCTTTACCGAAAGAGTTTGCGAGAAATGGCTGAATGTCGATGTCTTCCATCACATCGAAATGAAAATGCGACCTATACGCTGGCAAGCGCCACCATTTTTCCCCTTTAACCAGCATGGGCGGCGTGCACCGGATACGCACAGGTGTAATATTACACGGGGCGCGCACGGCAATATTTGCCGCTCCCCGCTTGAGGGTGATGCCCCCATCCGCCGGCGTCCGCGTGCCCTCTGGAAAAACGATGAGGTTCCCGCCGTCGCGTATGGAGGCAATGCAGTCTTCGAGTACCTGAACGCTGTCTTCATTGTTGGCGATGTAACCGGCGGCGCGCACCGTCGCGCGGGTAAAGAGATTGCGCCAAAGGCGGGCCTTGACGATGCAATCTGCTTGTTGGACAAACGCGAGGAGAAACACAATATCAATCAATGTCGGGTGGTTGGCAAGAATCAATTGCCCGCGCCGTTCCAATCGTTCGAGTCCTTTGGTTTCGTACTGGAAGACACCTAGAGCACACATCGATCGAACGATGCAACGGAAAGTTAACTGGACCAAATCTCGCGCGATGGTCCTGCGTCGCTTCGGCTCTCGCACCATTAAATTCAGCACGGGAAAGATAAGGACGCCGCCAATACCAACCGGCACAAATCCCAACCCTGTACCGAGCACGCGCCAAAACCGCTGGATACTACTAAGCATGTCGCGACCAGATCCATCGGTGTCGATCGCAACTCCGCTCAAGGCGAATGTCTTTCCTAAGGAAGAAACGCAAAATCTCTAAACCACCGGGAAATCGCCCACTATGCATAGACCGGTTGTGATGGGAGGGTGACCAGGAAAGTGAAACTACATCACTACTAGCCGGTCGCATCAACCAACTCCACGCAAACGGTTGTTCATGGCAGTCCTGAAACGCTTGATAAACAGTGGGCAGTGGACAGTCATAAACCACAAGCAAAACTTGTGGTTCGCCGTCCGCGAGCAACCCACATGCTTCAATCACCCCATATTCAACAGTGCTTTGACCGGCGGCAAGCGCGATAGTATTGGCATGGTCCCCACGAGCAATCGAGAAAAGTCCTGCCGTTGCGTTATGAACCGACAAGCTGAACGATGTAGGAGATAGCGCCCCGAATTTGCTAAGGTCGAGCAATAGATCCACAGAACGCGCCGCCTCACCGTGCCGGGAGCAAAAAACCGCCGGCACATCGATTAGATCGCCCGAACATTGATAGGCCACTTCGAGAGCCATCTTAGCGAGAAGGCCCGCACGCCGGCGCAGCATCGGCGGCATCGCGCGAACCGCCGGCGCTTGTATCCCGCAAATTGAATGTTCGCCATGTGCCCATGCCAACCAGGAATCGCGTGTCTCCGCGCCGGGAGCCCACGCTGCAAATGATCCGATCGAAAAACTGACACCGGTGTTAAGCATAGGCGTTCATACTAACGCCCGTCCATATTGCGTTCTTTTCGGTTTGCAAGAAAAGAACAAAACCTCGCTAGAACGCGCCGAGTGGATCTTTGTCTCTCAAAGTTGGCTGGCGGCAGAATAATTTACTTTTTGGCGGATACAGATGTTATGCTTGTTGCCATCGTTTGTCGAGAAAAAAAGGAGTTTTCGAATTAAATCGCACTTTTTTTACGTCGCCTGTGGCTTTATTGATGGCACTGGTCTCTGCTTCCGGTTGTAGTAAATCGTGCAACGGCAACTATTTCACCGGGTGCCGACCTGAATCGATTGAAGACGTTTCATGTCGTTCATCAACCAAAAGACACGCATAATATCCATAATCTGATTAGAGACAAACTCACGAAGGATGGTTTTACGGCGACCGCCGGACCGGCTTGCCGCAATCATCGTATCAAGCCGATTCTATAATTACTTACGCGGATCGATGGATGTGGGATATCACATTATATCTTTTGGAGCTTACGGTAACATTGCGGGATACGAGTAATGATTTTCCATTGGTGGTCGGCAATTCGTTTCAGACTTCGTTGACCAGAACATCTCCGGAGGAAATGGTTGACGAGGTAATGACCAATATTTTCAATGCTGCGAAACAAACGCCCCAACCGAGCGCTCGATGAACTTCGTGAAATTCGGAAGAATCCGGCGCTGTCTTTGCTTGGCTTATGGTTTTTCTTATCCGCCCTCGCAGCCTGCGCCACGCCGGGCGAAAGTTACCAGCATGATTCCGGACGCTTTTGAATCCCAGAAAAAGTACTCACAGTCCGTCCGTAAAAAGTCACCGGCGGGCAGGATGATGAAGCCGTTGGACGACCACAAATTCCGCATGCAGCTTTTGAGCAAGCATTGGCAACCTCTATCCGTCGCTTCCAAATTTTTTCAAAGGTAGTTGGCGATCAAACCGAAGCGGAAGGTTTTATCCTCGTAGTGACGCTCTTAAGTATGAGCAGCTATTTGGGCACACGGTTCGGTTAGAGGCAGGTTGGACTCTGCGGCGGCGGATACAGGAGTGCTTTCTTGGCGAGAGTCGATCATCTCCGAGTTTAACGGATCCAATGTGCAGCTCGCAACCGAAGGCGCCGCAAAGAACAACATAACACAGGTCTCGAGCAAAGCTCGAAACTCAATCTTTGATACCCGAATGATCCTGCGCAGCTACAGCCGCTTTCAAATAGGACATAAAGACTAAATTGGTCCTGGGGGAGTTCCAGCGAAAGTTGGTTTTAACAGAGCGTGTATCAAGGTTTTCAACGTAATCGAATTGCTATGTGGAAACTTGAGGCAGGAGGAAATGAGGCGCCCACAGCGTGAACGCCTTTCCCTAGAATGAGTTTAGCTAGCCGACTCTCTCGGGAGCTAGTTTTAATTATTCGCCGTAATCTTGCGCAACCTGTGACGGTCTCACAATCCACGAGCCGGTGCATGAACGCCGTGCTGTTTCACCGATGTCTCTGCCGTTCGTGCCGCCGTCGTACGCCCCTTCAACGCCGAACGTCGCCACGTAGGGTACTGCGGCTGTTACTTGCGTTCCAACACAGGTCACGGTCTTAGACACTAACTGGAGTGGAGTCAAAAGGATACTGCCGAGAATACTGAAAAAGCCCGGTCTTGGCTGCCCAGAGGCGCCCGCTTCTTGAGCAACGCTAGGATTCGCCGAGATCAACAAACCACCAGCTAAAACGACAGTACCTATAACCAATGATAATTGCTTCTTCATGGATTTCCTCCTGGCTAATGCCAATCGCAAATTTGACCCCATCGGCTCATCGATGTCAAGTGCTAACGCTTGGGCGCGAGGCGGTTGCTGAGCTCAGGCAGCCAAAAATAGACAAGTAGGCACAGCGATCCTCTACCTGGCTGCTTCCATGGCATCCTTGAGATTGAAGGTGCCGGCATAGAGCGCCCTTCCGACGATTACGCCTTCGACTCCCTCTTTCTCCAGAGGCAAGAGGTTACGGATATGGTCCAGTGTTGCCACCCCGCCCGAGGCGATGATCGGAATGCGTACCGCACGGGCGATTTTTAACGTTTCATCGATGTTGACTCCGATTTGAGTTCCGTCGCGGCCAATATCCGTATAAATGAGCCGCGGAGCGCCGTCTTGCTCACAGCGCTTTGCCAACTCAACCGCATCCGATTCAGTGGTTTGTTTCCACCCCTTCACAGCCACCTTTCCCTGGCGCGCGTCGATGCCAACTACAATTTTCCCGGGAAACTGTTGGGAAAGCGCGCGTAAGAACGGCGCGTTCTCGTACGCTGCCGTACCGATGACCACGCGGGCCACGCCCAAGTTAAACGCCGCTTCGACCGCTTCAATCGATCTCAAGCCGCCGCCAAGCTCTACGGATAAATCGGACAGCCGGCAGATTGCCGCCACTTCTTTAGTGTGTACCGGCCGTCCTTCCATAGCGCCGTTCAAGTCGACGACGTGAATAAAAGTGGTTCCCTCGCTGATCCAATGCTTCGCGGCTTCGATAGGGTTCTCGAAGTAAATGGTTTCTTTGTCCATCCCTCCCTGGAACAGACGAACACAGCGTCCGTCTTTGAGATCAATGGCGGGGATAATGAGCATGCTTTAGTTGTTCGCAACAAAGCGGCCGAAGTTGGCGAGGACCCGCAAACCCAAATCTTGGCTTTTTTCAGGGTGAAACTGACAGGCAAAGAGCCTGTCGGTTGCAATGCTGGAGACGAACGGGTCGCCGTAATCCGTCGTCGTCGTCACGATCGAGCGGTCCTCGGGCACGACGTGAAACGAGTGCACGAAGTAAACGTAATCGCCGCTACAGATCCCTTCGAGAAATGGCGAGTCATTCTTCTTCTCGAGCCGATTCCAACCCATGTGCGGAACCTTGAAATTTTCATTGGCGCGAAAGCCCACCACTTTGCCGGGAAAAAGGTCGAGTCCTTTTTGCTTGCCGAACTCTTCGCTCTCGGGAAAGAGCAGTTGAAATCCCAGACAAATTCCAAGAAATGGTTTTTGACTACGCACCACATCGCGAATCGGTTCGACCAAACCAAGTTTGCCGAGGTTTTCCATGCACGCATTAAACGCGCCGACGCCGGGCAGAACCACGCCGCGTGCAGATTGAATCTGCCCGAGATCGCGCGTCACCACTGCTTCAAAACCGACGCGCTCGAATCCCTTCTGCACGCTGCGCAAATTGCCCATACCGTAGTCGATGATCGCAATCATGGTGTTAAACGACGTGAACTGCTTGAACGCCTTGAACGAGTTTTCTATAGGCTCCCTTTGGTCGACAGCACGCCTTCGACGCGCGAATCGAGTTGGGTTGCAAAATCCATCGCCCGCGCGAAGGCCTTGAAACACGCTTCAATGATATGATGCGGATTCTCGCCGCGCGGCACATCGATGTGCAGATTCATGCCCAATTGGTTGGCGAACGCCGCGAAAAACTCGTGCGGCAGGTCGGTGTCAAAGTCCCCCACGCGGCCCGGCCGAATCTTCACATTGTAGGAAAGATACGGCCGTCCGCTCAAGTCAACCACCACTTTCGCCAACGCTTCATCGAGGGGGCAGCTCGCCTCGCCGAAGCGCCGGATCCCGCGTTTATCGCCGAGGGCATCTTTGAACGCCTGCCCCAAAGCAAGGCCGACGTCTTCCACCGTATGATGATAATCGACGGCGAGGTCGCCTTTCGCCTCAAGATCAATGTCGAAAAAGCCGTGCCGGCTAAAAATATCGAGCATATGATTAAGAAAAGGCATACCTGTCTCAATCGCCGCTTTTCCCGCGCCGTCAATTTCGAGCGAGAGCTTTATATCGGTCTCTTTGGTTTTTCGCTCGACTTTGGCTTTCCGTGCCATCCTGATCTCCTTGAACTCGCTCCGATAGGCGCGCTGGTCAACTCGCCGCCTATAGGTCTTGTCTGAATCGCGCCTCCACTGAGCGCGCGTGATCGTCCAATCCTTCCAGTCTCGCCAGATGCGTGATCGTGGGCGCCAATACCTTCAGAGCGCGACGCTCGGCTCGAATGATGCTCGTTCGCTTGAGAAAGTCATAGGTCCCGAGCGGCGAAAAAAAACGCGCGCTCCCGCCGGTCGGCAGTACATGGTTGGGGCCGGCAAGATAATCGCCTAGCGGCGGCGCCGAGTAAGGGCCCAGAAAGATTGCCCCGGCATTATGAATGCGCGCCGCCAGCTTCTCGGGTTCCTTCACGATTAGCTCGATGTGCTCCGGCGCAATCTCGTTTGCCAATTCGATCATTTCTTGAGTCCCACGCGCCACAATGATCGCCCCGTATTTTTTCAGCGACTGTAAGGTAATGGCCCGCCGTTTAGTGCCGCCTAAACGATCGGCGATCGCGGTCTGGATCCACTGAGCGAAAGAAACGGAAGTAGTGACACAAAGTGCCGCCGCCAGCTCGTCGTGTTCCGCTTGCGATAGCATGTCCGCGGCCACATGGACTGGATCGGCGGAATTATCGACCAAAACCAAAATCTCGCTCGGTCCCGCGATGGAGTCGATATCCACCTCTCCAAAAACCATCCGTTTGGCTGTCGCTACGAAAATATTCCCTGGGCCGACAATCTTGTCTACCTTTGGAATCGTTTGCGTTCCAAAAGCCATTGAGGCCACGGCCTGTGCTCCCCCGATTCGAAAAATACGATCGACGCCGGCAAGGTGCGCAGCGGCGAGAAGCAGAGAACCGTCAGTGCCAAGCGGCGAACTCATGATGATTTCATCGACTCCCGCCACTTTGGCGGGAATCGCGTTCATCAGCACGGTTGACGGGTATAATGCTTTGCCCCCTGGAACATAGATGCCGACGCGCCTCAACGGCGTAATCCGCTGGCCCAGCGTCATGCCCAGACGGTCGCGATATTTCCAGCTCTTCTGCAGTTGATGCCGATGAAAAATCGAGATCCGTTCGGCCGCAAGCCGCAATGCCGAGAGGTCATCACGCGGCAATGTTTTGAGTGCAGCTTCGATCTCGCTCTTCTTGACTTCGAGCCTCGACAATTTGAGACGGACGTGATCGAACCTAGCGGTATACCGCAGGACCGCGCGGTCGCCTTGGCGACGGACCGTTTCGATGATTTCCGAAACTCGCCGGTCGATTGAACCGTCGCGTGTTCCACGCCGTTCCAGGATTTTTTCCAATAGCGGCTTGAATCCAGGGTCGGTGGTCTTTACTAATCTGATCGGCATTGCTCGCTTTTACTTGATCATCGACCATTACGGTTGAACTTTGAACCTTGAACGATACAACAGCCTAGCCTCTCACCCGAACGATCTGAGCGCCGATTTGCGAAAGCTTCTTTTCGATTTTTTCGTAACCCCGATCCAAATGGTACACGCGCGAGACCTCGGTCGTGCCTTTGGCGACAAGACCCGCCAGAATCAACGCTACGCTGGCGCGGAGATCGCTCGCCATCACCGGCGCACCCGATAGGTCGCGCACTCCGCGCACCACCGCGCGATTTCCTTCCAATTTGATCTGCGCGCCCATGCGGTCCAGTTCTTGCGTGTGCATGAAACGATTTTCGAAAATGGTTTCCGTGATCACGCTGACGCCTTCGGCGACTGCCATCAGCACCATAAACTGCGCTTGCAGATCGGTGGGAAAACCGGGGTAGGGAAGCGTTGTCACATCGACGCTCCTGATCGTGCCTTCTCGGCGCACGCGAATACCGGCGGAATCGGCAACGAAGTTGATACCGGCTTCCTTTAGCTTGATCAAGAACGCATCGAGATGTTGGACCCGGGCTCCTTTAATCAGCACATCGCCGCCGGCAAGTGCCGCCGCAATGATAAAACTGCCGGCCTCGATCCGGTCGGGAATAATTCTATGCCTGACAGCATGCAGGGCTTTCACGCCTTCGATTTGAATAATCGCGCCGCCAGCCCCTTCTATTCGCGCGCCCATCGCATTTAAGGCACGCGCCAGGTCTTCGATTTCCGGCTCTTTGGCGGCGTTCTCAATGACTGTAGTCCCTTCGGCGAGCGTTGCCGCCATCATCAGGTTTTCCGTAGCGCCTACGGACGGTAGATCAAGATAAATTTTCGCGCCGTGCAGCCGGGACGCGGTCACTTCCATATAACCATGGCTTTGCTCGACCTTTGCGCCCATCGCCTCCAAGCCTTTTAGATGCAAATTGATTGGCCGGGCTCCAATGGCGCACCCGCCGGGTGTCGAGACACGAGCCCGACCGAAACGGGCGACGAGTGGGCCCAGCACCAAAAACGACGCGCGCATGGTTTTCACCAGATCATACGGAGCCTCAAACTTCTCGATCCGATTGGCTTGGAGTTCCAGCTCGGCGGCGCCGTCAAACCAACGGCCGCTCTCGACCCTTTCGCCGACCCCGGAAAGAAGCTTTAAAGTCGTCCTGATATCAGCGAGATGCGGAATTTCCTCGTAGACACAGGCTTCTTCCGTCAACAGGGAAGAGATGAGTACTGGCAGTGCGGCATTCTTTGCGCCGCTCACCGTCACCTCTCCAGCCAGCGCTTTGCCGCCCTGCAAAATAATTGTATCCACAAATTTCCTAAACGAGCTCGGGACCGGGACCTGTTCGCGCAACGATAACGCGATCCCGACCGCTATAATCCTGATGCACCTGAGTATCCAGATAAGCCGCACTATTTCTGAACAGCGCCAGCACCAATGAACCCATCGTAGCGCCGATCTCGACAGCCACCGCGCCGCCTTGCCGCAGATAATCAGGTGCTTCCTCAGTAATCCGGCGATAGAAATCGAGCCCGTCAACACCGCCGTCGAGCGCAGCACGCGGCTCCCAACGGCTCACCTCAGCCTCCAAGTTCGAAATCTCGCCGCGGGAAATATAAGGTGGATTAGATACAACCAAATCAAAATCATTTTCGAGCTCTTTGCCGAGCGCGGGGAAGAGATCGCCCTGTAAAAATCGGATCGCTTTGGACACACCGTTTCTGCAGGCATTCCTGCGGCCAATCGCCAGAGCTGCCGGCGAGATTTCGGTTGCAATTATTTGCGCTCGCGGCGATTCAGTTGCAAGTGCCACGGCGATGGCGCCGCTTCCAGTTCCTAGCTCGAGGATTCGCGGTACTTTGGTGTCAGCTAAATTTGCCAATTCTTTGAGCGCGATCTCGACCAATAGCTCCGTTTCGGGCCGCGGCACGAGCACATCGGAGCTGATGATAAAATCGAGCGACCAGAACTCCTGTTGCCCGGTGATGTAAGCGAGCGGTTCACGATTCAGGCGCCGTTTGAGTAAATCTTCATAGCGGTCAGATTCTGCGAGGGAAAGATTTCTAGCTGCAGCGACAATGAGCTCTTCACGGCTCATACCGAGCGCACAACCGAGCAACAACTCGGCATCGAGACGAGCGCTGTCAATGCCGGCTCCGCGCAATCGCCGGACCCCTTGCATCAAAATGCCTGAAAGATTCACGTAAGGCTCAACCGGTTGGCGCCGCTGATTTAGTGTCCGCGTCCGGCTTCCCTGCCGCCTTGAGCGATTCGGCTTGATAATGAGTGATGAGAGCGTCGATGACTTCGTCCAGCTCGCCCTCCATCACACGATCGAGCTTGTACAAAGTAAAGTTGATCCGATGATCCGTGAGCCGTCCCTGCGGAAAATTATAAGTACGAATGCGTTCGCTCCGGTCGCCGCTCCCGACCATTAGCTTTCGCGTCGCGGCGATTTCCGAACGTTGTTCCTCCTGCTTCCGCTCGAGCAAGCGAGCGCGAAGAATCTTCATGCCCTTAGCGCGATTCTTGTGCTGAGATTTTTCATCCTGGCAAGAAATCACGATTCCTGTCGGAATGTGCGTAATGCGGACGGCCGAATCCGTGGTGTTGACGCTTTGCCCGCCGGGTCCCGAAGAACGAAAAACGTCGATTCGGATCTCCTTCGGATCGATCGCAATTTCCACTTCGTCAGCTTCCGGCAACACCGCCACCGTCACCGCCGAAGTGTGGATTCGGCCTGAGCCCTCGGTGACTGGCACTCGCTGAACGCGGTGTACGCCACCCTCGAATTTGAGCCTCGAGTAGGCGCCCTGCCCTTCAATACTCATGATGATTTCTTTATAACCCCCGAGTCCTGTCGGGTTCGAGCTCATCATTTCTACGCGCCAGCGGCGCGATTCGGCGTAGCGTGAATACATCCGAAAAAGCTCCGCCGCGAAGAGCGCTGCTTCGTCGCCGCCGGTGCCGGCACGAATCTCGACAATGACGTTTCGCGAATCGTTGGGATCCTTCGGCAGGATCAGAATTTTAAGATGATTTTCCAGCGTTTCTTTACGCTCGCGGAGCTCGATTAATTCCTGCTTCGCGAGTTCTCGAATCGCCTCGTCGGGTTCCTCCAGGAGCTGGCGATTGTCATGTATTTCGTGCTCCACTTTGCGCCATTCGCGATAGCAGGCGACGAGCTCTTCCAACTCAGCGCGTTCCTTGGCGAGCTTGGAGTACTCGCGTTGTTGTCCGAGAAGCTGCGGATTGGACATCATCCCTTCCAGTTCCACATAGCGCTTTTCGACTTCGGCCAGTTTGTCTAACATTGTAGCTCTCTTGGGAGGACAAAAAGAAAAAGGGCAAAGGGAGCACGATCACCCTTTGCCCTTTCACATACCGAAATAGCCTAATCGAGCAATTTTCCCCTCAACCCTCCGCTAGCTCAATTCTTCAGGCCGTACTTTTTCCTGAACTTGTCTACGCGACCCGCTGAGTCCAGCAATTTTTGTTTGCCAGTAAAGAAAGGGTGGCAATTGGAGCAAATTTCTACGTGAATATTGCCGGCCGTCGAGCGTGTCTCTACCACTTGTCCGCAGGCGCAAGTTATTGTCGCAACTCTGTATTCTGGATGAATTCCTTGTTTCATATGATCTACCTTTAGCAAAAAACATATAACACACGGATTGACCTGCTGCAATCGAGTCTGAGCGCGGAAATGGGCCGCAATGCAAGCGCTGCATCACTATTCCGGCTGTGCAGATTTTATTGCCAAACAGCCCATGAGACCCTAAAATGCTGGCTTGTCTGTGTCGGGAATCACAAGGTTTCATCGACAACAGAACTAAGGGAGGTCGAAGACGCCATGAGCAAGCCTGAAGTCGCCATTTCAAGAATCGAGACTGCCATTCCTCCAGTCCCATTAAGCCCGGAGGCCACTCAACTCGACTACGGTTTCCTAGCCGACCTGACCCTGAAAACGGTCTATGCGGACGCCAATTGCACCACCGAGCGTGCGGCCCAAAAGCTCAAGTTGTCCATGCCAGTGACGGAAAATTTGTTACAGCACCTCTATCGCGAAAAATTTGTCGAAATTCGAGGACTAGTCAGCTACGGCAACAATCGCTATGGACTACTCGATCGCGGCTGGCAACGCGCACAGCAGCTTTTAGACATGAACGGCTATATCGGCCCTGCACCAGTATCGTTGCCGGCATACAGTGAAATGGTGCTGCGCCAGAGCGCGGCGCGCGATCCGGTTCGTTCCGAGGCAGTACATTCGGCTATGTCCGGACTTGTCTTGCCTGAGAGCACCGTGCAAACGCTCGGGTTAGTTGCAAACTCACGCCGCAGCCTCTTTATGACGGGTCCGTCGGGGAACGGCAAAACGAGCATCGCCCTCGCTCTCCACACCGCGCAACGCGGTGAAATCTGGATCCCCTATGCGGTCGAGGTGGATGGCCAGGTCATAAAGATCTTCGATCAACACAATCACCAGCAGATCCCCGTGACCGGCACCGATCGTTACGACGAACGTTGGATCAAGATCAAGCGGCCGATTGTCGTCGTTGGCGGTGAAATGACAATCGAAACTATGGATTTGATCTACAGTAGCACGGTTCGGTTTTACGAGGCGCCGTTTCAAATGAAGTCGAACGGCGGCACTCTGGTCATCGACGACTTTGGCCGCCAGCGCGTGGATCCTCATGATCTTCTCAATCGCTGGATTGTTCCCCTCGAGGGACGTATCGATTACCTGACGCTCCATACCGGAAAGAAGATCGAAGTACCCTTCGAGCAGCTCCTGATTTTCGCAACCAACCTCGATCCGAGCGATCTGGTGGATGACGCCTTTCTACGCCGCATGGGCTATCGTCTCTACATAACTCCGCCGGATCGGCAGATGTACACGATGATTTTTGAGCAATATGCCCGCTCGATGGGGTTCGAATATCACGCCAAATACATCGAATACTTGTTTCGGCTATACGAAGTGGACAAGCGGCCGCTCCGGGCTTGCGAGCCGCGCGATTTGATTCAGCGCTGCGCCGATCTTTGCAAGTACGAGAATATTCCCATGGAGCTTTCTAATGATCTGCTTCATCTCGCCTGGCAAAACTATTTTGGCGCGGCACCCTCTGTCCACTGAGCGAAGATCTATGCGGGCGGATGATTAGCTTCTGATATGATCTACACAAGCGCGACAGTGGCTTACTCTGACTACCAGTTCCTGTGGTTTCCCCGCCGAAATCTCGAATGCAAACCCAGCTGTTGAAGTTTTTCCGCGGTGAAAGTTCTCGAATCGGTGTGACCCCGTAACTCTTTGTATTCGACGGTGACCGAGTAAGGCAGCCAGGCGATATGAAATGCGCTCACCTCAGCTCGGTCTAGATGATCCCCTAGGGTGCGTAACAGTTGAGAGAGTTTGAGCACCGTCTGTGCCCTTGATCCAGACTCCCCGCGCTTTCTCTGGCCCTGCGCATCGAGACGCGCAAGATCGGTGCTATCGAGGCGCAGTGATATTTTCGCCCCACGGTCTTCGTCATTTTTCCGCAAGACCGAGCTATTCCCGACGCAGTTGCGCAGTATCCAGGCTCCGCTCGCTGTCACAGATTCGCTGGACACAACATATCTATCGCCATCGCTATCAATTTCGAAGGCCTCGATTCCAGCGGTCTCAAGTGACTGGCCAATAACTCGCAAAAACTTAGCGTGGACCGTTCGGAAGACAGCCATGATTCAAGAATCACCTCTTTTGGGTATGCCCGCCGAATTCTCCGAACCCATAGCCGAACGTCGGGGCCCGTTCAGAAACGTTGGTAGGTACAGCAACGGACGTACCAAAGTAGCGAAATTGACGTTGGAAATGGCCTAATCCGAAAGATCTAGTTTTTCCGGCCCGTATCGCCGAGTGCGACTGCGCCTTTGACACACGAACACGACTCCGGAAGCGTAGGCTTTCGCCCCTTCATGATTAGAGATGTATAAAATCCCGTACACCGGCAATTTCGTAACCCGGAGTGGATTATTAGCTGTTTTCTAAATCTCGAACCGGCCCCGGGCTCTTTTAGAAGCAGCAACTCACTGCGCGGCGTTCACCGACTGGGAATTCGGTCAGGGGAAGCTGAGTTGCTTGAATTGCCCAGCTGTTGTTGTCTCGCGCATCATCGCGGTTCCTGGCAGCCAGCAACAGCCATGCGCCGCAGAGAAAAACCGCTAGGGCAGCAATCGTTTGCCTGAACATGATACGTTCCTCCTTTTATCGCGCGCAGACGATATCTCGCATCCTCGACGTCTCAGATAACCGCATCCTCGCCGCGCCACTAAAAATTGTCCGCATCGCCTCGCACCAAATAATGAACGCAGTTTTCCAGACCGGCCGCGCCGTGCTTTCGTAAAATCCAACAGCGCCGATTTGAAAACATCGTAATCATCGAAGTGAATTGGAATGGCCAGCTTCGGCTTGACAGTTTTGATCAGTTGTAATCGTGACCGACTGGCGGCTGTCGGTTGCGTTGGGCGAAATCTGCCTCGGCCTGATACGGATCATGAGCCGGCTGCGCAAGACCCTCAGGCGAGTCCGGCAATAGGTCGCGACAAGCTTAAAGCTGATGTGACGAAAAGGTAGGTCGATGCGATGCTGCACCTTTAACGCAGAATTCTTCTCCATCCAATTTTGGGACGAGCATTATAGCGGTCCATTCACTCACGATCATTTGTACGCGATTGCCGCGCTGCACGGACCCGCCAGATAAAGGACTTGCACGGACGTTATTCATTAGATTCTCAGACGCAGTTTCAACGACATTTACGGCCCGCGAGTCCGAAAAACTTTCCAATCACAACCTTTTCTCCCGTCCCGCGATCTCGAAGTCAATCACATTTCACCGAATGCGGCTTTTTGCATTATGCAAATCGAGCGCAGAAAAAATTCACAGCGTGCTGAAGGGGTGAACTATAATTGTCTGTCTAGATGCGCAAACAAAGGGTAGCCCAAGAGGAGATTTTGATGGCCAAAATAGTACGCGAGTCAAAAATTGTAATGTTGCTTGCAGCAGCATTATTCGTGGTTCCCGTCGGTTCCGTGCTTGGAGACAGTGGACCGGCACATCAGATCGATCAACCCTTTCCGATTGCTATGGGGACATCGGGTGGAAACATTAACGATCGAACAAGGGCGTTTTGCTATGGCGGAACTCTTGGTGCGTTAGTCGAAGATCGTGGCGGAGCCCAGTACATCCTCAGCAACAATCATGTATTGGCACGAACTAATTTGGCAAGTCCTGGGGAGGATATTATTCAGCCGGGACTCATCGACCAGAGTCCGGCATGCGCCCAGGATAAGACCGATGCGGTGGCTGATCTTTTCGATTTTGTTCCCATTATGTTTAAGGGCAAGAAAGCCGCACCGACAAATACTGTGGATGCAGCGATCGCTCAGGTGAAAATGAATGCCGTGAAGTCAAACGGTGAGATCTTAGATATCGGACGCATCAGCAATCTTACTTTGGAGCCAGCACTCGGTTTGGCTGTCAAAAAAAGCGGCCGAACCACGGGGCTTACAAGAGGAACTATTTCTGCGCTGGATGTGACGGTAGATGTTTCTTATGACTCCAGGAAAACTGCAAGATTTGTGCATCAGGTTTTGGTTACACCAGGGAGTTTTATTGATAGCGGCGATTCCGGATCGTTGATGGTCGAGGATGCATATGGGACCCCACGGGCGGTAGGCCTGCTTTTTGCCGGGAGCAACTCCGTGGCTATCGCAAACCCGATCGATGCTGTGCTCAACTCGTTCTCCGGAATAACGATGGTCGGAGCGCCATCAACGAGTTTAACGAATATGATTTCACATTGGGCCAAGAATCTTTTCCGCATCAGCGAAAGCCATGCCGCGAGCACGCAATTACCACCGCAGGTCAATAGCGTGGCCGTAGATGCAGTGCGGAAGGTAAAGGAAAAACACGAAGCAAAACTGTTATCGGTACCTGGTGTCGTGGGTGTAGGAATTGGCCATTCGGAAAAAACTCTGGGCCAGGCGGCCATCGAGGTCTATGTTAAAGAGTCGGCGAGTGCCCTGCGCTCCCAGTTACCAACTTCGCTGGAAGGAGTTGAAGTCAAGGTCATTGAAACGGGTGAAATTCAAGCCTACTAAGCTTCGTCATATTTCAACCTACAAAATGGATCCAATTTCTTGGACCGGCAATCCAGGGCCCTGGTGGGATTGACTCGTTATGTTCTTCCGGCGCTACATTCCAGAGACTTTGTCACGCACTAAACGCTGCACATAGCACTGGGTATCCCGCGACGTCCAGGGGCTTGGCCACACGTGACCGTCCACTTTAACACACCTTGGCTCGGGAACGCGTCGGCAGTGTTATTTCCTTGCGCCGGACAGAACCTTGCCCAGTCAACGATCTCTTGGCACTGATTCAGGTTGCCACCGCTGGGGATGACTGGAAGCAAATAGCATTGCGAAGGATCGGCTTTTGAACATAGGTTTGAGAGTCTGATTAAAGCCAGTCGCATTCACGCCGTTCGCTTACAGAAAAGAAGTTATCAAAGAAATCTTAATCCGAAGTGAGAGTCAGAGGTAATGAGGTTAGATTGAATTACAAACTGTCGATGACAGTGAAAACTCCCCCGCGCGAAAGCACCATCTCTCGAAGAGTTCTATACACTGTCTTAAACTGGTGGAGCCGATGGGAGTCGAACCCACGACCTCTTGAATGCCATTCAAGCGCTCTCCCAACTGAGCTACGGCCCCACTCCAACGCTATCGTTAACGAAAAACCCCGCGAAACACAAGATTGGGATGAATCGTTAATCAGCTCTGACCCCGCTTGTACGGAAGGATGGCCAGCTTCCTGTTGATCAGAAACGCCAAAAATAAACCTCAACACATCTTTCGGTTCTTTCATTCGCCGCGATTTTCCTGCTGATCGCGGGTTATTTACTGCGCACCAATTCTTCTGCGTGCCTGCGCGCCTGATCGGTAATTTTGATTCCACCCAGCATACGCGCGATCTCGGCGATTCGGTCGCGCTCGGATAATTGTCTGACGCGGGTGAAAGTTCGTCCTTGCTCCACCTCCTTTTCAACAACGTAATGCGCATCGGCCAAAGCGGCGATCTGCGGCAGATGCGTTACGCTGAGCACCTGCTGGCGTGCCGCCACCTGCTTTAATTTTTTGCCGACAATCTCCGCCACGCGACCGCCTATCCCGGCATCCACTTCGTCGAATAATAAGGTTGAAGCCTCGCCTGCTGTCAGCACCAGCGCTTTGAGCGCGAGCATCAGGCGCGAAAGCTCGCCGCCGGACGCAATTCTAGCAAGTGGCTTGGGCGGCTCGCCGGGATTTGGCGAAAAATAAAACTCCACCTGATCCATACCGCGCTCGGTGAGCTTCTTCCCGCCAACGAAGAACGGCGGCACATCGGCCTTCTCGTCGTGGGTCGTAAAACGCACCTCGAAAGTTGTCTCCGGCATGCCTAACGTTCGCACTTCCCTTTCCATGTCGCGCTTGAGTTTTTTTGCGGCGCGCTGCCTTGCCGTGGAGATTTTTTCGGCCGTGTCCCATGCCGTTTGCCGGACATCAGCAAAAGTTTTCTCCAGCGCCGCGATCTTGCTTTCGCCTTGCTCCAAGCTGCCGAGTGATTCTCTTATTTCTTCATGCACACGCAAAATATCCTCGACGCTGCCGCCATACTTCCGCTTCAACCGTTGTATTTCGGCGAGCCGCTCTTCGACCTGCTCCAGGGAATTACGATCAAAATGAATCCGCTCGGCGTAACGACGGAGTTGCGCCGCAGCCTCTTGGAGTTGCGCCAAAGAAGATTCGAGCAATTCGACCGTCGGGCGCAAATGCTGATCCACGCCGGCCAATTCGCGAAGCCGTCCCGAGTATTTACCCAAACGGCCTACGAGTGCGGCATCACTCTCATACAGCAGATCTTCGCCTTCACGGCAGCCCTGATAAAGCTTTTCACTGTGCGCCAAGACATTTTTTGCCGCGCGGAGCTCTTCCTCTTCGCCGGGTTTGAGTCGTGCTCGCTCGAGCTCTTCGAGCTGTGTTTCCAGAAGCGCCTTCTCCCGACGTTTCTGTTCGATCGACTGCTTCACTTGATTCAATTCGTTCCAGGACGCCGTCAGGATTTTGTAGCTCATCTGCATCGAGCGGGCGGACGCTTCGAGCTCTGCAAACCCATCGAGCAAACCCAGATGAGTCTCCGGCTGGAGCAATGTCTGATGCTCGTGCTGCCCGTAAATTTGCACTAAGCTAGCGCCGATTTCGGCAAGAACAGCGCGGGGCGCCAGGCTACCGTTCAAGTAAATACGATTCTTCCCGGAGCGGCTGACGATCCGCTTGATGACAATTTCGTCTTCCGCTTCGAAACCCGCGTTGCCGAGCTTCTCGGAAAGCTCCTCCGGCAAAGAATCGAACAGCGCTTCCACGCTCGCTTCATCCTCTCTGTTCCGAATCACGTCCGTGCTGCCGCGCTGGCCGGCAATCAATCCGAGGGCGTCGAGAATGATCGTCTTACCGGCGCCCGTTTCACCGGTAATGATGTTCAAACCCGGCTTGAGCTCGAGAACCACTTCGTCGATGACGGCAAAGTTCCTGATGCGAAGCTCGCGCAGCATAACCGCAGCGCTTAACGCTCCCCCCACTTCAATTTTTCCCGCAGGATTTCGTAGTAGCTGCGTGACGCGAGCTTGATCAGCGATACCGGCAAACCGTAGTCACGGGCTTCCACTTGGTCGCCATTGTCGAGCCGCACGCCGGGTTGTCCATCCGGAATCAAAATGACGGTATCTCCGAATGAGCGCAGGGTCACGCGAATGGCTGCTTTGCTGGGTACGACGATGGGGCGGTGCGTCAATGTATGGGGGCAAATCGGCGAAAGCGCAATCGCTCCGAGTGTCGGCTCTAGGATCGGCCCGGCCGCGGCGAGCGAGTAAGCCGTGGATCCCGTGGGCGTCGAGATAATCAGACCGTCGGCTCGATAGGTGCAGAGATAATCATCCCCCACATAGGTCTCGAGATCGATGATTCGGCTGCGCGCGCCTTTGGCGATCACCACATCATTCAGCACGCGAAATTTGTGCGGCCGTCCGTTTTTTCCCGAGACCCGCACTTCGAGAGTCATGCGCTTCTCGATTTCGTAATCGCCGTCCAAGGTCTTGCTCAGCACCCCTTCCAGTTCGTCCACCGCCACTTCGGTAATAAAGCCTAATCCGCCGAGATTCACGCCGAGGATTGGCACGTCCGGACGTTCCACCAGCGGTGCGATATTGAGCAGCGTGCCATCGCCACCGAGCGAGATAATCAGATCCGCCTTTGCCGCCATCTCTTTTTTGCTGCAGGATCGTGCGCCGCTGCGTGCCAGCCCGTTTTCCACGCACACCTTCTTGCCGCGCTTTTTGAGCCAAGGCACCAGCCAACGAACCATTTGCGCCGCTTTAGGTTCCTGGTACTTGGCCACAAGACCGACGGTACGAATCATCAAGAAAAATCGCTCCTGGGCGAGATTACCATGGGATATGAAAATGTCCACGAGATTACTGACTGCCCAGAGCAAACGGCGGAGAAAAAAAGTCACCAAGCAGCGACGGCGTCAAACCACCCGGGCGCGCAAACGCGAGCTCAAATAATCCACCAACATCACTAGTCCGATGAGCACGAGCACGATCGCTGCGGCCTCCTGGTATTGAAAGGTGCGAAAGCTGGTGTTCATCAGGTATCCGATGCCGCCGGCGCCGATCAGGCCGAGCACCGAAGCGGCACGGATATTGGTTTCGAGCCGATAGAGAGTGAACGAAATCAGATCCGGAAGAATTTGCGGCAGCACGGCAAACGACAGAATTTGTGTATATCCTGCGCCCGTGGCGCGAATTGCTTCTACGACGCCTTCGTCGATATTTTCGACCGATTCGGAAAGCAGCTTACCCAGCACAGTGGCAGTGTGGACGGCCAATGCAAGGGTGCCGGCAAAAGCGCCCAGACCGACGGCTGCAACGAACAGAAGTCCCAGGGCGAGATCGGGGATGGTGCGCACCAGATTTAAGAACGTGCGCACTCCATAGTAAACAAACCGATGCGGTGTGGTATTGCGGGCAGCGAGGAAACCCACTGGGAAAGCCACCAGCAGGGCCAGGAACGTGCCAGCGAGCGCCATCTGCACAGTCTCCAGCGTCGCGCCGATCACGGTTTGTGGAAAAGTGTTGTCCCACCAGCGCTGACGGGTGCGGGCTTGCTCGTCGGCTAACGGCAGCGGCACAAGCAGATCCCTCCATGACAACGTGTCGGGCAAAAAGTAATTTTTGCTCTCGGTGATTTTGCTAAAATCCGGCGGAAACATGCGCCCGAGTGTCAGAAAAATCTGCGGAATGCCGTCGAGCAGTTCGCCCGGACGGATCTTCGCTCCGTGAATCGACCATCCGAGGACCAGCACGGCAAGCAGCAGCGAAGCGTAAAAACTTCTGCTGCGCCTCGGCGGCGTCGGCGCTTCGAGCAGGATATCCGGTAGATTCGGTTGATGCGTCGGTTCCGGCAACGTGTCTCCTCCGGTCGACAACCTTTAAGCGCTCGATCGCTCAGTGCTAATCATGGCGATGATAGATTGCGTCAACAGCCGCATCGGACAATTGCGGAGTCGGACCGTCGAAGACAATCCGGCCCTGCTGCAACCCTATCACCCGATCGGAATATCCGCGCGTCAGCTCAAGGGTGTGCAAGCTGACCACCGCGGTGATGCCATCCTCGCGGCAAACTCGCTTGAGGATGTCGAGAACCACGCGCGACAGCCTGGGATCGAGACTCGAGACCGGTTCGTCGGCTAAAATGATGGCTGGTTGCTGCATCAATGTCCGCGCGATGGCAACGCGCTGCTGTTCGCCGCCGCTCAGCTCGTCGGCGCGTTTATAAGCATGCTCGAGCAAACCCACTCGTTTTAAATTGATCAAGGCGTGGCAGCGTTCTTCGCGGGTGAACGCCCGAAATGTGCTGCGCAGCGCGGACTGGTAACCGAGCGCGCCGGCAAGCACATTGTCGATGACCGAAAGACGCTTGGCCAGATTGAACTGTTGAAAGATCATCCCGATCTTTCGTCGCAGATAACGCAAGTCGCCGCCGCCAAGCGTTAGAACGTTAATGAGCGTCGTATTCGATGTACCGGATACCAGGTTCTGCGGCACCCAGATCTCACCCGAAGCCGGGTCGATGAGCCGATTGATCGACCGTAACAAGGTGGACTTTCCCGAGCCGCTCAGGCCAATGACACCCAGGAATTCGCCCGGCTCCACGGTGAAGCTCACGCCGCGCAATACTGGCGCATTCCCATTGTAAGCGTGACAAAGATCCTTGATCTCGAGAATGCTCACGAGCCCGTCTTCTGAAGAGACTCTTTTAGCTGAATGCCCGCCTCCGTAAAAGCCTTGCGCACGCTGTCGTAGTCATGGTCGGTGGCCGGAACAAAGCCGTCGATCTGGTACAGATCGCGCAGCATCTTCTTCCCTTTCGCATCACGACTGAGCTCGACAAAAACCTCCTCGAGTCGTTTGACAATCTTCGGATCGAGACTGTCACTCACGACTAAATTGTCCGCCGGAATCGGCTCCGAGAAAGCGATCGCGCGAATACGTTTTATGTCTGCGGGATCTTTGAGATAGCGCATCCAGGCCGTGTCCTTGCTGTCCGGTGAATTGGCATAGGTCGCCCCGGCATCAACTTTGCCGTTTAGAACCGCGAGCACGGTCGCGTCATGCCCGCCGGAATAAAGAATCTGCTTCAAATCGCGAATCGGATCGATCCCCTTCTCCTTCAACATTTTGCGCGGGAAAACGTGCCCGGTGGTCGACAGGCTGTCGCCGAATGCGAAGGTCTTCCCGCGCAAATCATCCAAACTTTTAATACCGCTATCCGCTCGGGTGATAATCGCGGCATAATAAAAGGGAATGCCTTTACGCTCAGATTTCAGAATGACTTTGATATTGGCTTCGTTTTTCGCGAGTACATAGGACGCGGGCGCCAGAAAAGCAACGTCAAGCTTGTGGACCCGTAGAGCTTCAACAATGCCGGTATAATCGGTGGCGACAAACGGCTCGATTTCCATGCCCAGCTCTTTCCGCAGGATGTCCACCAGCGGTTGAGCATTTTGCATGACCTGCTGGGCGTCTTCAGCCGGCACAAAGCCGACGCGGAGCGCCTTTGGACTGCTGCCACTCTTGCCGCAGGCAAGAGTGCACACCGCAAAAACCATTCCGATACCGACGGCGATCCACATTGGGCGCATCGCAACATTGATACTGAATGTGCTTGGATGGTGCAATCGTTATCGGTACAACCGATAGCTTATCCGTTCCAACGGACTAGATCGCGTCAGCTGTCCTTAATCTCTTGAAGAAGTTGCGCCGATTCTTCCTTGTGCTTGGCGTCGTCGGAAAATTGGATCGGCAGTGCCGGAATGGACTTGAGCATGGCACGGGCATCGGGGAAGTCTTGGACGGCGACGTAACTGCGCGCCAGTTCCAGCCGGGAAAGGATCACTGTAGGGTTGAGCGCAACGGCTTTTCTCAGGTACTCGATGGATTTTTGCAGACTGCCGCTGGGGGGCGAGCGGCCGTAAAACACGCCGGCAAGGATGCGCCTGCCCTGGCCCAATGCGGCCAATTTGCGATGCCAAACACCATAAATATGATAAGCGAGGCCGTTCTGCGGATCCCGGGCGATAGACTCCTCGATCGTGTCGCGGATTTCGCCGGCCAGATCCAGCTGCTTTTCAACCGAGGATACCATTGCAATGTTGCCTAATGACGCCGCCACCCAGAAATACCCCCAGGTCGAACTGGGGTCCACATTGACTGCCCTCCGGACGTAATCTTCGGCTTTGGAATACTCCTTCATCTTTCGCTCTTTCGAGTCGATCCCCTTTTCTGCAATGTGATCGCCGATATCTATGTAGGCTCGCGCCAGTTTGATCAGCGCCTCAAAATTTTCGCCATCGATTTGGAGAACCTTCTGTAATTCGCCGGCGGCCTCACGGGCCTTGAATCGCGCATAGAGCCGATCGGCGTTCTGTTGCCATTGGGCAATTTGCGGGTTGTCACGCTGGCAACACTCAGCACTGCGTTCTTCGGCGTCCGCAGCGCGCGCCGCCGGCATAAAGCCGTCGAAGAGCACGAGCGAGAGGATCAGGCCTACTGTTTTTTGCATCCGCGCCATGATTATAAGGATAGCGGTTTTCCCGCCTCATCGACAGACACGTAGACAACTTCGGCCTCGGTGACTTTGACCCGGTGACGTGGATCATGTCCACGCTCGGCTTCGACACTGATCTTGACTGTGATCGAAGTGGTGCCCCGGCGCACAATTGAAGTATAAAAACTGACTACGTCGCCGACATATACCGGCGCGATAAATTCGACACCGCGCATGGCCCGAGTGACAAAGTTTCGTGGCGCCAGCCGTGAGGCAGCGATGCCGCCTGCCAAGTCTAGGTGGCTGAGAATCACCCCGCCGAAAATCGTACCGCGGGCATTGGTATCGCGCGGTAACATGCTCACGCGCAGTGTGGGATCCGGGGAATCGCTCATGCTTCTAATGGACGTCTGCGGCGGTGTCGCGATGCGGCGAAGATGAAGTCGATATCGCCTAAAGATAGGCCAGCCATTTTTCGTAACGGCTGTTCTTTCCTTTGATAATATCGAAGAAGGTAGTCTGCAGATCCTCGGTGACCGGACCACGCCGGCCGCTCCCGATTTGCCGATCGTCCACTTCGCGAATCGGCGTCAGCTCGGCGGCGGTGCCGGTGAAAAAAGCCTCATCGGCGATGTACAGCTCGTCGCGGGTAAATCGCTCCTCGACTAATTCATAGCCTTTGTCGCGCGCCAGTGTGATAATCGAGTCGCGGGTAATCCCGGGCAGTATGGATGTCAGCGGTGTGGTTTTGATCTTCCGATCACGGACAAGAAACACGTTCTCTCCGCTCGCTTCTGAGACGTAGCCTTCGGCGTCGAGCATGATGGCCTCATCGTAGCCGGCTTTTTTCACCTCGTGCTTGGCGAGCACGGAGTTAATATAGTTTCCCGCCGTCTTGCTCTTGGTCATCATGACGTTGACATGATGGCGCGTAAACGAAGAGACCTTCGCCCGGATGCCATTTCTCAGTCCTTCATCACCCAAGTAAGCACCCCACGGAAAAACTGCGATGCACACACTGACCGGGTTTTTTGGCGCATAAAGACCCAACTCGCCAAGCCCCACGAATGCCAACGGGCGAATGTAGCATTCCTTGAGCTTGTTGGCTCGGATCACCTCCAATGTCGCTCGATTGAGCTGCTCTTCCGTGTAAGGGATCGGAAATCCGAGAATTTTTCCGGAGTCTACGAGCCGGCGCGTGTGCTCGGCGAGGCGGAATACTGCTGAACGGCCGTCGGCCAGGAGATAACAGCGGATGCCCTCGAAATAGGCTGTCCCGTAATGCAATGCGTGGGTGAGGACGTGAACCTTGGCGTCTTCCCAGCGGACCAACTCCCCATCCATCCAGATCGATTCAGTTTTGAGCGACATATTCACTTCTACGACCTCAGGCATTCTACGCAGCGCCGGCGTACTCATCAAGGCGAATAAAAAAAGCCACCGGGGAGTCCGCGGTGGCTTGCGCGCGGTCCATCACAAATTACAAGCCGTTTTTCAGTACAGGAGCAGGCTTGAATCCGACGGAGCGGCTCGCCTTGATATTTATAACTGCCCCGGTTTGCGGGTTACGTCCCTTGCGCGCCTTGCGCGAACGAACTGTAAAGGTTCCGAACCCCGGTACCTGAAACCTTTTGCTTTTTCTGATCGCTTTGCCGATTTGATCGAATGTCGCATCCACAGCCGTTGTGGCGGTTACTTTGCTGATTTTTGCGCTCTTCGCAACGGCCTCGACTAACTCTGCTTTGGTCATGGCCTAAGACCTCCGTCTACCACGATTGTCGGCGCTTCGCTGTTATGGTTCGCAACAAAAGGAAAGACCGATCATTTCCAATCCGCTCAAAAATGTCAACCCTTTTGCAACGCTTCCGCGGCTTCGTGCAACAACCCGTAGCGCACGCCCTGATCACTGACCAACATCTCGTCTTTGCCATAGAATTTCATGATTCTGTCGATCAGACATGCGCCTGCAAATATCACCTCCGCGCGATTCGGATCGAGCCCAATAATGCCTTTTCGTTGATCGATCGTCTTTATCTGAAGCGAAGACACTTGGGCGCGCACCTGTTGGGCTGTGATCCGACTGCCGTGGATCTCGGAATGAGAATAAGTTGCGAGCCGCTTTTCCATGGCCGCCAACGTAGTAAATGTCGCGGCAATACCGACCAGCGCACCCCCGGAGCTTGCGTCGACGCCACGACTCGGTAACGTTGCGAGTTCTCGGTCTATGGCAGTGATCAGCGTTTCCGCTTCGGCGCGCTCGACCGGATCGGAATGAATAAATCGCTCCGTTAACCGCATCGAGCCCATGTCGATGCTTACGGCGCGCGCTACCCCTAAGTCGTTGCCGCGAATAAACTCGGTGCTGCCGCCGCCAATATCGATCACCAGCAGCTCGCGATTTGCGAGCGGAAGACCGCGCTGGACGGCAAGAAACGAATATGCCGCCTCCTCAGCCCCGGACAGGACACGTACGTCGAGTCCGAGATCATCGTGAAACCCTCTGCGTACCTGGTCGCTGTTTTTGGCGTCGCGGAGTGCGCTTGTACCCACTGCTGTCATCTCCTCGACTCCCAAGGTCCGGCATTGGTCAACGAATCGCTGCAGCACGGTTACGGCGCGTCGTTCCGCTTCCGGTGAGATCAACCGCGTTTGATCGACGCCTTGCCCGAGCCCAACGATTTCCGCAAGATCGTCCAAGACTCTGAATCTGCCGGTATCTCTGATTTCCGCGATCAGGCAGAGAATCGTGTTCGTGCCGATATCGAAAAATGCGCTGCGTCGCGGGCTCATGAAAGCGCAACCGTTTCTGCCCTCGGGTGGAGAAGACCGGTTTCTCCTGCCCAAGCGGTGAGATCGGCGAGCGCGCGCCGGGACATCATTTCTTTTTTTAACTTCCCACGCAGCCGTTTCGCCAGCGGCGCGATTAAGCCGAAATTGACATTCATCGGCTGGAAATGCTTGCGTTCGGAGTCCGTAATGTAAGCGAGCAGTGCGCCCATCGCAGTGGTGATCGGCGGCGCGACCGGGCGTTCGCCGACAAGCAGCCTCGCCGCATTGATCCCGGCCAGCATCCCAGTTGCGGCCGATTCGATATAGCCTTCGACGCCGGTCATTTGGCCGGCGAAAAACAGCGTTGGACGGCGGCGCCATTGCAACGTGGGCTCGAGGTGCAGAGGAGCGTTGATAAAGGTGTTGCGGTGCATGCTCCCCAGACGGACGAATTCTCCTTTGTTGAGTCCTGGGATGAGCGCAAAGACGCGGCGCTGTTCCGCGTAGGTCATCTTCGTTTGAAAGCCCACCAGGTTGTAGAGGGTGCGCGCGCGATTTTCTTGACGCAGCTGCACCACGGCATACGGCCGTTTGCCGCTCCGTGGATCGCGGAGTCCGACCGCTCGCATCGGACCAAAGGAGAGCGTATTTTTGCCGCGGTCGGCCATTTCTTCGATGGGCATGCAGCCCGCGAACGGAACGAAGCGCTCGAAGGCATGTGTCGGCACGCGCTCGGCCGCAATCAAAGCATCGACGAACCGATCATATTCCTCGCGCGTGAGCGGGAGATTAAGATAATCGTCACCGCCTTTCCCGTACCGCGCGGCTCGGAAGGCAAGCTCCATATCGATCGAATCGGCAGTAACGATGGGGGAAATGGCATCGTAAAAATAGAGGTGCTCCTCGCCTAACGCCGCAGCCAACTGTCGCGATAGCGCCGGAGAAGTGAGTGGCCCCGTGGCAATAATGACGATGCCTGTCTCCGGAATTTGTCGAACTTCTTCGCGAACGATCCGGACTCCTGGTAATGCCTGAACCGTTTCAGTCAAGTCAGCGCTAAAAGCCTGCCGATCCACTGCCAATGCTGACCCGGCGGGCACCCGGTGCTGCTCGGCACAACGAACAATGATGGAATCGAGCCGGCGCATCTCGGCTTTGAGCAGCCCGGCCGGCGCCGACAGCAGATCCGAGCGCAGCGAATTGCTGCACACCAATTCACCGAGATGGTCTCCAGTGTGCGCTTCCGTCGAGCGCTGCGGCCGCATTTCATACAGCTCTATCGCCATGCCTCGCCGAGCGAGTTGCCAGGCCGCTTCCGCGCCGGCTAAGCCGCCGCCTATGATGCGCACACAATTTGACACGGAATAAACAATTACAGAGAAACGCGCGTGATGGAAGTCAGGGCGCTCGAACGCTGGAGCCTTAAGCGGTTTCGGACTCTATGCGGAAGCTGCCGAAGAATGATCCGACGGCGGTTTTTTGGTGCTAAGCGGGGCCTCGATCTGAACTGAATAGCCGCATTCTCTGTTGTAGCAGCGCTGCGTCCTTCCCGCTCGTTTGGTCACCTTTTCCAGAAGGATCGGACTGCCGCAATCCGGGCAGGCGATCGCGATGGGTTTATCCCACGAAGCGAATTTGCACTCAGGATAACGGTCGCAGCCGTAAAAAATTTTGCCCCAGCGGGATTTCCGTTCCTTGATGTTGCCTTCCTTGCACTCCGGACACTTGATACCAAGATCCACCGGTTTTTCGAGCGGCTGGATATTTTTGCATTCGGGATAACCGCTGCAGCCGAGAAATCTGCCGAATTTCCCCCAACGGAGCAGCATGGGTCGGCCGCAGAGCTCGCAGGTTTCGTTGACTTCTTCCTCGGCAACGATTTGAATGCCGCCGTTATCGTCGCGTTTGAAGTTCTTGGTGTTCCTGCACTCTGGATATTGCGGACAAGCGAGGAATTCGCCGTTGCGGCCCCATTTGATCACCATCTTTGCGCCGCACTTATCGCAGTCGATATCGGTGGGCACTTCCTGCCGCTTGACATCGCGCATTTCTTTTTCGGCCTTCTTCAGATCCCGCGAGAACGGCGTGTAAAAGCGCTTCATCGCCTTGGTCCACTTCTCTTTGCCGTCCTCGATTTTGTCGAGCTCATCTTCCATGCCGGCAGTGAACTCGACATTCAAAATGTCCGGAAAGCTTTCCACCAGCAGATCGGTCACCAAAAAACCCAAATCCGTAGGCGCGAGCGCACGCCCTTCGTTCTGGATGACATACTCGCGATCGAGAATATTCGAGATGATCGCGGCATAAGTCGACGGCCGACCGATGCCACGCTCATCCAGCTCCTTGATGAGCGAAGCTTGGGTGTAACGCGGCGGCGGTTGCGTAAAGTGCTGGCGCGGCTCGAGCGCCAAAAGATTCAATGCGTCGCCCTTTTGCAAATCCGGCAGCACGCCGGTTGGATCATCCGCCGCATCTTCGCCGTCGTCGTCTTCGCCGTTGGCGGTCGCACGCTCATCCCGGCCTTCGATGTAAACTTTCATGAAACCATCGAACTTGATTTGTTGACCCGTGGCGCGAAACAGCGCTTCGCGGACGGGAATGTCGAAGAGCGTCTGATCGTAGACTGCGGGCACCATTTGGCTCGCGACAAACCGGTCCCAGATCAAAGAGTACAGCTGGAACAAATCGCGCCGTAGGTAACGCCGCACCCGCTCGGGAGTATAGTCAAGCGATGTCGGCCGAATCGCCTCGTGCGCGTCCTGGGCCCCCTTTTTCGAGCGAAACGTATTCGGTTTTCCGGGAAGATAATTCTTTCCGTAACGCGCCTGAATGTGTTGCCGCACAGCGCTCAGTGCGTCGGCGGAAATGCGCGTCGAATCGGTACGCATATAGGTGATCAAGCCGACCGACCCGTCGTTGCCCAACTCCACCCCCTCGTAGAGCTGCTGCGCCAGCTGCATGGTGCGCTTCGGTTGAAAACCGAGCTTGCGCGCCGCTTCCTGTTGCAGCTTGCTGGTGACGAAGGGCGGCGTCGGATAGCGGCGCCGTTCCTTTTTCTCAACTTCGCCGACGGTCCAAGATGCACCTTCCAGCGATTGAACAATCTGTTGGACATGCGCTTCATTTTCCAGGCGAAAGTTCTTGTTGTCGAGCTTTTGTCCTTGCCACTGAAATAATCGCGCTCTGAACGATGGCGGCAATCGGCCTTCGAGCTGCGCCGCCAGCGACCAGTATTCAACCGATTCGAAAGCGCGAATTTCCCGCTCCCGCTCGCAAACCAGCCGCACCGCCACGGACTGCACGCGCCCCGCGCTCAAGCCGCGCCGCACCTTTTTCCAAAGCAGCGGACTAATTTGGTAGCCGACTAAACGATCCAAGACCCGGCGTGCGATCTGTGCATCGAACTTGTTTCGGTCCAGTTGCTGCGGATTCGCGATCGCCTCCTGCACCGCTTTTTTGGTGATCTCGTTGATCAGCACCCGATGCACCCGGCGATGATTCTTCGCCACCTGATCGGCGATATGCCAGGCGATCGCCTCTCCTTCGCGGTCGGGATCGGAGGCGAGATAGATATGTTCTTTTCCCCGGGCGGCTTTTTTGAGATCATCGACGACTTTTTTCTTCGCCTGGATCACATGGAAGTCCGGCGTGAAATCTTTTTTGATATCGACGCCGAGTTTGCTCTTCGGCAAATCGACGACGTGACCGACCGACGCCTTGACTTGAAAATCGCGACCCAAATATTTTTCCAGAGTCTTGGCCTTCGCCGGTGACTCAACGATGACTAAATTTTTGGCTGCCATGACTTAGCTCAGTTTCCTCAATGATTCATACCTGGTTGTAGCGCTATTTTTCCGCTCGATAGATTTTTCCCGGAGTTTGACAGACAAACCCCTGCAATTCCAAATCCAAAAGTACTTGTAGCACTTGAGGCGCCGGCAAGCCGCTTTGCTCGATGACTTGATCCACTTGTAGCGAGGTTTCCTTGAGCAGTGCGAAAATCTGCCGTGCTGCTGGGCCCGAATTCTCCGGCAGACTGCGTGCCGAAGCCGGAGCGGCATCTCCGCGCCGCGACAACTGCGGCGCAATCTCTTCGATAATATCCTCCACGGTTTCAACCAGCTTGGCGCCTTGCCGGATCAAACGATGCGACCCTCGGCTGCGGCTCGCGCCCGCTTCCCCCGGCACGGCAAAAACTTCTCGACCTTGCTCCGCGGCCAGACTGGCGGTGATCAGAGAGCCGCTCTTTTCGGTCGCCTCCACGACGACAACGCCCAAAGACAGTCCACTGATCAGACGGTTTCGCGCCGGAAAATTAAATGCGATCGGACGCGCGCCCATGGGCAACTCTGAGATCACTGCACCGTTCTCGCTGATACGCCGATAAAGCATTTCATGCTCCGGCGGATAGGCGTGATCGACTCCAGAACCGAGCACCGCCAGAGTGCGTCCGCCCGCCTGAAGTGCGCTTTCATGCGCCATGCCGTCTATACCGCGCGCCATGCCGCTGACTACCGTAAATCCGAAAGACGCCAATCCGCGTGCCAGATCGCGCGCGATTCGGCGGCCGTAATCACTGGCGCTTCTCGACCCCACAATGGCGATGGCTCTGGAGTCATTGTCGCGAAGTTCTCCCTTGACATAAAGCAGCGGCGGCGGATCAGCGATTGCTCGTAGCGACGCCGGGTAGGCAGCATCGCTGAATGGAATCATCTTGATGCCTGCCGCGCGAGCGCGTTGAATTTCCTTATCGATCTCCGCCCAGTCATTAAAGTTCGCGATACTATGGATAAGCTCGCGGTGCAGTCCCTCGATCTCCGCCAACTCAGCCGCAGAGGCACGAAAAACCGCCGCCGGATCCGCGAACCGTGCTGTGATTTTTTTGAAGCTTACGCCGCCGACTCCTCTAATCCTTCCCAAAGCGAGCCATGGCGCGCAGTCCTGGCCCGAAACCGGCGCGCCTTTTTCTAAAGGTAAAGGAGTCCGAATCATAGCCGTTGAAGCTTTGTCAAACTGGAGCGCGTAAACTCAGTTGTAAGCGCGGCCAGAGAAACGAAATATAGATGATAAGGTAATTTGCCGGCGAACGCTATAAGCTCCCCTAATCCACCCCCGAACTGCCGGCGCAGCGAAATAACCGCTTTTGGTGTTGCACGCGCTCCGAACCGCAATCGATCCCGCTAGTTAATATGACCACGATGACTGGATCGTTCTTCACGCCGGCTGCGCAAGTGCAAACGAATCGGCGTGTTTTCGAAACCGAGCTCTTCCCGCAAGTGATGGAGTAAATAGCGCTTATAGCTTTCCGACACGGCGTCCGGCCGATTGACAAAAACAGTGAACGTCGGCGGGCCAGATGCCGTTTGAGTGCCGTAATAAAATTTCACTGCCCGCCCCTGCGCGGCGAGGGGCGCCGAATGGGCCCGGGTGATTTGCTGCAGTGCCTGATTGAA
>Ga0164305_10000058_pt1 | contig 31224 bp, 30 predicted proteins | sample Whisoiple_237_MG_FD_110215 | JGI IMG/M metagenome (GOLD analysis project Ga0164305, IMG submission 110215) | Soil microbial communities amended with pyrogenic organic matter from upstate New York, USA - Whitman soil sample_237_MG | ecosystem: Environmental > Terrestrial > Soil > Agricultural...
CTGTGCCAAAAGATGTCGGTATTAGTAATGCTACTGTTAGTCGCTACGAACGCGGGAAGTTAGAAAGTTTGGATTGGCGATCGCTCAGTCTGTTATGCTTTGTCCTCAAGCCGATCGATCCGGTGACTGGGGAAGCCCTGGAACCTACTAATGCTTTATATATCGCGTGCGAACATCCGCCGTACAATGACGCGAAGCTCTATGAGTAGTTGATTTTTGATATCTGATTAAAGAAAATTAGTTAGATTGGGAGTTTTTAACCGCAGAGGGCGCAGAGGGCGCAGAGTTAGAGAAGAGAGAGATTAATCATTCTGATACCAACGGATTTGATATTACGCATCGCCCTTTTGTTTAGCAATTAAAGCTTTAGCTTGCTGCCACAGAGATTCTAACTCTTCTGGGGCATAATCCGACAAAGGTCGATCGCACGCAGCCTCTACCTTCGCAAACCGCTGCACGAAGCGATCGTTCGTTCCCTGCAAAGCAGCCGACGGATCTAAATCGTACCAGCGAGCTAATTGAATCAACACAAACATAATATCTCCCAATTCCGACTGCTGCGCTGCCTTATCCTCGTGTTTGAGAGCGTGTTCAAATTCTGCCATTTCTTCGTGGAATTTATCCCAAACGCCGTCTACATTGTCCCAATCAAAACTCACTTCCGCAGCTTTTTGGGAGATTTTCACCCCGGCGGCGATCGGTGGCAAAGTGCTGGCATAACGGCTCATTTTCGAGGCTAAAGTTGGCGGCTTTTCCGAAGTTGTGCCTTTTTCTGCTGATTTGATTTTTTCCCAGTTTTCGTTGACTTCATCGACGCTGTTGAGTTCGACATCGCCGAAGACGTGGGGATGTCGCCGAATTAGTTTTTCTGTAATGCCTGCTGCAATTTCGGCGAAGGTAAACTGATTGGATTCGCTGGCAATTTGAGCTTGCAAAACTACCTGTAACAGTAAATCGCCCAATTCTTCGACGATCGCATCTTTATCTCCTTTGCGAATCGCGTCGGCCGTTTCATAAGCTTCTTCGATTATGTGGGGAATTAGAGTTTGGGGAGTTTGGGCTAAATCCCAAGGACATCCGCCGTCTGGCGATCGCAATTTAGCTACAACTTCTATAAGTTCTTGGAGTGCTGTGAGCGATCGACTTTCAGAATTAGACATAATAATTTACCTTTTATATCAACCGCCAAGACGGTTATAACGTTGTTAAGGGCTCCAACCATTGATTTTATTACATCTGCCATCTGCCTTCTGCCTTCTGCTGATTTTATTACTTCTTCCTTCTTCCTTCTTCCTTCTTCCTTCTTCCTTCTGCTATGGATTTGCTAGATGTACGAGTGGGAGCTTTGATTTTGGGCCTCTTAATTGTCTTAGGAGGGCGCAACCCGCTCAATCCTTTCTTTTTGAATCTTTTGTAAGCCGAGCCGCCCCAATCGATCAGATAGTGGCTCATAGCGCCCAATTCTAGACCTATGTAAACGGCTAAAATTTCGATGTGGTGTTCCCAGATCGATCGCCCGCAACTCAAAACCACATCCTGCCAATTCCCGCCTAAGTTCCCGACTTTTTCGGCAATTGCCAATCCCAACATTCCGAGAACCGCGATCCAGATAGCGAGGTACAAGATTCGCAAAGCAGTGCCGATCAGAGGGCCGTGGGACAAAAAAGAACGGTGGCGCAGGCTTTTTTGGTACGGGAGCCAAATCGCTTTGAACCATCCCCAGCGCTGATATTGGCAGGAGTAGATATCCAAGTCGGGGCCAAACATCAGCCCGCCGAATAAGAAGCTGCCGGAAACGAGCAAAGTCAGGTTGCTGCTGCTCGTCTGGCCAAACGTGAGGGCTGCCACCAAGGGCAAACTCCACAGAGTTATTTGATCGTGGGTGCGGCCAGAGGGCATTTAAAGTTTAGGATTTTTTTTACTTGATCTTTCTGAGTTACTGTGATATGATAAATCCTTGTGAGTGCAATTGGGTGATTAGCTCAGTGGTAGAGCGCCTGCTTTACACGCAGGATGCCGTAGGTTCAAATCCTACATTACCCATCCGATAACTCAATATCAACAGTTTCAGCCGTTTTTAGCCGTCAAGCCGAGAACGGCTGTTATTGTTGCTGTTGAGGGTTGACTTTTGAATTTGGTGACGACTAAATTTAACATTCTGTGGCGGATGTCTCAAAAGTTGGCACCCAATGCTAGAAAATTAATTTATTGATTTTCTTTTTTAGAACCCTGTATATGAAGCCTAAAATAACTAGCCCGATCGCGTGGCAGCAAGCTGAACTGCTCATGCAGCCAGCGATGATTCGAGTGCTCGACAACATCCGCAAACAATTAGAGGAGTCTGTCTGGACGGGCACTTATCAAGAAGTGCAGATTCCAATTCCTGGTTATCAACTACTTTTAGAGCTTCAAGGCGAGCAAAGATGCCTCGATATTTGGGAACTTTGCTATCGAGTCTGCTTTGTCAACTACCAGCCCGGCCACACTCACATCCAAAGCCAAGAAGTTGTAATTGATACTAGCTTGATTGATGATGAGACTGGCGATGTAGATTGGAATCGTCTTGATGCTAAAGCCAGCCAATTAATTCAAGAAATATTCGCTAATTTAGACAAATAGTCACTTGTCTGTTATCTGTTATCTGTTGTCAGTGGTGAGCTTTCCAGCCAACAGCGAACAGCAAACAGTCAACAGCGAATAGTCAACATTTAAGAGTCAACAGTCAACAGTCATCAGTCAACAAACAGTCAACAAAATCTTATGCTGATTCAGGAATTGCACGACATTCAAGCAGCAGGCGGTGCTACTTTTGCAGAGTTAACAACCAAAGAAATTGTGCCAGTCAGTTTTGGTAACGACGCAGAAGCGATCGCAGCAACGAAACAAGGTGCGGCTTTGTACGATCGCACTCACTGGGGACGCATTCAAATCTCAGACAGCGATCGCCTGCGGTTCTTGCACAATCAAAGTACCAATAACTTTAATATACTCAAACCCGGTCAAGGTTGCGACACCGTTTTCGTGACTTCCACCGCCCGGACGATCGACCTCGCCACCGCTTACGCTACAGAAGATGCCGTACTGCTGCTAGTTTCAGCCAACCGCCGCCGCCAACTCCTGGAATTGCTCGATCGCTATATTTTCCCAATGGATCGCGTCGAGTTAACAGATTTGACCGATACAACTGTTGCTTTCAGTTTCCTCGGCCCGGAAAGCACTCAACTACTAGAAAAAATCGGAGTTACCGAACTAGAAAATCAACCTTACGCTACTCACAAATTGATAAATTTTGCAGGTATGGAAGTCCGAGTGGCGGTTGGTAGCGGTTTAGCAACTCCCGGATACACGTTAATTGCGCCAGCAAGCGGTGCAGCCAACTTGTGGCAGGAATTAGTCAAAGCTGGGGCCGTACCGATGGGCGATCGAGTTTGGGAACAACTGCGAATCGAACAAGGACGCCCCGCCCCCGATTTTGAACTCACAGACGATTACAACCCCCTAGAAGCCCGTCTTTTACACACGATTACCTATGACAAAGGCTGCTACATCGGTCAAGAAACAATTGCCCGGTTGAACACCTACAAAGGAGTCAAACAGCAACTTTGGGGGGTTCAGTTGAGCGGTGCGGTTGAACCCGGAACAACAGTCACAATCGAGGAGGAAAAAGTCGGCAAACTCACCAGTTTTACGGAAACTGAATCCGGCTTTTTTGGTCTTGCTTACATCCGCACAAAAGCGGGCGGCGAAGGACTGAAAGTGCAAGTCGGATCGGTGTCAGGGGAAGTAGTAAATGTACCTTTCTTGAGTTCGTAGTTGCGATCGATCGCCTGTTGACGCCGCAGATCCAAAAACTTTTTTGTTGAGGTTGATTTGGGAAGGATGCTAACACCATAAATTCGGCACAACTCCTATATTTATATAGATTGACAAACCAACACCAGCAATTATTCTGTATAACAGTCGTCACAGAAAAAACAGAGTTTTTCAATAAAAAAGTTTACATCTGGCTTAGTTACAACTTGCCTGGGAGTAGGAATAATCTTTGCTGTAGGAATTGCGCTGATTGTTGGCTCCGAATTGGAATTTTAGGGCAACAAAATGCAAGCGTTCGCTACACATTTAACCCCTGAAGCTAAATCTTACGAAATTGCCCTTCCCGATCTGCAGCCAACAAGCGATATAGAGAATGATGTGAGGGGTGTAGTTGACAATATCCGAGAAAAGCTGAATCTCGACCAACCGATTGCCCCCAGTACCAAAAGATTTATAGAATCGGTAAAAAATAACGTGGGCGAAGCAGTTACGCCGGCACGGGAAGCAGTAGAAAAAGCTACAGATCGAGGTAGCAGCGATCGAGCAAACTCATTCAATCGCATCGTGTTTTCAAATATCAAATTTTTAGTCCCTCTCTGCAGGGACGAAAGTTTGTGTAGTAGCAATTTCAAGCCGAATCATGGAAGCGATAACGAACCCGGAATTGATTGTTCATATTGGCACTTCAGGTTGGAGTTACGATCATTGGGAAGGTGTGCTTTATCCCCACCAGCTACCGCCTCGCAAAGAGCTCGATCGCTATATCCAGCACTATCAAACCGTCGAAGTTAATAGCACCTACTACCGCTAGCCACCAAACACTACGTTTGCGTTTCTGGCGAGATCGCCTCGCGATAATTCAACGCTTTGTAAAGGAAGTGGCAATTTCGATGTCAACCACCGGACGATGCAGCACGATTTGCAACATCCTGACCAACCAATCGGGACATACGGTTTTTTGACAGCCGCACTCGAAAAGCGGCGTAAACAGGGGTTGGCATCCTTTAGAGTCGCCACGTTTCCTCGAGGCTGTTGCTGACAAGTTGCGTAGTTTGCATGAGTTAGGTGCTCAAGGAACGCTAGCCCGATTGTCGTAGGCACCATCCCCATCCGTGAGGAAACTTATTTGACACTGCCACGGCTGCACTACGTTAAAGCCGTGGGATTCTCCCGTCTAGCCCACCTCTATGTCTACGAGTCCAAAGGGAAATTTAACAGCGAGTACAGCGCAATATTTATTGAGGTCATTCTTTCCTATCTTCCCTCTCGCCACAGCATCTATCTTAAGGCGGATTCTCCTGAGTGAGTAACTCAGGTTCAATGGAGAAGACCGTGTACGTATACGGATGAATCTTCATGAAACGCGACGCCACAGGCAAGTTTGTTAGCAATTGGAACTCGGAGACCAAACAACGAGTGAGCGTATCTCTGACTAATACAGCATGGCGATCGCTGGATAAAGAGGCTCACAGGCGAGGAATTTCTCGCTCTGAAGTCATTGAACGGTTTGCTCGCACTCTTGAAGGCGAACACTTGTTCTGTGCCCAAAAAACTGAGGGCAAGGTGGCAACGATTCTTGAAAGTATTACGGATGCTTTTGTCGCCTTCGATCGCGACTGGCGCTACACCTACGTGAATCGGGCGGCCGCTAAAATCCTGCACAAAACGCCAGAAGAGCTACTGGGAAAGCACGTTTGGAATGAAGTTTTTCCTGAGTTGGTTGGTGGAATTCCCTATCGAGCACTCCATCGGGCAGTGGCACAACAGGTTCCTGTTTCCTGGGAAGAATTTGCGGAATCTCTCCAGCGTTGGATAGAGGTCAATGCTTATCCCTCTGCCGAAGGTGTAGCGGTTTATTTTCGTGATATTACAGAACGCAAGCAAGCGGAGGCAGAACAAGAGCGATTGTTGCACGAGCTTGAAATTGAACGCACCAGATTTGAAGCCGTTTTACGACAGATGCCTGCTGGCGTGATGATTGCCGATGCGGCATCCGGTAAGTTAGTTCTGGCGAACGAACAAGCGAAGCAGATTGTTGGGTATGACTACCAACAATCACTTGAACTTAAGGAATACGATCGCATCGTTTCATATATTCCACTTCGTTCTAATGGTCAGCCCTACGCCCATGAAGACATGCCCTTAGCGCGATCGCTAAAAACGGGTGAGGTTGTTACCAACGAAGAGATGGAAATTCATCGAGATGATGGTAGCGGCGTCTTCCTGAACATCAACTCAGCACCAATTTTAGATAGCCAGGAACAGATTGTTGCAGCCGTTGTGATCTTCCAAGATATGACGCATTATAAACAGGTTGAACAGGCATTACGAGAGAGCGAAGAACGCCTGCGATTGGCCTTGACGGCAGCTCAGATGTTTGTCTGGGATATGGATTGGCAGAGTAATCGAGTGCTGTGTTCTGCCAATGCTCTAAATGTTTGGGGTGTTCAAGAAGGCACCGGAGAAGACTTTTTTGCAATCATTCATCCAGATGATCGACAACGGATGATCCAAGCGGCCCAACGGGCAGTGACTGGAGAGGAACAGTCCTATGCACAGGAGTATCGGGTCATTAGTCCAGACGGCCTTGTGCGCTGGCTCAACAGCCAGGGACGAGTTTATCAGGATAAAATGGGGCGAAGCGTTCGTATGCTTGGCGTTTCAGTTGACATCACAGAGCGCAAACAGATCGAAGCAGAGCTTCAGCACAAAGAACGACAGCAGCAATTTTTGATTGAACTGAATGATGCGATTCGTGCCATTCAAGACCCCAAAGAAATTATGTGGAAAGTGGTTTGTTCTACAGGGCAACACTTCCAAGTCACTCGCTGTACATACGGTGAAATTGATCCAAGGCAGGAATATGTCATTGTCGATCGCGACTATTGCAATGGCGTAATCAGCGTGGTGGGTAGACATCACCTGGATTCGTTTGGCCCTAAACTCATTGCTGAATTAAAGCAGGGCAGAACAATCGTCGTGGATGATGTCGAGCGCGATCCTCGGACTGCCGGAGTTGGGGCGGCTACCTTTGATGGAATCCAAACCAAATCTCTCTTATGTGTTCCCTTGGTGAAAGAGGGGAAATTTGTCGCATTGTTGGTGTTGCACCATGTCTCTGTTCGCCACTGGACGAAGGAAGATGTGGTGCTGATGGAGCGAATTGCTCAAAAAACGTGGCTAGCCGTGGAGCGCTCGCGGGCAGAAGAGGAATTGCGCGAAAGTGAAGCTCACCTGCAACTCGCGCTGAAGGTCGGACGCATGGGAACGTGGGAGTGGGATATGGAAACAGACGCGCTTCAGTGGTCAAAAGGGCATTTCACCGTGCTGGGTCTGCAACCGAATGAGTGCGAACCCAGCTATGAGGTTTGGGAACATCGGGTTCATCCTAATGACTTAGCAGAGGCTGAGGCGAAATTTCAGCAAGCCATAGCTGACAAGAAAGAGTATCACCACGAATATCGCCTGCGTTGGTCAGATGGCTCGATTCACTGGGTTGAAGCGAGAGGAAAGTTTACTTGTGATTCTCAGGGAAATCCCAAGCACTCGATCGGAGTTGTCATTGATATCACAGAACGCAAGCAAGCAGAAGAGGCGTTGCGTCAAGCCCTACAAAAGCTCAACTTCCATGTTGAAAACTCTCCAATGGCAGTCGTTGAATGGAATCGAGACTTTCAAGTCATTCGCTGGTCTGCTGGTGCAGAGCGTCTTTTGGGCTGGAAACCCGAAGAAATTCTGGGCAAATCTTTAACAGAGATACCTTTTGTCTTTGAGGAAGACCTGGAACCGGTGACGGAAGTCTGCCAACGGCTGGTCTATGGTGAAGAACCCCATATTTTTTCATACAACCGCAATTACACGAAAGATCGCAACCTTGTGCATTGCGAGTGGTATAACTCCAGTCTCAGGGACGAATCGGGACGGATGATTTCGGTGTTATCGCTGGTGCTGGATGTGACGCAGCGCAAGTGTGCAGAACAAGAACGAGAACAACTGTTAGAACGCGAGCGCATTGCACGGGCCGAAGCAGAAGCCGCACAGCGCCAACAGGCAACTATTTTTGACACGTCTCCGATTGGACTTGCCCTGTTAGATTCCCAGCAGAGATTTATTGCCATTAACGAAGCATTAGCAGAAATTAATGGATTAACCCGCGAGCAACACTTAGGCTATTCAATTCCAGAACTTTTTGGTCAATCCGATCGCAAATTAGTTGAAGTCTTTTATCAGATTTACGGCACAGGGAATCCTTTCATTTCACCCAACTTTGCAATGAATGTTCCCGGACGCAGCGATCGCCGTCCCGGTTATTACAATGTTTATTATCTTCCAACTGTCAACTCAAATGGTCAGGTCGAAGGGGTTTTAGTCTATGTGGTAGATGTGACGGAACGGGTGCAGTTAGAACGTGCACAACGTTTTCTCTCTGAGGCAAGTGCGGTGCTGGCATCCTCACTCGATTATCAAACAACTTTGGAGCGAGTCGCGCAGCTTACAGTGCCGGAATTAGCCGACTGGTGTACGGTTCACATCATAGAAGAAGATGGTGCGATCGAGCAGATTGCAGTTGCTCACATCGACCCTGCCAAGCTGGAATGGGCATATCAGATTAGAGAAAAGTATCCGCTGAACCCGGATGACGCTCGCGGTGGTGCCTTCACACTGCGAACTGGGCAATCTGACTTGCTGCCGGATATTCCCGATGAACTATTGGTACAGGCAGCGCGTGATTCTGAGCATTTAGAGATGCTGCGGCAGGTTGGATTCAGCTCTGCAATGACGGTGCCGCTACGAACTCAGGCACGAATTCTAGGGGTCATTTCCTTTATCTCAGCCGAATCAGGACGACAGTACACCTCGGCAGAGTTGCAACTGGCAGAGGAATTGGCGCGTCGTGCTTCCTTGGCGATCGACAATGCTCAGTTGTACCGATTGGCTCAACGCGATCGCGCAAAAGCCGAAACCGCTAACCGGATAAAAGACGAATTTTTAGCAGTGTTGTCCCACGAGTTGCGATCGCCTCTCAACCCGATTCTGGGGTGGACAAAATTGCTACGAACTGGGCGACTCGATGCCACAAAAACCCAGCAAGCCCTGGAAACGATCGAACGCAACGCCAAGCTGCAAGCGCAATTAATTGAGGACTTGTTGGATGTTTCCCGCATTCTGCAAGGAAAAATGACGTTAAACGTCGCGAGTGTGAATCTAGCGGCAACGATTGAAGCCGCCCTGGAAACGGTACGACTGGCAGCCGAAGCCAAACACATTCAAATCCAGACCACATTTAATCCTATTTCAGGAACGGTTTCAGGCGATACCAATCGCCTCCAACAAGTAATCTGGAACCTCCTCTCCAATGCTGTGAAGTTCACCCCAACCGGAGGACGAATCGAGGTGCAACTAGAGCAGGTTGGTATGTATGCTCAGATTCAAGTCAAAGATACTGGAAAAGGCATCAGACGAGACTTCTTACCTCATGTGTTTGACTACTTCCGTCAAGAAGATGGCACAATAACCCGACACTTCGGCGGATTGGGATTGGGGCTGGCGATCGTTCGCCATCTTACCGAACTGCATGGAGGAACCGTTCAAGCAGACAGCCCAGGACAGAACTTAGGGGCTACATTTACCATCCGGCTACCGTTAAACATTGTAGAGCCGGAACCCTCTTCTGATGACAGACACCCAGAAAGTGCGACAGACTTAGCAGGCGTTCATGTCTTGGTTGTGGACGACGATGCAGATATGCGGGAGTTGGCAGCATTCACCCTAATGCAATCTGGCGCACAAGTTACGAGAGCCGCTTCCGGTACACAGGCGTTGACTCTCCTGAATCAATCTATCCCCGATCTGGTGTTATGTGACATTGGGATGCCAGAGATGGATGGTTATGCTCTGATTCGGCAAATTAGAAAGTGGTCACCTGAACAGGGAGGCACGATTCCAGCGATCGCACTTACTGCCTATGCCGGAGAAATCAATCAACAGCAAGCCCTAGCTGCCGGATTTCAGAGGCATATCTCCAAGCCTGTTGAACCTGATGAATTGGTAAAAGCGATCGCCCGTTTGCTGAGACACTAAATGATTTGAGGATTAGCTATCATGCTGCTGGGAATAGATTTAGGAACAGGCTCTGCTAAGGCATTGCTCCTAGCGACAGACGGAACCGCAATAGCTGAGGCGTCAAGCTCTTATCCTGTTCGTGCACCCCAGCCTGGATGGGCTGAGTCGGAAGCAGAAGATTGGTGGTTGGCTGTTGCCTCGGCTGTGAGGAAGGCAGTGGGAAATCACGCTCAAGAGGTACAGGCGATCGCACTTTCAGGGCAAATGCACGGTGTTGTCCTAGCTTCGGAGTCGGGTCAGCCCCTGCGCCCTGCTATCCTCTGGGCAGATACTCGCTCTAGTGCCGCGCTCAACATTTATCATTCGCTCAATGCCGCTATTCTAGAGCGCTTGGGCAACCCGATTACGGCTGGAATGGCTGGCCCCACTTTGTTGTGGCTGCGAGAACACGAGGCTGCTGTCTGCACCGCAGCGCGTTGGGCACTCCAGCCAAAAGATTGGCTGCGGTTGCGGATGACTGGAGAAGTTGCAACCGAACCATCTGATGCTAGCGGTACCTTGCTTTACGATGTTGTGTCGGACAACTGGGCAGAGGATGCCATCTCAGCGCTGAATCTACGCGGTGATTGGTTACCAAAAATTATCCCCTCTAGTGCGATCGCAGGCTACCTAACAACTATTGCTTCAGAGCATCTTGGCTTACGAGTTGGCTTACCCGTTATCGCTGGTGCTGCGGATACCGCAGCGGCGGCACTTGGCAACGGACTACTAGAGCCTGGTTTGGTTCAACTAACCATCGGCACAGGCGCTCAAATCATTACACCTCGATCGCAACCAATTATCGATCGTCATGGTCGTACCCATCTCTATCGAGCCGCCTTACCTAACCAATGGTACAGCCTTGCAGCAATGCAAAATGCCGGGTTAGCGCTTGAGTGGGTGCGAGGTATCCTCGGTTTGAGTTGGCAGGAAGTCTATACTAAAGCGTTTTCTGTTCCCCCAGGATGTGAAGGGTTGACATTTTTGCCATACCTCACAGGTGAGCGAACTCCACACCTTGACCCTTATGTACGCGGGGCATGGGTGGGGCTTGGACTTCATCACACACAGGCGCACCTGATGCGGGCAGCTTTAGAGGGAGTTGCTTTTGCCTTGCGACAAGGTTTTGAGGCACTTGAGGCAACAGGTTTTAAAGCGACAGAACTGCGTTTAGCAGGCGGTGGAACCGCAGAAATGCCTTGGAAACAATTACTGACCGATGTATTGAGAATACCTCTCTATGCAACTACAGTTGCTGCTGCTTCCGCGCGTGGTGCTGCTCTACTGGCGGGTATAGGAATTGGCATATACGCAGATGCTAATGACACCATCAAACTGGCAGCCACACCAACGCTTGCTGCAACTCCGCAATCAGTCGATCCAACCCTAGAAGAGGCTTGGATGCGATATCAATCGCTTTATCCACGACTTAAAAAAACTTGATAGGAGTTATGCTTCAAGGAGGACGTACTAAAAGCTATCTACAAATTCTTCATTAATCTAAGACTGCATTTAGAAAACCAGTTTTTTAGATATTGATGATTAATTCAATAAGCGTGCGAAGTGCGACCCGGATTTGGTATCAGATGGAAGCAACTTGGGTTAAATGATGACATAATCTTCGCCCAAAACAGCTTGAGTGACCTGTGGTTCCGGCTCTACTGGGTCGCTGTAATGAGTCTCAATGTGTTGGATGAAACTTTCCCGATAAGCTTTGAGATGCGAGTTAAGTGCTTCGATATTCTGCTCCCCTGTCGCGTAACCCCTCTCTCTTCTGAAGTGACCGGATTCCTTAACAAAAGCCATGTCAACTTGCCACAAAGCTGAATCAACCGGGCGATATGACAAATCAACTATATCGTAAGCTGCGAATCCTTGGGACTTCATAAAACTCATTACATCATACATCTGACCGAACAACGTAACTTCTACAATTACATATTCAGTCTGCTGCAAAATCTCAGTTGCTCCCGCTAAAACATCTAATTCCTGTCCGTCTACATCAACTTTAATTAAATACGGGCCTGGCAAGTTTCTTTCCCTGCATATTCCATCAAGGGTAATTGCTGGTATGTTTCTCAAATAAGGATCGCTGCTGTTAGTAACGCGATTTTCAGAAATTGAAGAATGTACCAGACCGGGACTGACGTTGAGGGTGAAAACTCCCGCTTCTTTGGTCGCTGCTGCAATAATGTATTCTGCACTTTTGAGCTTGCGGCAAATTTTGGCGAGATAAGGTTCATTTTCGGCGATTGGTTCAATTAGCAAATGTCGCGAATTGGGGAAAGTTTCGTAAAGGTTAAAAGTTCCCAAGGCGGCACCGACATCAATCACAGTTCGTGGTTGAAAACCTAATTTTTTAGCCAGCAGCAAGCTGCCTGACATCGAGTTTCTGAGAATTCCTGTTTGTTGTTGGCTCACAATTTTTTCCTGATTTCAATGTGGATAAAGTTAATATTATGTCTGGCAGCAGAGTTATTGTATGTCCGAATCAAGAAACTCAGCAATCGCCGACGTTTGCGATTGCTTCGTGTCGGATGGCAATGACAGAAATTGGTTTTAACGTAACCTCCTACTATTTCGCAGGTTTCTGCGCCTTGTTTTCCGGTTCGACAGATTGCAAAGCTTCGTCGAGAATTGCCCGCGCTTCTTCGGCTTTACTTCTAGCTTCTCGATAGCGGACGTTAGCTTGAGCAAAGTTTTTTAGAACCTTGAAACCATCTTTCAAACGACCAATTTCCTCGGCAGTCACAGCCTCATCTGTAAACAAAATGTCGATCGCCGCCCGGATTTTGAGTGCTTCTTCGCGGGATTCCATGACTTTCAATTTGAGACTTGCCAAATTGCTCAAAATCTGGACGGCTTCAGTAATCGCGTCCTCGCCGTCAGACGCAGCATCTTCGATATCCTTAACTTCAACAAACTGCTTGGGCCCAAATCCCTCCACGAGTTCCGTAGGCAGCTTTCCCTCATCCATGAGATCCATCAGCCGATCCATCGCTTCTTCGCGGGCTTTGGCTGAATCTTTCCCTTTGACAGTTAAAATAATTTCGGGGCTTTGAGGAAGTGTATAGCGAACCATATTTTGACAGCCTGTGCGCGAAAACAATTGAATGATATTTTATCTTTATTCGATCGCCAGTTGCAGGTATCAATCTGCTTCATTACCAACCGCTTGCCAAAAGTTTACAGATATGCACTCAAAAGGAACGCTCGATATGAAAGATAAACTTCTCAACTTGCTCAACTTTATTCTAGTAGCTGATGTATTTTTCGTGTTTGCCATTTTTGGCTGGTTTGCGATCGCAGTAGCGGGTCGATCGACCGGGGTGAATCTCGGTTTTGATTTGTGGTACAGTCTCTGGCAGCCCGTATTTAATCCCGCCCTGGGAATTCTTATGGGCGGTGCTATTCTCAGCGGTATAATTAACCAAGTTTCTAAACGCCTCAATCCCAAGTAAAATTGATGTTTTGTTGGAAACGGTGATTGGCGATGCTACTTTGTTGGCGATCGAACTGGTGGGATGCGTCAGAGATGAGGCACTCAATGAGGTCGATGCAGCTTGAAAATACATAAGTAGTCACAAACGAGTGAAACGCTCCCCAAAGAAGCGATATCTTATGAAAGCAATCACAAAAGTTATAATAGCTTTACATTCTGTTACAGAGTAAAGTTTATTTTCTCCTACCTATTTTCGTCGAAAATCAGGATTGGACGATCGGGATCTAGAAAGCTCAACTCATATTCGGAGTAACAAAAGTCGAGCATTAATTATGGGAGAACAAAAATGTATCGGTATCCTCACTAGCGGAGGTGACTGTGCAGGCTTAAACGCAGTTATTCGAGCCGTTGTCTACCGCGCAACGGGAACTTACAATTGGAAAGTGATGGGGATTCGTCAAGCCACCAACGGATTGATGAGTCGCCCCCCTGAAGCAATTCCCTTGGATATTGAGAAAGTAGACTCGTGGCTCACCATTGGCGGTACGATGCTAGGCACGACAAATAAGGGCGACCCTTTTGCTTTCCCGATGCCGGATGGGACTCTACGCGATCGTTCTGACGACATTATCGAAGGCTATCATCAACTAGGTCTGGATGCCTTAATTGGAATTGGTGGCGACGGCAGTCTCGCCATTCTCAGGAAGATTGCTCAACACGGCAATTTGAATTTAGTTGCTATTCCTAAAACTATTGATAATGATGTCGGAATTACCGAGCGTTCCATCGGTTTTGATACTGCTGTCAATATTGCCACTGAAGCTCTCGACCGCTTGCATTTTACTGCGGCCAGTCACAGTCGCGTCATGATTGTTGAAGTCATGGGACGCGACGCTGGACATATTGCAATCAGTGCCGGAATTTCTGGGGGAGCTGATATAATTCTGATTCCCGAAATCCCTTACACAATTGCCAAAATCTGCGCCCAAATCCAAGAACGCCAAGACCGGGGAAAAAACTACTGTTTAATTGTAGTAGCGGAGGCAGTTCGCACTGAAGAAGGCGAGTTAATGATGCACACAAATCGCTTAGGTCAAAGTCGATTAGGCGGAATTGGTCAGTATTTAGCTGATACAATTTCTGACTGCAGCGGTGCAGAAACTCGCGTCACCGTTTTGGGACACACTCAACGCGGGGGAACACCTTCACCGCTAGAAAGATTAGTTGCTTCTGCTTTTGGCATCGCAGCAGTTGATTTAATTGCCGAAGAGAAATACGACTGCATGGTATCTTGGCAAAAGCGGGAAGTTGTGAGCGTTCCCCTGGAAAAGGCGATCGCCAGATACAGTCCTGTAGACTTCAATGGTACTCTGGTTAAAACTGCCCGCGGTTTGGGAATTTGTCTGGGAGACTAAACAATTACCCGTCCGATTTCTCAAAGATTAACAGTTTGTAGTAAGGACTTGACTGCTTTATTTCCCAACTCAATAGCAAAGACTAAACTCCTTACTACAAACATTTTGCAATTCTGGAAAAGGTTTAGGGTGTAATCCGCCCAAAAGCCCGATCGCCCGCCTGCCAGTTTGGATGCCGCAGAGGTACGATGGAATATAGGGAGGGAGGCCAAGCCCGCGAAGGTTAAGCTTGGCGGCAATACCCACAGGAAGGGAAAAATGACACTTAACTTGCGACGACCGATTTTGATAGGCGGAATAGGACTTTCAGCAGCGCTGTGGCTGCTGGAAACTCTACAGCATTCGGGTTCAGAAATGGGCGAAACGGCACTCATCGGCTTGGCGGCTGCCGGTGCGGGGTATTGGTGGTGGAAACAACAATCCCCCAAACTAGAACTCGCACTCCCGGAACCCCTGGCGAACCGGGAAGCCGCCGAAAAAGCGATCGCGACTTCCGAAGCCGCCATTAAATTGCTGGCTTCAGAAGCTCAAAACTCCGCCGCTCCTGCTAATCTAACAGCAAAGCTCGATCGGCTCAGAACCGAATTAGACAGACAAGATTTGCGGATTACCGTCACTGGTGGCAAAGCTGTCGGGAAAACTGCCTTAATTCAAGTTTTAAATTCTAATTGGGCATCTCAACACCCGCAAAAGCTGAGTTTTCCAGAAACATTACCGCTGTTTGCTAATACAAATGCCGATACCAAAATCGGCGGTGATTTAGTGTTGTTTGTAACAGCGGGCGACATCACAGATTCCGAATTTCAAACATTATCTCAGCTAGCTTCTGCAGGTCAGCGCGTGCTGCTAGTCTGGAACAAACTAGACCAATATTTACCAGAACAGCAGTCGCAGGTTTTGCACTCTTTACAGCAGAAAATGCAAGGAATATTGGGGAGAGAAGATATAATTGCGATCGCAGCTTCTCCCAATTCTATTAAAGTGCGCCAGCACCAAGCGGACGGCACATTTAAAGAACGCATTGAAAATCAAGTCTCTCAACTCGACGCGCTGACGGAAAGATTGACTAAAATATTAACAGAAGAACGGCAACAGTTGGTCTGGGCGAGTGCAGTGCGCGAAGCTGCAAGTATCAAGTTAGAGGCAAAAACCTTCTTAAATGCAGTCAGGCGCGATCGGGCAATTCCCATTATCGAACAATATCAGTACATCGCCGCCGCCACCGTGTTTGCTAATCCGGTTCCCGCTTTAGACTTGCTAGCAACAACCGCCATCAGCACCCAACTCGTAATCGATCTCGGCGCTATCTACCAACAAAAGTTTTCCTTAGACCAAGCTAAGACAGTAGCAGCAACTTTGGCCAATCAAATGTTCAAACTGGGATTAGTAGAACTGTCTACTCAAACTATTACTGGACTGCTGAAAAGCAATGCCGTCACCTATGTAGCAGGAGGCGCGGTGCAGGGAATTAGTGCAGCCTATTTTACCAGAATAGCAGGACTGAGTTTAATTGAATATTTCCAAAATCGAGAACTGGAAAATGCTGCAAAAGGCATTTTCAGTCTCGACCAGTTGACTAAAACTTTGCAAGCAGTATTTACGCAAAGTCAGCAAGTTTCCTTCTTGCAATCTTTCGTCAACCAAGTGGCGAGTCGCCTTTCATCTCAGGTATCTGCGCCCGAAACAGTTAAGTCGGCGGCCAATTAAGTAAAATAAAGGAACAGGTCGGAAAGCCTGTTCCACAAGACAGTTTTTCTGTTGTGGAACGGGCATCTTGCCCGTTCCCCGGCCGAACCAGGCAACCAGTTAATATTTTCCTTCTTCCTTCTGCCTTCTGTTATACAATCAAATAAAGTTTGCACGATGATACAAACTCAACCAAAAATACTAAGCTTTGAAGAATTTCTAGAAGATAAATCCGAAAACAGATGCTACGAACTCCACAACGGGGTAATGGTTGAAATGCAGCCAACAGGAGAACACGAAGATATCACAGCATACCTTGTTCAAGAATTTACCCTGCTCTACACCCAACTGCAACTGCCATACCGTATTCCCTCGAAAGCGCTAGTTAAGCCACCAGCTAAAGATACAGGATATATCCCTGATGTTTTGCTATTAAACAGTCAGGCTTTAGCATCTGAACCCTTATGGTTGAAGTCAGCCACAATCACCCAAGGAACATCTATCCCGCTACTTGTTGAAGTTGTCAGTACCAACTGGCGCGACGATTATCTAAAAAAGTTGGCAGATTACGAAATGATGGGAATCCTCGAATATTGGATTGCGGATTATGCTGGATTCGGCGGTATACGTCATATTGGCGACCCCAAACAACCCACGCTTTCGGTTTGCCAGCTTGTGGACGGAGAGTATAGGATTACACAGTTCAGAGGGAGCGATCGCATTATTTCACCTACATTTCCCAATATGGAACTCAACGTCGATAAAATTTTCCGAGGCGGAGCCTAGTGTTAGGGAAAAGAATAGGCAAGATGCCTGTGCCACAAAATTTTTTTTGTTATTGAGGAACAACAGGCAAGATGCCTGTGCCACAAAATTTTTTTTGTTATTGTGGAACAACAGGCAAGATGCCCGTTCAATATTTTTTGGAAAACTCACCACTAAAAAATTATAAATTTATGAAAAATTGTATTAAAATAAGAAATAGAATTTATAATTCGACGCTAAATTATACTTGCTTAAAAAAGCCGATCGCCAATGGGTGACAATTCCCTTCAAGAAAATCGCTTATCCCTTGCCCGCGCCAGTTTGCGCGAAGCCCTGGGGCGCTATTCCCACCTGCGCCAAGGGAAAAAAAACTCGAATAATACAGAATTAGAAGCGGCGCTGCAATATCAGTTAGATATCTTAACTTCCACCTCAGAAAAACTAGACCACAACATAATCCGCATTGCTACTTTCGGCCTAGTCAGCCGCGGCAAGTCAGCCGTCTTAAACGCGCTTTTAGGTCAAAAAATTCTGCAAACAGGCCCTCTCAACGGCGTGACTCAGTGGCCGCGTTCCGTGCGCTGGAGTGTGCCTTTATCCTTCCTTGACAGCGACGAATCCCCCCAACCCCCCCTTGGCAAGGGGGGGAAAGGAGGGGTGCAAGTTGAATTAATCGATACTCCCGGACTTGATGAAGTTGGCGGCGAAGTGCGCGGCGAAATGGCGAAACAAGTAACTCGCCAAGCTGACTTAATTCTGTTTGTCGTTGCAGGCGATATCACCCGCACTGAATATCAAGCACTGTGCCAATTGCAAACAGCTCAAAAACCGGTAATTTTAGTTTTTAATAAAATTGACCTGTATCCAGAATTAGACAGAAAAGCTATTTACCACAGTTTGCAAGCGCTGGCAAATTCTGAAGAGTTAGCAGCCGCTGCGGTAACAGATGAAACAGATAGCGAAAATTTGTCTGACCCAAACAACCCATCTGATAAATCTACTGTAAAATCACCGCCTAAAGCTGCCAAATCTTTAGAAATAGTCATGGTAGCCGCCGAACCGGCGCCGGTGCAAGTGCGGGTGGAATGGTCAGACGGAAGAGTAACTAACGAATGGGAGTCGCCGCCCGCGCAGATAGACGAACTCAAACATAAAATTCTCACAATTCTTAACAGAGAAGGTCGATCGCTCCTCGCTCTAAATGCTTTAGTTGAAGCTAGAGATGCCGAAGCAAACATTGCCCGTCACGTTCTCAAATTGCGACAAACAGAAGCCGAAGATTTAATCTGGCAATTTGCAAAATATAAAGCTTTGGCTGTCGGTTTAAATCCAGTGGCATTCTTGGATGTAATGGGAGCAACTGTCGCAGATTTAGCCTTAATTCGCTCTTTATCGAGACTTTACGGTTTACCCATGACTGGTTACGAAGCGGGGAAACTTTGGCAGACTATTTTCTCCAGCGCTGGCGGCGTACTTTTGGGAGAATTGGGTAGCAGTTTTCTGTTGGGATTTGGCAAAAGTGCGGCGGCTGCGGCCCCGCAAATCGGCTTTTCTACTTTTGCCGGAGTTGCTGTCACTCAAGCTAGTTTAGCAGCCTACGGAACCTACGCTGTCGGTCGCGCCGCCCAAGTTTATTTAGAAAAAGGCTGCACCTGGGGCCCCCTGGGACAAGATACGGTAATTCAAGAAATTCTCGCCACCATCGAGCGCAATACAATTATCGATCGCTTGCAGCAAGAGTTTAAAATGGGCAATTAAAAATTCCCCTAGTAGTTGAGTATGGTGCGTCAGGAGAGGGTTATTTGTGAATAATCGAAGAGCTAGGATCTGACGCACCCTACAGCTTGTATTCTTATACCATTGTCAAAAAAGAATCCAACTTTAGGTAAACACCAAACCACCATACTCATCAGTGATACCCCATTCTTTAATCGAAAATCGTATTACCGTCTCGCTATTATAACACCTTCCCTAAAATGAGCGATCGTCGCAATTACCGCTATACAAAAGTAAAATATTCTAATCAGCCAAAAACAAACCCGCATTGACCAAGAAACAATAGTCGGAGCAATACCTGTGAACTGTACAAATCGGGAATTAACTTTTTTTTCAAAACTGTCGAGGTCTTTCATCTCAGATTGTTTCGTCGGAATAACTGGAAACTGACCAGTATATACATAATAACCGATAAAACCAGACAATCCTACCTTTCTGTTCAAAAATGAGTTAGTTAAGGTTGCAGTTTCCGTAGGCGATAACTTATCCGATTCTTCCACTTTTTCCAGCCAAGAATTATATCGAATGGCTGGGGTAATCATGAAAACTAAGGGGACTATAAATATCAACAAAGCTGCACTAATTTTGCGACCGTATTGAGGGTGTAGAAGCCTTGTCGCCACACCCACTCCCATACCGATAAAAGCAAATATTAATATATTTAACAGTTCAATAATTTCGATGCCCCTCAACAGATCGCCGATAATCAGAATTGTATATAATAATTTGTCTGCCAGTAGCAGAGCTGCCCACTTGATCAGAATTGAAACGCCTACAATAGTAGCTACAATCGCCACATACCCGATGGCACTTAGAACGTACAGTAAAATCGAACCGGCCTGTTTGAATGATTGCATGGAATTATTCACTCTTGTGAAAGTTGAGGAGTCCGATTGACAAAAAAACTTGAAATTTTAGATTAATCAGGAGTTCCAAATTTGATTTTTTAAATTGATTAGCTTGACATCTTGAAATCAATCTCAAATCTACAATCGATCGACAAGTTCCCGGGCGGCCGCTTTTGCGACTTGTGCGATCCGTTCCTTCACGACACCATCTTCGTTAGCGCAGCCCTCGAAGAGGATCGCCCTCTGGTCTGATTCCAGTTCGCGATCGATCCCCAACCATAAAAGATACTCGATATTACCCGCCGGGCCAAGTAAAGGCGACCACGTTAAGCCGCGTTGCTGCCATCCTAAAGCTGTTGCTGCCTTCCACACTTGAAAAATCGCATCGGCTTGAGTTGCTGAGTCTCGCACTACGCCTTTTTTCCCGACTCTCTCGCGCCCTACCTCAAACTGCGGCTTTACCAGCAACACCGCTTCTCGCGGCGGTACCAACAATTCCCACAGCGCCGGTAAAATCTTATCCAGGGAAATAAACGACACATCTACTACCGCCAAATCTGCTCGCGCAGAGTCGCCGTAAAGCTCAGTAGCAGTCATGTACCGCAAATTGGTGCGTTCTTTCAAAATTACCCTCGGATCGTTACGCAAGCCCCAATCTGCTTGACCGTAGCCAACATCTACGCCGTACACTAGGGCGGCGCCGGCTTGCAGCAAACAGTCGGTAAAACCGCCTGTGGAGATACCGCCGTCGAGACAAATTCTGCCTGCAACTGGAATCGCAAAAACTTCTAAAGCTTTGGCTAATTTGTCGCCGCCTCTAGAAACATAGCGCGATCGCTCTTTGATCTGAATCTTTGCTGAAATATCGACCTCAGTGCCAGGTTTGTCAACTATCTGTTGGTTGATGGAGACTTTCCCCGTCCGAATTAATGCCTGAGCTTGCTGTCTGGAACTGCACAAATCTAGGCTGACCAATAAAGTGTCTAGTCGCTGTTTAGCCAAGGTTTTTAATCTGTACGGATAGGGTTAAGAACAGTACCAGATTAGCACTTACGCACAAGCCCGACTGCTAATTTTTGGCAATTATTTTGGTTTTTCGATCGTCGCGGGGCGATCGCGCCCACCTCACATGATGTGACTGAGATCGCTCTGAGTGTGTAGTTGGATCACAGATAAACGTCCGTAGAATCACACAATAATTTTTGCGACTAGCGGATGATTTAGATCGAGCTAAAAGCGCTACAAATATCATTAGGGCGATCGACCATGAAAACAATTAATTTTCCTATCAGAAATCCGGGCAATTGTCAAGAAAATCCCCTCGCCTTCCTCAGCGGTGACATCATTCACATTCTTTACCCCAATGGCGAAGTAGAAGCAACAACCGCCGCAAAAGTCGAGCTGCGCCAAACCAAAAATCCCCTGGACAAATGCCTCGTCTGGGGATTTGTTGACGATTTTTAACACCAGTTTCAAACAAGAATGCAATTAGAGGGAAAATCCCAAGCCTTAATTCATCAGTCATTCCTAATTATTCAAATTTTTAATCTAAAACCTTTAATCTGAAATCTATAATCTCAAATTGTATAACCCATAAAAAAAGATCGCTTGGAGGCTGTGAGGCCAAAAAAAGCGATCGATCTAACTGCGGCTAACTGCCAGCCACAAGTGCAATTTGCTGCTAAAAGAACTAGCAAATTGACTTAAATATCTTGTTCGCTCAATTCGCGAATCAAGTAATCAAAAGGCTGCTCCAAAAAAGGCCCCACAGACAAGCCAGCAGCTTCCACCTGAGCCTTCACCATCTCCTTCATAATGCCAATACCCATCACCGTCGGGCCAATGGGAACGCTTAGAGAATTGTAAGTTTCGCGCAAACCTTGCAGCACGCGCTCGTCGAGCACGTCGGTACTTCCAGCCACTAGGGCGTAAGTAGCATAGCGCAAGTAGTAGTCCATATCCCGCAGACAAGCCGCGTAGCGACGAGTCGTGTAGGCATTTCCGCCCGGACGGATTAATTCCGGCTGTTCGGCAAATAGCTGAATACCAGCTTGCTTGACAATTGTCGCAGCATTGCTGTTAATCGCAGCCGCCGCCTGTACCCGTGCCGTGCCCGTTGCAAAATAAGATTTCAACCGATCGATACCATCTCGGTCTAAATACCTACCAGCAACATCATAATTTTCAATCAGGCTCGTCACTGCATCGCGCATAAGTTTCTCTCCCAAAAATCTTTATCAATACTTTGCTATCTGAGACAGACCGCCTATTGTAGACTACTACAAATCGGCGTTTGATTAAGATTTGAGATGGGATTTTCACGAAGGGTAGTCTATCCCCGGCAAACTGTCGTAAAATTCAGCCGTTTGCCTTGTATGTTCAGCCGAAAAATCCACAGGGCAAGAATCTCAAACTCCCCGACCGCACTGGGCCCCTATTTCAAAATTTTGTAGCCATAGATACAAAATAGTGGATACTGAAGGCCTACGATCGCCCAAACAGTCTGAAATCGGCCGATCGCCAAGACACAACCAATATTAGGAGTAAGTCATGTTCCAGACGCCGCAAGAAGCCTTAAACTACATAAAAGAAAATCAAATCCAGATCGTTGACCTAAAGTTCATCGATATGCCGGGGATCTGGCAACACCTTTCCCTGTACCACGACCAAATCGACGAAACTGCATTCACAGACGGCGTACCCTTTGACGGTTCCAGCATCCGGGGCTGGAAAGCCATCAACGAATCAGACATGACGATGGTCATCGATCCGACCACCGCTTGGATGGACCCGTTCATGGCAGAACCGACCATCAGCTTCATTTGCAGCATCAAAGAACCTCGCACCGGCGAACCGTACAGTCGCTGCCCCCGCACCATTGCCCAAAAAGCGATAGACTACTTGCTTTCCACCGGTCTCGGCGATACAGCATTCTTTGGCCCGGAAGCAGAATTCTTTATTTTTGACGACGTTCGCTTCGACCAAACCCAAAATTCCGGCTACTATTACGTAGATTCGATCGAAGGTCGCTGGAATTCCGGCAAAGAAGAAGCAGGCGGCAACCTCGGCTACAAACCGCGTTACAAAGAAGGTTATTTCCCAGTAGCACCAACCGACACCTCTCAAGACATGAGAACGGAAATGCTGCTGACAATGGCAAAATGCGGCGTACCCATCGAAAAACACCACCACGAAGTCGCCACCGGCGGTCAATGCGAACTAGGTTTCCGCTTTGCAACTTTAGTACAAGCCGCCGACTACTTGCTGACTTACAAATACGTCATCAAAAACGTCGGCAAAAAATACGGCAAAACCATCACCTTCATGCCCAAACCGCTGTTTAACGACAACGGTTCCGGGATGCACGTTCACCAGTCGATTTGGAAAGACGGTCAACCTCTATTTGCAGGCGATAAATATGCTGGTTTCAGTCAAATGGGACTGCATTACATCGGCGGCATTCTCAAGCACGCACCGGCACTTTTGGCAATCACCAACCCCACGACCAATTCCTACAAGCGTTTAGTTCCGGGCTTTGAAGCGCCTGTAAACTTAGCTTACTCTCAAGGAAATCGATCGGCATCAGTGCGGATTCCGTTGTCGGGAACCAACCCCAAAGCCAAGCGGTTAGAATTCCGCTGTCCCGATGCCACATCTAACCCCTATTTAGCATTTGCAGCCATGCTGTGCGCCGGCATTGACGGCATCAAGAATCAAATCGATCCGGGCGAACCTTTGGACGTGGATATCTACGACCTTTCCCCTGAAGAATTGAGCAAAATTCCTTCCACTCCCGGTTCCTTGGAAGGCGCTTTAGAAGCTTTAGAAAAAGACCACAGTTTCTTAACTGATAGCGGCGTATTTACCGAAGACTTCATCCAAACCTGGATTTCCTACAAACTCGACAATGAAGTCAACCCGATGCGGCTGCGTCCTCACCCCTACGAGTTTTCTCTCTACTACGACTGTTAGAAAATTAATAATTAAAAATTAAAAGTTAAAAATGGCAATTGTACTATTTTTAACCGGTAATTTTTAATTGATAAAAACGCCGCCCTTAAAAGCGGCGTTTTTTTGAAGTTTAGAACTTCTGAATCAGCGCCCAAACTCTCCCGTTACCCGACACTATCTCGGCAACGTTGTGAGTAGTAGGGCCCATTGTAGCCTCGGAGATATTTTCTACAGCCCATTTATTTGCTTTCTCATCAACAATAAACAAATCGTCAGCGGTAGTGCCTTCCTGAACCCGATATATCTTATTCAAAATGAAACGCTGTCGCGCCTCAGCTTTTGGTATGCCCGTAACTTCATCAGGATCGATAGAGAGGGCACTGCCTTCTTTTAATGTACCTTTCGAGTTGCTTAAATTGCGATCGTCCCTTTGAGCAACCCGCACGCTGTGAATCTGCAAACAAGGCCCTGTCTCAGAGATATTCAAGACAGCAGCTAGCGCCGCACTTTTTCCCAAACCGAGAACCGCTGTACTAACAGTCACAATTAGCAAAAAATTGAAATGATTCACCGTATTTATAATCCTTTTTTTGTAAAATGCTGCACTCATTCTAAATTAGCAACTAGCAATTAACAATGACCAAACAATGTCCGATATTTTTGTGATGATCCGCAATCAGAGTAACGTCGCCATGACTTCAGTTGACGGCATTGCCTTTGTCACTTTACTGACTCAAGAGGGACGAGTGCTCGCCGAGGAGACAGTTGACCTGTTTGAGGCAGATGTGAATTTTGATAACCTGAAGCAGGGAAAATATACTGTAGTTGTCAGACACGAAGGCGTTGAACCTCGATCGGCAACCTGTAGTGTTACAATCACCGATGAAGATAAAGTAATCATGCTGACATTTGTTTACTTGGAGCTAGAACGGGTGCTGCTCCGCATTCAAACTTCAACAGAAGAAAGACTATGACCGTGAAAGTTACTCCGCCAAATTCAATTAAAATGTTTCGCTATCGAGTACATTTCTTGGCAAAAGACCTGTGGAGGGAAAAAAACCCGATTTGTCGGATGAATCTGGCTTTACAGTTAGCCGATGTGGCGACAACTCTGGCTAGATTAGAAGTAGAAGAGGCGCGAAAATTTCAACAAGAGTCTGCTAGTGTGGAGCTTTCAGACTCGACAGAAACTGAAAAGTTTTGAGTGTATGAGGTTTCTTTCTGCGATCCGCGCAACGCTTGCGTGATAGCAGTTTAAAAAAATAATCTAACTGTAGAAAAGCTCCAAACCCTCATAGTCATCAATCATGTTTAATCTAAAATCTAAAATCTAAAATGGTATGACTCGCAACTCAAAACTATTGTCATTTGTTGAGCTAGTAAAAAAATTGTCTGTATAAAATTGAATCTCCGTGCTAAACAACAACTTTCACCCTTGCGAGGTAATTGGTTGTCGCCCAAATTGCGTTACACTTATACAAGTATCTTTACAAAACAACATAAAAGCATGACTGTTGCCTATCCCCGCAAGCTTCGCAACGCAATGGGAGCGCGCGAAATTTTAGCTAATGCAGTGCGCGATCGCGAAATTCACCTGATCACCCTCAACCGCTACCGCTACAGCGAACAGCGCAGTTGCAAAGACCTCACCGACTTGATCGAACGGCTAGACGGGGAACCGGCCGAACTCGTGCGCGACCTCTCCCGGCACATTTCCGACGAAGCGCGGCACGCCATGTGGCTCACCGACTTGCTGGTAGACCTCGGCCAAAATGTGGGAACGCCGCCGGGAATGTCCTACATTGACGAATTTGACCGCCTGCTGGACAAAGATATATACGACCCGAAACGCAACCTCGATGACAGTATAATTGCAGGCTTAGTCGCAATCAATGTCACCGAAAAGCGTGGCTGCGAATACTTCTCAGCGCACATCCACGCCCTCAAACAGGCTCCCCAAACCGCAGAAAACATCAAAATCCGCGAAACTATCGAAAAGATTTTTCCAGAAGAAGCTGGTCACGTCCGCTGGGGCAACCGCTGGCTGGCCCAAATCGCCGACAAAAGCCCGGAACACCGCCAGAAGGTGGAACAGGCAAAGCGCAAGTATATGGCGATCGAACAAGCAGCTTTTGAATCGGGAATGGATATCATGCTGGGGGCAGAACTCCGCCGCGTCACCCGCCTCGTGGATATTGCCAACACCATGCCGATGTGGGAACGCCCGCAGTACCTGATGGAACGCTTGCCCAGAACCCTGCTGGCCCCCGACTTGCAAATGACCAGAGTCGATGTAGCTCAACGGGCCTGGAACCGCGACCCGCAGGCATTTGTGGAGAAATTTGTGCCCATGTTCCTCAACGGCTTGAATACCATTGAGAAGAAGCCGGCGACTAAGCCCAAGGCTTAAATACGATCGCGAACCTGGTTGAAACCGCTTTGCAAGTCAAACTTGCGTCTGCCTCCGCAAACAAGCGAGATATACTGGTTCCTAGGTCTAGCCTCGGAACCAGTTATTTAAAGTCATAATTTTAAGCTTTAGCAAGTAAACTGATTATTGGAATAGTTTTCCGTCTAAATACAATCATGACTACCAGCGAGCCGAACCTACAAACAGCTTCCGCAGAAAGCCAATCGAGTGAAAGCGCGATCGCCTCCGAGCAGGTCGAAAAAGCCACAGCCGTCACCTATGCAGAAGAAATTGAAACTGTCATCGCCAGCATGGCTGTAGACCAAAAAGTGATGGTCGGTCAAAATGAAGCTGGCGGACATCTTTGGAAGTTTAAGTACGGCAGTGTTGAAGTGTTCGTGCAACTCACCGGCGACACCGAAGAGGATACTTTGACTGTTTGGGCTTTTGTACTGCAGTTGCCGGCGAAGAATGAAGCTCAATTAATGCGGAAACTTCTAGAAATGAATTGGCTGTCTACTTTGGAATCTCATTTTGCGATTGTTGACAATCAAGTTGCGGTAATATCGACTCGGACGATCGCCGAAATCTCGGCGGGGGAAATTTCTCGGGTTATTACTATTGTCGCCACGATCGCCGACGATAATGACGATATTCTGCAAGGAGAATTCGGTCAGTAGTTACTTGTTATTTGTTACTTGTTATTTGTTACTTGTTATTTGTTACTTGTTATTTGTTACTTGTTACTTGTTGGTCGTAACGACCAATAACCAATAACCAAGAACTAATAACCAATAACTAATAACCAGTAACTAATATGCAGGCCCTGCGATCCAAGCAATAGTGATTCCCAGCCCCAAACCTACAAGCACTTGAAAAGGAGTGTGTCCCAACAACTCTTTGAGGCGAGCCTCATTAAGGTTGTGATCTTCCTCAAAAAACTCGTCAATAATTTGGTTGAGGATGCGAGCTTGCTTGCCTGCGGCTTGGCGGACGCCTGCTGCGTCGTACATTACAATAATTGCAAAGATCGCAGCGATCGCAAAGTCCGGACTTTCCCATCCCATCGTTTGTCCGACTCCAGCAGCCAAAGCGCCCACAAAAGACGAGTGAGCGCTGGGCATTCCCCCCGTTGTTACCAAATACTGAAGATTAAACTTGCGATTTTTGACCAACTCGATCGGCAACTTCATGATCTGAGCCGCCAGACAAGCGAGCAAAGCAACCACCAGTACATGATTGTTTAAGATGCCGCTGCAAATTTCCTGCATAGTGTTTGGTATTTCTAGTTACTGCGGCTGGTAATAAAATCGGCGATCGCCAGCAGCGGTAGAGCTTTGCTCCCAAACACTGCTAATTGAGCCTTAGCATCAGCAACAAGCTGCGAAGCTTGGCGCCGAGACTCCTCAATTCCCCACAAACTCGGATAAGTGACTTTTCCTGCTTGAACATCTTTGCCAGCAGTTTTGCCCAGTTCTTCTTGGGTAGCAGTAATATCCAGAATGTCGTCAATTATCTGGAAAGCCAGCCCAATATTTTGAGCGAAACGAGACATCCGCTGCAAATCGGCCTCAGATGCAGATGCCAGAATTGCCCCACAAACTACGCAGGCCTCTAACAGCGCGCCTGTTTTGTGAGCGTGAATGTAATTCAAAGTTTCCAGAGAAACATCTGTCTTTCCTTCCGATTCCACGTCAACCACCTGACCGCCTATGAGTCCACCAGCCCCGGCAGCGCGACCCAAATAGGCGATCGTCTGCAACACCTGCTGGGGGGGTACGTTCTCAGTTTTAGTGGCGATCAATTCAAAAGCATAGGTCAGCAAAGCATCGCCTGCCAAAATGGCGATATCCTCGCCGTAGACTTTGTGGTTCGTCAGTTTGCCGCGCCGGTAGTCGTCATTGTCCATTGCCGGCAAATCGTCGTGGATCAGCGACATCGTGTGGATCATTTCCAAAGCGCAAGCTGTCGGCATTGCCATAGATGTAGTGCCGCCGGCCAGTTCGCAGCTAGCGAGACACAGGATCGGACGCAGGCGCTTGCCCCCCGCTAGCAGCGAGTAGCGCATTGCTTCGTAGATTTTCTCTGGGTAGATGACCGGCAGTGCACTGTCGAGAGCTACCTCGATCGCCTCTTTTCGCTTGACTAGATAAGCAGATAAATCGAAAGAGGATTCCGGTTGGGACGAACCCATTTCTGTTGCCAATACCATCCCTTGCTCTCTTGTACTGAATAGTTACGTGGGATATTCTGAGCCGTTTGGGTCGATCGTGCCGACTTTTACGGCGGTAGTTGCTCGAACTCCGAGCATCAATTAATCATTCTACGGGTGTTGTTGCACAGAAAATCTTTGAGTTTTAATAACTTTGTCAAATTACCAGTCAATCTAAAATTTACAATCTCAAATATCAAATCCGCCGATCTGTCTGGTGACTTCCAAAAACCGCTGCACCGCCTCTGTTGGATCGCTGCGCCAAATCAGAGCGATCGCCACAATGCAGGTTGATTCTGGCAAAGATTTGTAAACAACCCCGTTGCGCTGGAAATTTTGCATCGACTCAGGGACGATCGCCACTCCCATCTGGGCGGCTACCAGACTCACAATGGTTTGCATTTGAATTGCTTCTTGAGCTGCGCGAGGGCTAAAACCTGCTTGCTGACAAAGACTGACGATCGCATCGTACAATCCCGGAGCCTGGGAGCGCGGAAATAAAATGAACGGTTCGGTAGAGAGTTCGCGCAATTCTACCTTCGCGCGATCGCCCGCCGGATGCGTTTCTGGCAGTGCCACGATCAGGGGTTCTCGAAAAACGATTTCAGAATTTATCCCCTCTTGCTCAACCGGAGGGCGCACGAAGCCGATATCAATTTGCCCGAACCGCAGCCGCTGCAACTGTTCGTTGGTCGTCAGTTCGTGCAGCTCGAGTTTGACGGCGGGACACCGAGTGCGAAACGCCTGCAAAATCGCCGGAACCACGTTGTGTGCTGCGGAACTCACAAAGCCGATCGTCAATTGTCCGAGTTCGCCCCGACTGGTTTGTCGGCCCAGTTGAATTGCTCGATCGACTTGCTGCAGAATTTTCCCGGCCTCCTCGAAAAAAACCTGTCCCGCTGCCGTTAAATGCACCGTCCGCTTGGTGCGGCGAAACAATTGAAAGCCCAACTCTCCCTCCAAATGCTGGATTTGTTGGCTCAGGGGAGGTTGGGCAATATGCAGTTTTTCGGCGGCGCGAGTGAAATTCAGTTCCTCTGCAACTGCAATGAAATAACGCAAATGCCGAAGTTCCATAAGTCCCAATCATTTATATTTTAAAAGTATCAGTTGTTAGTTAAACATATATTGGACATTGATGAACACATTTAATACAGTGATTAATAGGCGAAGTTGAGAATTAAACAATGGCTAATTTGGATATCAAAATTAGAGAAGCAGAGCTGGCAGATTTGGAATTAACCGTGGATTTTATTTCGCAAAAAAGCGAGTTCGATGGCTGTAAAATTTTGTTGGCAGCAACACCAGATAAATTGCAGCAAACGTTGTTTTGCCAGCCTCCGCTAGTGCGGGTTTTGTTGGCGGAAGTTGCGGGGAAAGCGGTAGGATTTGCTCTTTTTTATTCCTCCTATTCAAGTTTATTGACGCAGCCGTGCCTTTGGCTTGATGATTTATTTGTGCAAGCTCCTATGCGCGGTATGGGAGTCGGTACAGCGCTGTTAAAGTATTTGGCACAAATTGCTGAGTCCACAAATTGCGGGCGGATTGAATGGACTGTTAATACTGGAAATGCGCCGGGAATTGCTTTTTATGAAAAGCAGGGAGCGCGCCTTTTAGAAAATATTAGGGTTTGCCGTATTGATGGGAATGCAATTAATCTGCTTGCTGGCAAATAATTTAATAACGAACCGCGAAGGCGGGAAGAACGCGAAGAGAAGAAAAGAGAAGAGGAAAGAAGAGAAGAGATGTCAGAAAATTCTTGGAATTCAGCTCTTTACGAGCAAAATCATGCTTTTGTTTGGCAGTACGGCGAATCTCTTTTGAAGTTACTCACTCCTCAAGCTGGAGAACGTATTCTAGATTTGGGCTGCGGTACGGGACAGTTAACTGAAAAAATTGCTCAAAGCGGTGCTTTTGTGCAAGGTATTGATTCATCTTTGTCAATGATTTCCACGGCTAAAGTAAACTATCCTCACATTAACTTCTCTGTCGCAGATGCGAGGATTTTTCAAGTAGAAGATCCGTTAGATGCTGTGTTTTCTAATGCGGTTTTGCACTGGATTAAGCAGCCGGATGCTGTGATTAATTGTGTGGAAAAAGCGCTGAAGCCGGGAGGGCGTTTTGTGGCTGAGTTTGGGGGTAAGGGGAACGTGGGGGCGATCGTCCGGGCACTTTTGAGTGTTTTGTCAGAAATTGGCTGCGAGGACCCTGAAGCGCTTAATCCTTGGTATTTTCCGAGTATTGGCGAGTATGCTGGGCTTTTGGAAAAGCAGGGATTTGATGTCGGTTATGCGGTTTTGTTCGATCGCCCGACTCCCCTAGAAGGTGGCAGTGCGGGTATGGTAAATTGGATTGAGATGTTTGCTGGCGGGTTTTTGTCGGGGTTGTCTGATGATGTGCGATCGCAGGTAATTAACGCAGTTGAAGAACGTTTGCGATCGGCGCTGTACCGCGATGGTAATTGGATTGCAGATTATCGGAGAATTCGCGTTGTTGCTGTCAAAAATTCCTCACCAATAAATTGGGTCTGAAGCCCCGTCCTTATAGGACGGCTTTTTCTTCTCTTTATTGTAATTAATTTTCCGAATACATCGTTGTTATTTAAAAGTGTCAAACTCAAATTATCTGCTCCGGAAAGCTCAACGTTTCTTCATGATTTATTCCGGTTTTTTTATGTATTATATTAACAAAAAGGAGGATCGGTAATGTTTGGTTGTCAACAAAACCTAATTCGCTCCAATTCCGAGATTCAAGCTATTCTTGAATATTTATGTTCTGAGGCAGTAAAACTTTCCAATTGTGGA
>Ga0164305_10000059_pt1 | contig 30510 bp, 13 predicted proteins | sample Whisoiple_237_MG_FD_110215 | JGI IMG/M metagenome (GOLD analysis project Ga0164305, IMG submission 110215) | Soil microbial communities amended with pyrogenic organic matter from upstate New York, USA - Whitman soil sample_237_MG | ecosystem: Environmental > Terrestrial > Soil > Agricultural...
CAGGTGGTGATGCACGGGTTTTGAACTATTTTACCTGTTTATTTTGCACTTTACCCTCGATCTCGCGAGCGCATCACCCATGCTACGTCAAGTGCGATCGATATATTCAGCAAGCCCTAAATAGTAAAGAATCCAGATTAACTTACGATTTTTCCCAATAGCTTTTCAGCACTATTCACGCTTTCCATATCGTAAAGTTCCCGGTTGTAAGAAACAATTTGTGCTACCAACTTGTGATGATATTGCTGAGCTTTGGCCAACATAGAACCCTGGGAACGCCGATAATTAACAACTACTTCTCTCGTTCCCAAAAAGGGAATATTGTGCTTGTGGCAGTTAACCCAAAACTCCCAATCTTCGTAACCTTCCTTCATCCCAACTTTGTACCCGCTGACCAAATCCAAAATAGATTTGTGATAGAGTGAAGACGGGTGAATCATGTTAGATTGCTTGATATTTTCGGGAGAATACAACTCGTAACTGGGTACTATACGATTTTCAGTGCCAAACATTTGATAAGAACCAAATGCTACGCAAGGTGCATTTGATTTTAAACATATTTCTAAAAGGTCAGTCAAGGCGTTTTCAGCTAGGATATCATCGGCATCTAAAGGCATAATGTATTCACCGTTGGCGGCTGCTATGCCCGCATTTCTAGCACTTGAAAGCCCTTGATTTGTTTGTTCTACAAGCCTAATTTGATATTGGGAATTGGCTAGTATTAAATTTTTGGCAACTGTGCTGGTAGTATCTAAGCTGCCGTCATTGACAATGATAATTTCCCAATTTTTGTAAGTTTGGTTAATCACGCTAGTTACTGCTTGCAACAAAAAATGAGATTGATTGTAGCAGGGAATAATCACAGATACCAAAGGTTGAGCTGCCAATTGGGGCGATGCCGAAACTTGTTTGACACTTTCTGATTGTAAATCATGTACCGAATTTCTGGCAGTTTGCAAGCTGTAGAAATAAATTTTGGGATGGACGATCGCTAATTGATTCAGATCGGTATGTTGATACTCATTTACTAACCTCGGATATCCCGACAAGTATTCTTGTTTAACAAAAATCAAGATATTCTGAGCGTACCAAGGCTCTACTTTGTCATTGTTCCATATTTTTTTTCTCAGGCAGTCAATAACTGCATAGCCCTTTTTCTGAAAGTAATAAACCCAATATTGTGGCCACTGTTCGTTAACGTGTTCGACGCCTCCTTGAAATGGTATCGCAGCAGAAAACAGAATCAATGGTGCTAGTTGAGTGAGAGAATTAACAAAGTTTTCGGCACAGGTAGCCGGCAAATGTTCCGCAACTTCTAGGGAAATTGCTAAGTCAAACTTTCTGTTTATTTCCAGGGGTTGCTTTAAATCGGCGGATTGGAACTGATTTAAAGGAATTTGTAATAGAGTGCGATCGACATAATCGCCATCTATTCCCAAACAGTCGGCAATTCCCAACTTCTGAAAAGCCGCTAACCAACTTCCCGTACCGCAGCCCACATCCACCACACTTTTAGGTAAAATGGGTTGCAGCAAGTCTAACAGCAGGGGAATAATTTCTCTAGCAGAACTGCGAGTTCCTTCTCCGATTAATTGGTAAAAATTTCTTGTATAATATGACTGTTGGTTTTGATAGGTTTGGCTGCGTGTTTGAGAATTAACGGTCTCTAAACTGCTAATATTGTAACCGTGCAAATGTGCTGGCAAGTGCCAGGAAATATTGGGATCTGGTCGATGTTTTACTGGCTCGACATTGCCCCGCCAAGCAGCGCCCATAATTTGCATTGTTTGATATACTACCGTTTGCCATCCCCGTTGCTTCAAGTAATCTAAACCTTGAGCAACATCGGGAGAAGTTAAATCGTGAAATAAAATTATTGCATCTTCCTCCGCCAATTTTTCACAAACAATTGCGTCATTTAACGGCCCCGGTTCTCCGTGTTCTCCGTCAATAAAAATTAACGACCATTTGCGGTTGAATTGAGCGGAAATTTCTTCGACTCTTTGGGGGCTGTAGCCTGGTATTAGCTCGACTGATGTTTGAACGCCCGACGCATTTAGAGCACCTTGAATTGAGTCGATTACGCTTTGTCTGATATCTTCTCTTTCTAACAGCGGATCGACGACATCTAACTCAACTCCGGCGAGGGCTAAGTGACAGGCAGACCAACCCAGCCAGCAGCCTATTTCTAAGGCTTTTTTACCTTTGAATTTCAGGGCTGTATTGTAAAGGATGTGCGCTTCGTCGCGATTCAAAAACCCGATGAAGGGATAGCGCTTGTCTGCATACCAATTATGCGGAATTTCCCGGCGCAAATAATGCCAGTTACTCGCATTTGGATCGGCAATAATCATATTGGGGAAATAGGAGTCAGGTATAATTATTTGGAACCCTGGCGAAACATAATCCCCTGAGTGTAATAAATTATTTTTGCTAAGTTCAGGTAGTTGAGCAGTCATTTTTTGTTCTTGAAATATTGGTATGGCTTCCTGTTTTTTAGGTTGATAACGGACGCTAATTTCCAGTATATCGCCGTCAGTTGCCATCAATTGTACTCGGTCAAACTGCTGGCGGCCAGCTAAATGCAAAATGCCGATCGCCTCCTGCGGCAAGTACGGCTCCACAAAACAGCCTCGCTGCTTGTCCCAAACCGGAAAACCGTTGAATATCCAATTGCACCAAGCTGGGAGCATTTCAGTCAGATTGAACAATTCGCCACTGTAAACAGCGAGGTTGAGGGCAAATTGATCTGTCATGACACAGCCGGATTTTTGCAATCCTTGATTGAGTTTTTCAGCCCAGATTTCCCAGTGCAAAGCATCTTTTCTTAGGGCAAAAACTCCGGCATTTAATATCGGATAACTGTAGAATTTTTTAGCAATTTCTTCACCAAAGTTAGCTTCATATTGTTGATTAACCCACTGCCAAAACTGAGGAAGTTGCCCGTACTGCTGCAAGCTTGCCCTGTGAACTTCGGGAACAATTGCCAGTCCCCGGCGCGATGCTCCTTCAACCAACAAATTAATTGCTCTCCAGTCTTGAACCCAAGCATCTGCATCTATCCAAAGGTATATATCAAAATTGGGAAAGTATTTTCGCAAACAAGGTCTAACTAATAGTCCTTTTAAATGTTCGGGAGATTCATTTCTGCCCGGGAAGTCAAAGTCCCAATCTGGCTTTTGAATGATATTAACTTTTGTTTTGATCCACTGCAACTGTTCGGGAGTGCAGCCGAGATCGAAAAAGCCGATCGCCACATTTTCACCCTCTGGTTTTTCCCGCACCGATAAAATAGTGCCTCGCACTAATTCAAAGTAATTTGCATCGGCGGCCGTGATGATGATAATCTGCATAAATAGTGTGTGGGGGCGGGTTTATTTAACCTGTTTGCACCGTTGAGGGCGATGGGTGAACTCGCCCCTACAGGCTGCTTGAAAAGTCTGATTAAATTATAGGGCAGGGTAGGGTGCGCCGAAGCACCGCAATATTCATAAAACTATACTATGGAGACGATCGAGGAGGAATTGTGAAAAACCACAAAGGGAAAGTTTATCTAGTCGGTGCGGGGCCCGGAGATTGTAACTTGATGACAGTGCGATCGCACAAACTGCTATCCCAAGCCGAAGTTTTAATCTACGACGCTCTCATCGACATCCCGCAACTCGAATTAATCCCAGCAACTTGTCGGAAAATCGAAGTCGGGAAACGCGGTGGCAAACCTTCCACCCAGCAGCAAGAAATTAACCGTTTGCTGGTAGAACATTGCAAACTAGGAAAACAAGTAATCCGCTTAAAAAGCGGCGATCCGTTTATTTTTGGTCGTTCTAGTTCCGAAATTCAAGCCTTAATCGCAGCGGGCTGCGACTTTGAAGTAATACCCGGAATCTCCTCCGCCTTAGCCGCACCTTTACTAGCAGGAATTCCCCTCACAGATCCGGTAATGAGTCGCTGTTTTGCAGTGATGAGCGCCCATGAACCGGATGCTTTGGAATGGGAAGCATTAGTGCAGATAGAAACTTTGGTAATATTGATGGGAGGGCGCAATTTAAGCGAGATAATTTGGCAATTGCAAAAGCACGGACGATCGCCCGAAACTCCGATCGCCATTATCCGAGATTGCGGCCGCCCCGAACAGCAAATTTGGCTGGGCACTCTCTCAAATATTGTACAGCAAACAGCAGGTCAATCTCTATCGCCTTGCGCGATCGTAATTGGGGAAGTAGTTAGATTGCGCGAATATTTAATCCATCCAAAAAGCACAAATATGATCGATACACCAGTCACCACTAATAACAGCCAATTGCCGCTAGCAGGACAAACAATTTTAGTCACCCGATCGGCTTCTCAGTCTGCTGAATTTAGCGATCGACTCCAGCAACAAGGATCTCGCGTGATCGAAATGCCCGCCTTGGTAATTGGGCCACCTTCGAGTTGGGAACCATTAGACAGCGCGATCGCACAATTGTCAAGCTTTCACTGGTTAATTCTCACTTCCCACAACGCTGTAGACTGCTTTTTTCAACGATTACAAGCAAAAGGCAAAGACGCCCGCAGCTTGTTTGGTATTAAAATCGCAGTTGTCGGGAAAAAAACAGCAGAAAGTTTGCGATCGCACTCTCTACAACCAGACTTTATTCCCCCCAACTTTGTCGCCGATTCCCTAGTCGAGAACTTCCCCTGGCAGGGCGGGCACGGAGGCACCGCCCCTACAAACTGCAAAATCCTATTTCCGAGAGTAGAAAGCGGCGGCAGAGAAGTTTTAGTTAAAGAATTCACCGCCAAAGGAGCACAAGTAATAGAAGTGCCAGCTTACCAATCTTGCTGTCCCGAAACAATCGAGCCGATCGCCCTATCCGCACTCCAAAATCAAGCCGTAAATATCATAACCTTTGCCAGTTCCAAAACTGTGCATAACTTTTGTCACCTCCTAGAAAAAAGCCCAGAATTGTCCCTGTCTAAGGATTGGTTAGAAAGCGTTTGTATCGCATCCATCGGGCCGGAAACTTCCAAAAGCTGCCAGAATTTATTGGGTAAGTTAGATGTGGAAGCTAAGGAATATACCTTAGATGGATTGACTGAGGCGATCGTCCAATGGGTGGCAGAATATCAAAGTTCGTAAGTGCGATCGAACAGTAGTTGATTATCTAATCTGTAGTAAAAGGGTTATCATACCAATTTAAAAAAAATCCGGTAAGGACACGGCAGTGCCGTGTCCCTACAGATGCTCGCGTACAATCTCTAGGTTGCCAGACTTTTATTAATTAGGATACAATAGTGGTAAAATAACTAAGAAGAAATATGACCGCAAAAGACCAACTTCTTCAAGAACTCGACCAAGTACCAGAACCCTTGCTGCTGAAAGTGCTTGAATTTGTCCGTTCCTTAAAGACTGAAGAAGAACAACAAAAACTAGAAGCCAAAGCATGGCAGGCATATCTAGATTCAGAACGCGAAAGAAAGGAGGTTTACCGTCGCCTTGCCAACTCCTAATTTTGTCAGCAAAAGTATGGTTTTAAGTATCCACGCCAGACAGATAGAGAGATTTGGCGGCACTCCAGGCGTCAGAGACGAAGGCTTGTTAGAGTCGGCTTTGGCTCAACCGCAAGCAACTTTTGGGGGTCAATTTTTGCATTCAACGATTAGCGAACAAGCTGCCGCCTATCTCTATCACATAGCCATGAATCATCCCTTTATTGACGGCAACGAACGGCTTTTGCAGTGACAGATACCTTTTTGCGTTTGAATGGTTGCACTCTGAATTTGACGGACGATCGAGCATATGATTTAGTCATGCGAGTCGCACGGGGAACGATGACTAAGGAAGAATTAAGCACCGAGTTCGAGTCATGTATTGTTTAGTTTTAATAAGTAAGTTGGGCAGCCTGCATGAAGATTAATTAAGGTACGCAGTGCGAACCATACAGTGAAAAAGGGAATCGCGGAACAAAAAAGCGAGTAAAATTATCATCATTAAAGAACAGAGCCGAGCTCCTTTGCGTCAAATCAGTAATAAAACTAAACAGAAAATAGCACAAACCGCCGATCGCCCTTTCTACCGCAAATCCCGCTACCCAACTACAAATTAGCAATAGCCATGAATATAAATTTTTCTCGCTACGACACCTTAACCACCCTGCTAGCAGGAACTACCGCAGCCTTAACCATAGTCATCAACCAACCCGCTATCGCCAAAACCCCCCAAGAAGTCGCCAGCATTGCCGGGCCGCTGACAGTACAAATTAACAGTTCCCTCGGAGACGGTTCTGGGGTAATTATTGCCAAAAAAGGCAAAACTTACACAGTTTTAACAGTCAATCACGTCGTAGAAAAAGCAGACGTGAAATACACCGTTCGCACGTCGATCGGCAAAAACTATCAAGCAACCTCCGTCACCCGCTTGCAAATCGCCGAAACTGACCCGGATTTAGCCGTAGTCAAATTTGAAAGCCCCGAAGAATATCCAGTCGCGACGATCGCCGATTCCGATCGAGCCGTCATCGGCACTCAAATCTTCGTTTACGGCTATCCCGCTACGGGCGGACTTTTTGGCGCTGAACGAGAACCAGAACTCTCTCCCGGACTCGTTACCAGCCGCCCGGGCAAACGCCCGGAAGGTTACACTTTGCGGTATCAAGCCGTAACTTGGAGTGGCATGAGTGGCGGCCCAGTTTTTGACTCCGAAGGCCGAGTCATCGGTTTACACGGACAAGGGGAATTCGGTTTCGCGCAAACCAGTTCCGGCGAAGTCGCCCCGATTAAAACCGGATTTAACGCAGCAGTTCCCATCAATACATTTATCGCGAAGCTGGTGGCGGCGGGAATAAACAAATCCGAGTTGAAAGTAGACAATACTCCCGCAAAGATCGGCCCCGTATCCACCGCCAATCCGCAAGACGCCCAAGCTTATTATTTTCGAGGACTTTCGCGGTTAGATCAAGACAATCCTTTGGACGCGATCAATGATTTCAACAAAGCACTCACTTTCAAGCCCAACTACACTCCCGAATTGTACTTCAACATTGGCAATGCCCGCACTCTGATCGCCAGCATCGAGACAACCCGCGCGCCCAGCGCTATTCAAGCATACACGCAGGCGATCGAAGCCAATCCCGGTTTTGCCGACGCTTACTACAACCGAGCTTTAGCTTACCTGGACAACAAAGACCAACCCAAAGCAATTGCCGACTTTCAAAAAGCAGCAGAACTTTACAAGCAAGGCGGAAGAACGAGTGCCTATCAAGACGCGCTCAACAGAATCAAGCAATTGCAGTAGGATGAGAAGTTAATAATTAAGAATTAAAAATGGGATTACTCATTTTTAATTCTTAATCAAGTTCATAAAAACAGCAGGTAAATAACCATGACTGCTATCACCTTAAACCTCAACTCCCTGATTAAGCTAACTTCAGAACAGTTTTATCAACTGTGCGAAGAAAACCCTGACTTGAAACTCGAACGCAACGCCAACGGAGAATTAATTGTCATGCCGCCAACCGGAGGAGAAACGGGAAGAAGCAACTCAAAATTCAACTTACAGATTGGACTTTGGAACGAACAAACCCAACTCGGTGAAGCCTTTGATTCCTCAACAGGATTTACTCTGCCCAATGGCGCCGATCGCTCTCCCGATGCGTCTTGGGTAGAGAAATCCCGCTGGTCAGCTTTGACACCTCAACAAAAAGAAAAATTTATCCCGCTTTGTCCCGATTTTGCTGTGGAAATTCTCTCCCCAACTGACAGCCTAAAAAAGACTCAGGAAAAAATGCAAGAATATATGGAAAATGGCTGCCGTTTGGGTTGGCTGATTGACCGCAAAAAACGCGAAGTTGAAATTTATCGCCCCGGTCAAGATCTGGAAGTTTTACAATCTCCTCTCACCCTTTCTGGGGAAAATGTTTTGCCGGGATTTATTCTCAATTTGCAAAAAATTTGGAATTAGCAGAATTCAATTTTGACTTATTATATCATCTTCAATAAATAAAATAACCGTTACCATTTCGTCGTAGTGAGGAATACAAGTCAGAGCGAGTTCTATCGGAAGGGGAGCATCTCATATTTGTAAAAACACTTCTTCTGGCTCCTTCCTTCTGACTATTTCCTTCTGACTCTTTCCTCCCAGCAAGAGAGCCTCAAAACTCCAATTTCTAGCTGGGCTGCTTTGATTGAGATGCTGCCTAGCCACTCCTTAGATCGCTATACAGCAGTTCTCAATCTTGGTGAGGTATGCCCGCGGAGGCCCATGCCCGCTTATCAAGCGTCCACCTCATGTTACGCTCGAAAGGCTATAGCTTCTTTGTCCTTAAACTCGATAACTAAACAGGATTCGGGAGCAGAGGTTGAATTAACTCCATAATTTGGTCATAGTTAAAGTTATTGACACAATCAATTAGCGCACTGGAAAGGGTTGATTGAGATGCGGGAATTTGTTTGATTAGCTCGTTCATGGCTTCAGGATCAACATAGTAGGCAGCTTGATACATTTGTTCTAACCACTGAGAGGACATCACGGCTAGATCTTCTGGAGATAAAGAATCAACAAATAGTTTTTGGGAATCTTTTCCTACAACTGTGTAGATGTACTCTACTCCCAAGTGTTGAGCGAGTGCGTCAAAGACGAGGCTTTCCTGAAATGGCTTGCTCATAAAGTCGTCAAAACCAGCCATAAGAACTTTCTCTCGATCGGCTTCAAAAGCACTGGCAGTTAAAGCAATAATGACAGTCTCTTGTCCGTGAGGCTGTTCTCTAATGCGTTTGGTAGCTGTGTAGCCATCCACGATCGGCATTCGTAGATCCATCCAAATCAGGTGTGGGGACCAACTTTCCCACAGGGATAGTGCTTCAACTCCCTGTGTTGCTTGGCGCACCTCAAAACCTACTGAGGTAAGGAGTTTGACCAACAAGCGGCGATTTTCCTCTACATCTTCAACCACAAGGATGCGGTAAGTTGGTTGTCCTGGAGCTATACCAATCACTCTTTGTTTAAGCAATTCTGAGGCACGGCAGACTGCTTGAGGTAACTTTACCTCAAGTTCAAAGTAAAAAATGCTGCCCTGATTCAATGTGCTTTGAACCCGAATCTGACTACCCATGAGTTGGACAAATCTTTGGCTGATAGCTAGACCTAGACCAGTACCTTGATTCAATTTATTCCCAGCTTCAGCTTGCACGAACGCCTTAAATAAGCTCTCAACTTCTGCTGGAGCAATTCCCACTCCAGTATCCTCAACTTCAAAATATAGGCGACAGGACGTTTGGTCGATCTGTTCCGATCTTACTCGTAAGGTTACGCTTCCTTGATGAGTAAACTTAATCGCATTACCGAGCAGATTGACTAAGACTTGATACAGTTTTTTCTCATCGCTATGCACAAATTGGGGCAGATTGGGTTCTGGATCGAAAATTAGTTTCAATCCTTTCAATTGGGCTTTCATTCGCAACATTTCTTCAAGAGAAATCAGCAAAAATTTTAGGTCAAAGTCAGAAAGAGAGAGTGTCATCTTTCCGCTCTCAATTTTAGATAAATCTAAAATGTCGTTAATCAATTCCAATAAATGTGTGCCGCTACGATTGACGATCGCCAGATCTTTTTGGAGTTCGGGAGTCAGAACAGGGTCGTAACTCATCAATTGCGTAAATCCCAAAATAGCATTGAGAGGAGTACGGAGTTCGTGGCTCATATTGGACAGGAACATACTTTTGGCTCGGTTTGCTGTTTCTGCTGCTTCTTTAGCTTGCTGAAGTTCCAACTCGGCTTGTTTGCGATCGCTAATGTCAATTAAATATCCCAACATTTCCACTGGTCTACCTGCACGATCTCGAATTAGTCTGAGTTGAACGAGTATCCAGCTATAAACCCCATCTGAGCGACGAAGACGGTATTCATGGGAATAAAAATCATTGACGAATAGATTGTCTAAGCCATTAACTACTCGTTCTACATCATCTGGGTGTAAGTGATGCACCCAAAATTCAGAATCTTCTAAAAAATCAATGCTTTCATAGCCCAATACATCTTTGATATTTTCGCTCATGAACGTTGCTCCATAATCGCCATAAGGTTTACAGCTAAAAATAACGACGGGGCTGTAGTTCAAGAGAAAGTTGAGGCGATTTGTGGTAGATTGCAAGGCTTGCTCAGCTTGTTTCAGCTCTGTCACATCCTCCTGAACCGCAACATATACGGTTCCATATTCAGGATGCTCAAACCTAGACGTATGAACCCTGCACCAAAAGAGTGTTCCATCTTTTTTTTTGTTGTAGACTTCATATTGTGCTTCCCCGTCCCGATCGAGTTTAACAACAACATCTTCAACGGTTTCGTCGGGTGTAACCTCTGTATCGACGTAATTTATTACACTAACGGGTTGACCTGCGAGTTCGCCATCTGTGTAACCAAACATCGCATCAAACTTGGGATTGGTGTAGACGATCTGAAGATCTGAGGCTTTAATTAAACACACTCCACCTGCCATGTTATTCATAATAACACTCTGAAGCTCTAGCGTCTTTTGAGCTTCTTTTCGAGCGGTAATTTCTTGAATCTGAGCAATAAAACGCAGGGGATTTCCCTGTTCATCTTGTACTACCGATCCATCAAGAAGAATCCAAATTATATGTCCTTGTTTGTGGAAATACCGTTTTTCCAGTTGGTAACTTGAAATTGTTCCTGCTAATAGTTGATCCCTATAACTAAGATCCGCGTCTAAATCATCAGGATGGGTAATATTTTGGAAAGTTAACGCTAACAACTCTTCTGAGGAGTAGCCAAGAATTTGACATAAGGCAGAATTGACTTTAACCCAGTGCCCATCAAGTGAAACGAGCGCCATTCCAATTGATGCATTTTCAAACGCATTGCGAAACTGCTCTTCACTGTTTCGTAAAGCCACCTCAATTTGTTGGCGTTCGTTTTTAGCCCGCTTGCGCTCATGGATCTCCTTCTCTAAGGCTTGATTTGCCGCAATAAGTTGAGCTGAACTAGGTAAAGCTAAGGCTGATGGAATTAAAAACACTAGCTCAGATGCAGTATATATAGAAATCAGAGCAGTAATAGCTTTAATTCCTCCAGAAATCCAATAAGTAGGAAACCAAAGCGTCCAAATTTCCATGATATGAGTTGTACCACAGGCAATTATGAAGGCGCCAAACAGAAAAAATACTTTCTGAAATGGAGTATCTTGGCGCTGTCGCACAAAGTAGATTAGCATGATGGGGATGGAGTAGTAAGCTAAAGCGATTACACCATCGGATAAAATATGTAATCCTACTAAGTTTGTTTGCCAGAGATAGCAGTGACCGTGAGGCATGAATCCTCCAGTCTCAAAAAATTGTGTAATCATATCTAACCTGAATTATTCATGAGTGCTGAAGTGCTTAGCGATTGAGTTCTGCCATTGCCCGCTTCATCGTCGAAGTCATACTGGGAAAACCACTTTTGAGTAGGGAGATGTCAAATTGCCAACCTAGCAGCACGAGATATCCGCTCGCCATGACGAGTAGACTTGCCCTTTCAGAAATGTGCTTGTTCATACAGGAGATTGCGTTGTAAAAATGTTCTCCTCATGTTAGCCGAAGCAAAGAAGGGCAACCACGGGGAGATTATCCCTACCTCAACAAGCCAGATTTTGTAGGGGCTGTGCCAGCGTGCCACTCCTCGAACTCTGCGATCGCAGGACTTCTTTCTGCGTAAAGTGAGTTTATACCCTCATAATTCAACTATACTCTTACTCATAGGCTTCTAGTCCTATGGTAAGAAACTATGGAAAGCAGTAGCATTCTCGATATAACTAGCGATAGAGTTAGCGATCCAGCTACCAACTACCGAGGCAATATTTTAATTGTTGACGATCTGCCTGATAACCTGCGTCTTCTGAGCCGTACTTTGAGCGCACATGGTTATAAAGTTCGATGTGCCACAACAGGCGCAATGGCGATCCGAGCCGCCCAATCGCCATGGACGGAACTAATTTTACTCGACATTAAATTGCCCGATTTAGATGGCTATGAAGTTTGCAAACTATTAAAATCTGAGGAGCAAACCGCAGGCATTCCGATAATTTTTTTGAGTGTTCTCAATGAAACTTTCAATAAGGTTCACGGGCTTGCTGTTGGTGCCGTAGATTATATTGCTAAGCCGTTTGAAGTCGAAGAAGTATTAGCTCGTGTTGAAACTCACCTAACCATCCGACGGTTGCAACAAAGCCTCCAAGAGCAGAATTTACTTCTCTTGAGAGAAATGGAAGAACGCCAACGTCTCGAAGCATCCCTCTTTGCAGAAAAAGAACTAGCTCAAGTCACCCTCCAATCGATTGGTGATGCAGTTATTACTACCAATGCTCAAGGTAATGTGCGATTTTTCAATCCTATCGCCGAGCAACTGACAGGCTGGAAGGCTCATGAGGCTAAGGGACTCCCCCTGTCTACAGTCTTTGAAATTGTCAATGAAGTAACGCGAAAGCCAGTAGAGAATCCGATCGACAAGGCTCTGTTGCAGAAGCGAATTGTGGGCTTAGCTAGCCATACTATACTGATTGCGCGCGATGGGACTGAGTATGCCATTGAGAACTCAGCAGCACCGATTCGAGACTGCCAAGGTCAAATTATCGGGGCAGTCATCGTCTTTCATGATGTTACCGAATCGCGCAATCTTGCTCGTCAACTTTCTTGGGAAGCCAGTCACGATGCTCTGACGGGTTTAATCAACCGTCGAGAATTTGAGCAGCGACTAATTGAGGCGATCGCCTCTGTTCAAGATAGCAATCACCAGCACGCTTTCTGTTATTTAGATTTAGATAAGTTCAAAGTCGTTAACGATACCGCAGGTCATTGTGCTGGCGATGAGCTACTGCGCCAAATCACTACACTTTTAGAAAAGGGAGTCCGCGCTAATGACACACTGGCTCGCTTGGGAGGTGATGAATTTGGTCTTTTGCTTACTAAATGTCCCCTCTCTAAAGCAGCTCAGATTGCAGAAAACCTCAAAGACCGAGTGCATCAGTTTCGGTTTATTTGGGATAGCAAAACCTTTATCATCGGGGTCAGTATTGGAGTTGTTGCCATTAACCAAACCAGCAAAGATTTGAGGGAGGTTATGGAGGCGGCTGATGCAGCTTGTTATGCTGCCAAAGGCAAAGGTCGCAACTGTATTCATGTTGAGAGTCAAGACGATGGCGAACTAATATAATTAGACAACGTGGTGAGAGGCACAGGGTTTGCAAAATCAGCCGTGCGTTAGAAACCAATCGTTGTTGTCTCTACTCCCAAAAGATTGGCTTTATTACCTATAACCCATCATTAAAGCATTATGAAATTTTGTTAAAAATGCTATAGGAAAACGGAGAAAGCGTTGAGCCCAATGAGTTTATTCTCGCCGCCGAGGGTTAGGGCTGGATAACCAAGAGCGATTGTTCTTGAGTAATCGAAACTTTTTGACTGAATTATCATAATTTATCTGGGCTAAAACTTTTTAGTAAAGACTTGTATACGAGCAATATTTCTGGCGCTAGCAGTCGAGTTTTTTTAATTTTTCTTGTTCCATTTTATCCCGTTTTCGATGTTGAGGTCGCGGTCTCTGGTGTGAGTAATATCATTTCCGGTTACACTCATACATGATGTTGACGGTTGACTGTTGACTGTTGACTGTTCACGGCGTCAACAGTCAACCGTCAACCGTCAACAGTCAACTAGAATTTACTATTCCGATGCTAACGGATTTGATATAACCGCACTTTTTTAGCTATTCCCATCCTATGAGTTTTGCGACTTGTTCTCTCCCGGTTTTTTGGGCGATCGCACCCTCTTCCTTCAGAATTACCACGGCGAACCGATCATTGTAAAAGCGGCCCAATAATAAGGATGCGACAAATTTCGATCGCCCCTGGCGGCCAACTCCGACGGTAAAGGCAGAGCTTGATTGTTGCCCGATCGTACCAAATAACCATCTTGCAACCGCACTTCACCCCGCAACATCGCCAACTGCGCTTGCCGCAAAGCCTCAGCCTTAATCGGCGCTGTACGCAACTGCTGGTAAAACTCAGTCATCAGCCCCAAAGTACCGACATCGCTGACATACCACAAACTCGCCAAAGCCGATTTTACCCCCGCGTGTACCGCCAACCCCGCAAACCCCAACTCAGCTTCTTCGTCTCCCACCGCCGTAGTACAGGCACTCAAAACCAACAACTCCACCTGCGGGTTAGATAACTTCAACTGCTCCAACTGATTCAACCGCAACTTAGTATCCCAAAACTGAATGTAAGAATTTTCGGCCCCCCCAGGCTGAAAATCGCCGTGAGTAGCTAAATGAATAATTTTGTATTGCGGTTGATTGCGCTTCTGCTTCAAATTTGCCAAAGTAAAAGCTTCATTGAGAAAAGACGAACCCGGCCAAATCTTGCCCACAATGGTCGATATTTCCAGCGGCACCGCAGGCAAAGGATTTTGATCGTATTTGGCGGGAAAATTCGACGCACCCATCGCCAAAACTTCAGAACCCTTAACATCGGCATAGCGAGTATCAGTTAAACTCAAACTCGGAATCAGCCCCAAACTGTACTTTTCTACCAAAAACTGCTTGCCGTCGTAAAGAGCAGCCAAAGGCAAAGTCCGCAAACCGGCATCCATGGAAAACACCAAAGTGTCAATCTTGTTAGCATCCAATTCCGGTTGCAGCGGTGCAATTAACCACTGGTAAAGCTCCTCGGCAGGTTCCTTGTAATCAGCAGCATTCAATCTCCTGGGAGTTCTGATAGCATTAGTGAATTCTTTAGCAACTTGCAGCACTGTCTCGCGGCTTGCAGGCACGCTTTTAAAAACATTTTTGCCGTCTGGCAATAACAACACAAGTTCTAAATGTTTTTCTTTCGCCCACACGTAAAGGATGGCGGGTTTAACCCCAGTCAACCGATTGACGCTGCTGAGAGTATCTCGAATACTTTGCTGCGTCACTGACTTTTCAGTTACAGTGCCCCCAAAGTAACGTTCAAATTCCTGGCCCTGAGTTCTATCCCTTTGCTGCACTGCGTCGATCGGACTTATTTGCGCGATCGAACTCGATCGAGAAATCTCAGGAACCCTGACATTCCCGATACTTTCTGCTGTTACCGCACTCGCCGGCTTCTGTGGAGTGGTTGCCACGCTGCCGTTTTCTGTCGCCGCAGGCGTACCCAAATTGTCTGTTAACACCGACTGCGACAGCAATACCGAGCCGGTCGCAGTCTCCTTCGACCCCGCCTCAACAGGCGCAGCAGCAGGTTCTGGCGAGACATTTGCGGTACTGCTCTTTGGCACCGACGCTGCAGGGCCGAGACTCACCTGAGTCACAATTTGTTGAGAATTGGCTGTAGTTTGCAGTTCCACGCTGGTAGTTGGTGCCGGACTCGGCACGATCGCCAGCGGCCCGATCGCAGTTGAGGAGGTGGCAGTGTTCGACTTCAAGTTTCCCGTCCCAACAGTCGCCACCGTGCAGGTTCCCGACGAGCAAGTGCTTTGCAGCAGCGTCTGTGAGCCCGATCGAGCCAGCCCGTCTGTAGAAATGCTGACCTGGGCACGCTCGGCAGCCGTTCCTGTTCCCGCAGCCCGAAACGCTCCCCCAGCCTCGATTGCCACATCGCCGCCCGTATTGCCGCGAGCTTTGATCGAAACAACTTCAACATCTTTGTTCCCGATAATTTGGCTCGAACCGGCACTTCCCGATTGCGAACTCGAGTTGATCACCCCTGTAACGATCCTGCCCGGCGCCGCAATCGAAATATCTCCCCCGCTTTTGGCACCAAAAGCATCGATGTTGCCGGTTTCTACCGCACCGGCGCTGCGAATATTGATAGGGCCCGCCACCCCGGAAGTTGAGCGAGATGAAACCGTACCAGCAGTCAACTTGCCTTGACTGCTAGTGATGTTAATCCCCGCAGTCGAGGTAACGTCTCCGACAGCTACAGTACCGCCCATCAGAGAGATCGTGGCGTTATCAGTGCCGACGATCGCACCCGTTCCCACGATCGCGCCGCTGCCCGACGGCGATTGAATCGTCGTCGGATCTTGAAATGTCACCGCCACTGGCGTTGAATTTGGCGTTGAATTTGGCGCTGGAGAACCAATCGAGATCGCACCGCTACCGTCAGCGCGCCCGATCGCGATCGAAGCAAACCCATTCCGAAAAGTGTTCAATTCAGCAGCAGTCAAGTTCAGAGCTTCTGTACCGCCAGAACCTTGAATAATAATATTTTGACTGGGATCGGCCGGTTGCAGCACCAAATTGCCGTTGCTGGCGATCGAATTTTTCTCACCCGTCAAGTCAATTTCGTTGCCGGTTAAAGTAATATTTCCCGGTGTTTTCGAGCCGCCAGCTTCGATCGCGCCTGCTGTGACTCCATTTGGTCCCGTCAGCGTCACATTCCCCGCGCGCTCGCCCCTCGTGTCGATCGCCCCTGCCGTCACCGTACCATGTGCGGTAACGCTAACATCTCCCGCCGAATTGCGTATATCTTGGGAAGAATTGACAGAAGTGTTGATAGTGGGGGCAGTTCCAGTACGTAGCTGACCGGTTGTGACATTGCCCGCAGTGCTGGCGATGCGAATTTCCTGATTGTTGGTAGTGATATTTCCGGTACGGATATTGCCGTCAGCTTTGAGAGTAATTGAGGCATTGTCTGCCCCTGTCAGGGAACTTGTGGTAGTGATTGTTCCCAAACCCGCTGGCGATTGAATAATTAGCGGATCGTAAAATGTGAAATCGTTGGCCATCAGAATTGAACCGATACCGTTGCTGCGCCCGATCGTAATTCCAGCAAATCCATTTTGCAAACTTCCGAGGTCGTTTGCCGTCAGATTCAAATAAATATTAGTGCCGACATCTCCAGAACCGCCGATCGCAATATTTTGACCGGGACTCCAAGGTTGCAGTACCAAAAAGCCTGTGCCGCTGACTGAATTTTTGGCACCTTTCAAATTAATTTCATTACCAGTCAAAGTAACGTTTCCCGATCCCCCTGCGATCGAGCTCACTCCCAGAACATTCTGAGCTGTCAAAGTTACATTTCCCCTCGCTTCCGGGCCGCTGGCATCAAGTTTTTGGGCCGTTACGTTCAGGCCGTCGAGCACAATATTCCCGCTGCTGCCGGTGCTAGGATTCGATGAAGAAATATTGTTGGCAACGGTCGATCCCTGACTAATCAAACTAATATTTCCGCCGTTGCTTGACAAATTGCCCGCAGTAATTTGACTTCCCGAAATAGCGATCGCACCGCCACCCGTGCTAATTGTATCTCCAGAATTCATCGAAAAAACACCGGCACCACTGCGATCGGCATCTGCTCTCAATGTTACCGAACCAGTAGTTGCTTGAAAGCTCAACTGATTGTCCGCCAAATCAGCAATTGTAATATCATTGAGCGCTTCGAGAACCACATTTGACGTAGCCGACATACTTTCCAAAGCTCTCGCCGAAATAGTCAGCGAAGGCTCAGAATTGTTTGGCTGTTCTGGTGGCGTTCCTGTTGCCAAAATATTATTGTTGGCAATAATTTCCGCATCGCCCGCACCTTCTGGGGAATCTGTAATTAAAATATTTTCTGGATCTAACAGCAAAGTCCCCAAACCGTTTGTCCCAGAGGTATCAACAGTACCGTTAAAAATCAATCTTTGCTTGCCCGACACTTCCACAAACCCGCCAACACCTGCGGTTGCCGTTGCAGAAACGCCATTTGCGCTGATGCTGCCCAAAAATGCTGTTGTGTTGTCCGCCCAGACAAAAACTCTGCCGCCGTTGCCTGATTCAGTTGCGTTGGCGGCGATCGAACTTTTACCATCCACGTAAGTCATCCTGGCATTCGGCACAGTTCCCTCGCCTCGGTAATCTCCCCCGATCCGCACCGTTCCGCCGCCGTCGGGCCCCGAAGCCTCAATCTTCGCTCCCAATAGGCCTACCTTGTCGCCCAACACGTTGACGCTTCCTCCGACGCCCCCCCTGGCAGACACGTCTGCAGCACCCGCTAACAGCGCAGTTCCAGCACCTGCAGGCACTGTTTGGCCGCCTGTGAGCACGACTTCACCTTGAGCGTTCGTAGTTATACCCGTAGCGTTAGCCACGCCAGGGCCCGAGAGCAGCCGAGGTAAACTCTGGGGAGAGAAGGGAACAGCTTCCGAACCCGACACTCCGGCTGCTGGAGAAACTTCTAAACTCAGCAAAAGTCCGTTTTGACTGAACCGCACCAGATTTTCGCCCGGAACAGCCGCCACAGTAATTTGACCGCCTGGGGCTGAAAGTTGCCCCGTACTGATGACCGTACCGCCCAGCAAAGTCAAATTTTGCCCGGTTCCGACAGCCAAGTTACCGGCATTGACAATACTCCCGGGCTGCGATCCAAAAATAAAAGCATTCGGCGTTCCGACTAGGGCTGCGTAGTCGTTCGCCCCTGTACTGTTGAACCAACGGTCGTCAAAACCGATACCGCTAGCGGTGGTAGCAAAAAAAGACCCGGACACATCGAGTCGGGCATTTGCGCCGAAGATGATGCCTGCGGGATTCATCAGCAACAAGTTAGAATTGCCGCCGCTAACTTGAATTAGACCGTTAATTAAGGAAGCGTCGCCCCCGACAACACGGCCGAGGATATTTTTAACGCTTGGGTTGGAGATGAAATTGGCAGTTTCGCCAGAATTCAGATTGAACCGAGTAAAACTGTGGAACAAATTGGCTCCGTCTCTGGAGGTAGTGCCGCCTTTAATGTCGTAGCGAGGAGGCGACCCTGTACCTGGGGCGGTGACAGCGGTTCCAGTGCCGTCTGGGGCTGGAGTAATAGATTGTGCCGCAGCAATTTGAGATTGGGGATAAATTGCCACGAGTACCCATCCGCTGCTGTTTTCTTTGAGGAAAACCAGGTTGGGGAACAAATCTAATATCAAAAATCCAGCAAGGGGAATTGCTGCCAGAATCGACCGCACAGCACGTTGAGCATTCATAAGTTTGCCTCGGTCTAGACCTTAATTCGAGTTTAAAATTGAGATTTTAGGTACAAAAGAGTCGATCGCACCCCAATGCTGACACTCCCTAACGCGAACTCTCGATCGCAAATCTTAAATTTTAAGTCTAAATTTGATTGTGTCACCAACATAGCAAAGACTGACAGTAAGTGTCGAAACACAGGAAGTTTAAACGGCTGAAAATTATGAGCGATCGAATAGTCCGTCTGATCGGTTTAACTGGGGGCATCGCCACCGGTAAAACCGCTATATCTAATTATCTGGCAGATGCCTGTGGATTTCCAATTTTAGATGCCGATATTTACGCCCGCGAAGCTGTGAACCCCGGTTTGCCAATACTTGACTCTATTGTAAAACGATACGGCGCGGGTATTTTGCTCCCGGACGGCAATTTAAATCGGCCAGAGTTGGGAAGTATTATTTTTTGTAACGCCGACGAGCGGCAGTGGTTGGAACAACAGATTCACCCTTACGTGCGCCGCCGATTAGTTGAGGAAACTCAAAGCTGGATTGCTGCATCGAGTTTGGTATCCCAAGGGACACAGGATTTAAGTACAAAAACTCAAGAAACCGGCTTGTTTCACCAAAAGCTAGAACCGAGTATTGTTGAAAAAAAACCCGGTTTCTGTGCCAAGGCTGACACGTTGACTTTGGTTTTGGTAGTGCCGCTGCTGTTTGAAGCTAACATGACTGACTTGTGTACCGAAATTTGGGTAGTGTACTGTTCGCCCGAAGTGCAGTTAGAACGACTAATGCAGCGAGACGGCTTGAGTTACGATCGAGCTAAGGCCCGCATTAACGCCCAGTTGCCGCTAGCTCAAAAGTGTCAACAAGCTGATGTTATTTTGGACAACTCGTCAACCCTCGATTCGCTGTTCGTGCAGATAGATGCACAAGTCAGTCGATTTAAGATTTGAGATTTGAGATTGACTCCGCGATATCGGTTTAAAAACCAGGTTTTTTTAATCCCTGCGCGCCAGTTAGTCGATTTGAGAGGTGAGATTTGAGAGTGAATCCACGATTTTGTGAAGGGGCTTTTTTTCCCCAACCGCTTTCGACTCCTCCTTCGGAGTGGCGCGTAAGCGCTCTTGTCACAAAGCAAGATCAGAAAAGATATAACCTTTCTCAGTAACATGAGGTGTTCTTGGGCATTGGCCCGCGCAGGGCATTGGCCCGCGCAGGGCATTGGGCATTTGAAGAGTACCTTACTTTCCTGAGAACCGCTATCAGAGAAGAAAAGAGAATAAAATAAAATATAAAAGGTTCACAATTTATTTAAAAAAACAATAGCAACCATTTATGAAGTTAATCTGAAAATTAGGCATTGCTCGCTTTAAGGAATCTCATTCACCAAGATATTTATATGTAACGTGCTGCTGGCGCGCCTGGGTACTCTCCTGTTGTGTATTGAATGCCTGAGTTGCGGCTTCACATCAATAAATTATAAAGTTAATCATAAAAGTAGTAAAACTTGACAGTTCGCGGTTTTTGTTTCCTTGTTGGAAGACTGTTTCAACAGGATTCCTGGGGTCATACCATTTTAGATTTTAGATTTTAGATTTTAGATTTGGGCATGATTTATAACTACCAGGGTGAGGAACACGGGCCTAGAAGAGTAGCATTCTTTTTTTGAAAAGGGTCTTGAGTTATGCTGGTTGCCAGCCAGTAGCAGAGAACTAGAAATTACCAGCGAAAAAGCGAGCTAGATGATGGATTTCACCCGCTTTTAACCAAAAATTAAAAAAATTGCAGGTGCCGTCACTTACTAATGGATGATTTCGTCACAATTATTTTTTTATCCTGATAGCAGAGTACACACTGCGTATCAAGAAGGGGAAAATACAAACACCAAAATTGATGATGCGCGTTTACTCTTCCATCCTGATGTCAAGCCTGTTACTGAGCGGTACCGCAGTTCACGCTCAAAGCTTAGAAACTCGATCGACCTTTTTTGCTCAAAACAACTCCGATCCCGAAATTTTAACCGCCGTAGCCGACACTCAGACCTTTTACGCAGATAACGATAAAGATACGCCGCCAGAACGAGGAAGCGGGAGATAAAGGCGAAAAAAGCGATAATTGCGGGGAATTAGGTAATTACGGGGATAATCGAAAATGGGGAGAAGAGGAGAAAAATTGAAGATTTCCATCCATTAATTCAGGACTTAGGTACTGCGTACCAAAAAACCGATTTTTTAGCGGTATTTGACGACTCAAGACATAATTTTTGGCTATTCCGGTTATTTGGCCAAGCGTCCTCAAGATATCAGACACCACCAAAGGGCGCGAAATGTTGCACTCAAACAATAAAGAAAGGTAAAGCGCGAGTAGAAATCTGGCGCTTTACCTTGATTTTTTAAACTTTTGCAGATTTAATCTTCTTCCGCAGCTTCGCCACCAACAACGACATCGCGAATCCGCAAACTCGGGCCGCCGCAGCCGACGGGCAAACCGCTTTGTCCTGCCTTGCCGCAGCCGCCGGATTCATCCCAGTAGAAATCGTCGCCGATCGCCTCAATATCAGCTAAAGTGCTGAAAACATTACCCGAAAGAGTAACATCCCGCACCGGATTGTCTAGTTTTCCGTCGCGGATCATCCAAGCTTCGCCGGCACTGAAAGTAAACATTTCGCCGTTAGTCATGCCGCCTTGCCAATTGCGCGCATAAACTCCTTCTTTGATACCAGAAAATAAGTCAGCAACTGGCGTGTCACCCCGTTCGATCCAAGTATTCGTCATGCGGACGATCGGCGGATAATGATAATTCAAACAGCGAGCATTGCCAGTAGGCGTTTCTCCCAATTTGCCCGCCGTTTCCCGCGAGTGCAGCCGCCCGACTAAAGCGCCGTCTTTAATTAACTGAGTAGTAGTCGCGGGAGTACCTTCGTCGTCGTAGAAAAAGCTGCCCCGGTGTCCCTCTGGCGCTGCACCGTCGAAAATTTGCAAGTTTTCTGGGCCGAACTGGCGGCCGAGGGTCATAATTTCCAAAATGTCGGGATTTTCGTAGGCCATGTCGGCTTCGGAAAGGTGTCCGAAGGCTTCGTGGACGAACAATCCGGTCAAAATTGGGTCGATGACGACGGTGTAGGTGTTGCCTTGGACGGGGGGTAAGGCTAGGGAATCTACCGCTCTCTGGGCGGCGCTGCGAACTTGAACATCGAGATCGGTTAAGTCTTCGTAAGCTTTGCGGGAACCGGTGGTTTCGCGGCCGGTTTGTACGGTTTCCCCGCTGCGGGCTGTGGCGGCAAACCGCATTTCCATGTCTGCCCAACCTTGTTCCAGCATGGTGCCTTCGGAGGTGGCGAGGATGATGCGCTGGGTGCTGTCGCCGTAGCGCACGGAGATTGTGGCGATGCGGGGGTCAATGCTGCGGAGAATGGCCGCGTAGCGATCGCACAATTGCTTTTTGTCAATTAGGGGAACCAGACGGGGGTCTGTTCCTGTCAGCGGCAGCAAGCAAATGTCTTGTACTGGGGTGACAGGTGCCAGGATCGTTTCTTCTTCGCCGATCAGTTTGGCTGCGGCGATGGCTTCTTCGATTCTTTCGGCGAGGGTGGAAAGTCGGTTAAAACTGGCAAAGCCCCAGCCGCCTTTGTGACAAGCTCGGACTTGGCCGCCAATTGAGACTCCTTCGCTGAGGGTTTCAATTTTTTCGCCCCGCAGCAGGATGTCGGTGCCTTCGGCTTCTTCCAGTCGAATTGCCAGATAATCCACTTGGTTGCGGTAGCGTGCCATTAAGTCTGACAGCAGATTTTTCGAGTCGGCGATCGAGGTGGGCATAAGGAAAGCGCGGTGTTTAACTTACTTCATTTTGCACTTTTGTCAGGGCGATCGTGCAAAATATCGCCCCAAGCGCGGAGATTGCGACTTATTGGTACGGTTCTGCCAATATCGTTAGTTTACAAATGTGGATATCCTGTGAGTTAGGACGAAGGCGCAAGAAATTATGCGGGATTTTTCGATCGTGCTGGTGCTTGACTCCTAACTCCTGAACTTTCCTATACATAAATACTTCACCCTTCATGCCTCCGAAGGTGGGTTTATAACTGTGAATACTTACTTTTTACCGACAATAAGCGAAATTTTAGCCTCCGAAGGCCAAGAAAATGACCTCAGTCTCTTCGATCCTAAGTTAGCGGGAGAAAACAACCGCCATCGGTGTCCTGTAAGCCGTGGGGCTTCTCGGCTGAAAGCTGAACAGGAATGGTACGGGGCGATCGCAGCTTTGAATCAAATGCTCGATCGCCAGAAAGCAGGACAAAAAACAGATGCCGATCGGGCAAATTGTCGATCGACAATCCCCAATTCCTGTCATGGGTTGGTGTTGTCTGGCCCGTCTTCGGTTTTGACTGACCCCGCTTTGGCCAACGGCTTTGCCAATTGGATTTTTACCAGTATTCCCGACAACGATGCAGCTTTGTGGTCTTTTCGGGCCAGACAAACTTTAGCTTTACTGCCGGCGGCTGATGAGCAAATATCTGTGCCTGCGGCGGCCCCGGCTTTGGCTTTGGCGATCGGCGACCCTTTGGCGCACGAGCAGTTTTGTTTGGTTTTAACTGCTAGTTTTAGCCTGGTGATGGTTTTGGGTGAAAATTCTGCGGGAATTCCGGCTTTTCTATTTTCTTTCGACCCGCAAGTAGTCGCCAAAGCTTGGGAAGTGTTGCGGCGCAGGGTGACTGAAAGCGACTGTTTGCTTGCCAATTCTGACGGTGGCTTCAATTTGCCAGTTAGCCCAGTAACTAATAATTCTAATAAATTAGACGCGCTGTTCCAGCAATTTTTGCCTGTGGAGCCAAATTATCAAACAGTGATGCAGTTCAGCCGCTTGCTGTTGCATAATTTGCCGGTTGGGAAAGAGGAAGCAGGCAGGATCAAGGATGAAAGAATTGATGATGGTTTGAGGCCGAAGCCTAAAAAGTTATCGGCTACAGATATCAACTGCAAATCTCCAATTCCTCTCGCTACTAAAGAGGTGGAATTGCTACAGGCGATCGCCCACGAAGTCCGTACACCTTTGGCTACCATTCGCACGCTGACTCGATTGCTGCTGAAACGTCCCAAACTCGAGCCAGTGGTCGTCAAGCGTTTGGAAATGATTGATGCTGAGTGTACCGCTCAGATCGATCGCTTCGGTTTAATTTTCCGCGCCGTGGAATTGGAAATGTCGCAAGCTAAAAATTCAGGCGTGCAGCTAACAGCAATGTCCCTCGGTGAAGTGCTGCAAAATAGCATTCCCCGCTGGCAAAAACAGGCTGCTGTGCGAAACCACACTTTGGAAGTTATTGTTCCGAAAAAGTTGCCGGCGGTAGTCAGCGATCCGACGATGCTGGATCAGGTTTTAACTAATTTAATTGAGAATTTTACTCGAGCTTTGCCATCGGGGAGTCGCATTCAGGTGGAGGTGACATTGGCGGGCGATCAGTTAAAGTTGCAGTTGGAATCGGAACACCTACCTGAAGGTAATGTCGCATCGACTTTTGCAGCTAAGGCGAATGCTCCTTTGCGCTCGATCGGGCCTTTGTTGATGGTGCAGCCGGAGACGGGATGTTTGAGTTTAAATTTGAGCGTGACTAAGAATTTATTTCGGGCTGCTGGCGGGAAGTTGGTAATTCGCCAGCGCCCTCAAAAGGGTGAGGTGATGACGGTATTTTTGCCGCTGCAATAGTCAGTTGTTGGTTGTTCGTTGTCAGTTGTCGGTTGTCCTATCAATTCTGGTTGCATCGGAATGATTTAACCGCAGAGGACGCAGAGAACGCAGAGGAAGAGAAGAGAGAGATCAATAATATCGGTCAACAACGGACAACTAACAACGGACAACTAATCTTTAGTCAATTAAAATCTCAATGACAAACTCCGTTCCTTCTCCTGGTGTAGAAAAACAACTCAGTTTGCCGCCGTGTTTTTCTTCTACAATTTGACGCGCGATCGCCAGTCCTAACCCAGTTCCTTTGCCCACATCTTTAGTGGTAAATAGATGGTCGAAGATACGATTTTTCACCTCTTCTGACATTCCTTTTCCGTTATCGGCGATGGAAATTTTTACCTTTTTACTTTCTACTGTTGTCCGAATAGTGATGTGATTGGGATGGGATTGAAGTTCGGCAAAACTCCGTCCTTGATTCGATTCTTCTAAGGCATCGATCGCATTTGCTAACAAATTCATAAATACCTGGTTTAATTGTCCCAAATAACATTTTACTTTGGGAATATTGCCGTACTCTTTAATGATTTTAATTTCAGGATGCTTGTCGTTCGCTTTCAGACGATGGCGTAAAATCATCAAAGTGCTATTGAGGCCTTCGTGGATATTGGCCTCAACTTTATGGGCCGTATCGGCGCGAGAGAAAGTGCGGAGGGATGTGCTGATGTTTTTGATGCGCTCGCATCCCATTTTCATGGAGCTCAACATTTTGGGTAAATCTTCTACTAGATAATCTAAATCTATTTCCTCTGCTTTCTCAATCAATTCTGCTCCGGGTTGAGGAAACTTTTCTTGATAGAGACGCAAATAATCAATTAAGTCTTGGAGTCCAGCATGAGCTTCATTAATGTTCCCGGCAATGAAACCAACGGGGTTGTTGATTTCATGGGCAACTCCTGCCACTAGATTACCTAATGCTGACATCTTTTCACTTTGGATCATTTGCACCTGAGTTTGCTGAAGTTCATTCAAAGTCTGCTGCACTTGGTGATAGAGACGGGCATTCTCCAGAGCGATCGCCGCTTGACTAGAGAGAAAATTCAGCACTAGGAGGCGATCGCGACTAAATACGCCACTGGTTATCCGATTTTCTAGATACAAAATGCCGACCAAATTCCCCTGATTTAGAATTGGCAAACCCAGCAAACTCTTTGGTTGGTGGTGCTCTAAATAATCGTCAATCACAGGCAGATCGGTTTTGAGGTGATCGATGGCAACTGTTGCTAGGGTATTTTTGACATACTGGATTAATTTAACGGGAACGGTGGGATTGTTCTCTAGGGGTTCCGTTTGCAGGCTAATGTGTTCCCAGGTAGCCATCGCCCGCACTTGCCATTGTTGATCTTGGCAGAGCATCAGTGCACAGCGATCGGCTCCCGAGTTTTGTAACATGGTTTGGGTCACAATTTGCAGCAACTCATCGAGGTCGATCGTGCTGGAGATGACTTGGGAGATTTGCAGCAGGGTAGAAAAATCTAGAGCCTGGTTGATAGAAGTGTTGGAAGTAGTCTGGTGGGTGCTCGTATGAAAGGAGTAGGTTGAATTGGTGAGCGTGGATAGGGTTTCTAAAATAGAGAGGGGTTGGGCTGCCTGTTGTAAGATGGGGCGCAGCAGATCGGGATAACGTTTTTCTAGGTCATCGGTTTTGGCTTTTGCTCCCCAGCGGGCGTAACAATAGTAGGCTTCCTGCATATAGCCTGCGGCAACTTTTTCTTTGCCCCAGTTGAGGTAGAATTTAGCGGCTAGTTCGTTGGCTAAGGCTTCTTCGTTGAGGAATTGGTTTTCTTTAGCGAGGAAGATCGCGCGATCGTAGAGGTCGATCGCCTCTCCTTTGTGTCCTAAAACTCGCTGCTGTTCGGCTCGAATTAAATCGCATTTGTGGGCAAAGTTCATGGGTGCATGAGTTGCCCAGTTCGTAAGTTGCTCAAGATCCTTCGTAACCGCTTCACTAATTGGCAAGGTGTTCGTGTTTGCGAGTAGCGTGAGTGCATGATAGAAATAAAAGACTCCATAGAACACCGTTCCGATAATCGCACCAATTGTTTGCTCGGCAATTTGAGCCATTTCCAGAGCTTCTTGGGGTTGCCCAAAATGGTAAGCTAGAACCAATTTATGAGCATAGACGCTCCCGATCGAGTAAGTATCTCCCGCTGACTGATGCTGAGGTAATCGCGTCGTTTCATCGTAAGCTGCTCCAACGAGTTTCTGGGGATCGTCGGCTTCACCTGTCCAATTTAAAACTGCTTGTTGATGAATTTGGTGAAAGTTCAGAGCAGTTGTTTGTTTGAGTTGGGCGATCGCCTCGGCATAGATTTCTTTCTCTTGCCGGAGTTGTAGAAGTTCATTTCCGGCCGCATAAGCAAGTTCACATCGGTTATGCACACAGTAAGCCGCGAACTCCAAATCTCCCGTTTCCAAACCCGCTTGATAGCCTTCGAGCAAAGGCATCAGTACAGTATGAATTGGCTCCTGCCAAATGCGAACAAATGGATAAACTAAATTGATAATTTTCGCTTTGAAACTCGATGCTTTCAACATTTCCATCAAGGCGATCGCGATATCAGCAGCACGATTCCCGGCGACAATTTCCCCACCAAATGCACAAACAATTAGTCCATAGGTTGAATAAGCATAGGGTGTTTGGATCGCATTTCCAAACTGAAGTGACAATTCAATTTGTTTGAGCACAATCAAGGGATAGAGGGCTGGCGAACCCATATAGGCTGCTGAAGCCATACTGCTGAGAATATTCATTGCAGCGAGCTTCTGCGGATCGCTCATCCTTGGTGAATTCATTACATCCACACTCATCAGTCGATCGCGAACACCATCGAGAGCAGGGGATACCATGTCTTGGGTGGGATGTTCTGGCAACTCAACATCCAACTTTTGAAGGATTGTGCGTGCCACCTGAATCGCCTCTGATAATTGATTGCGGGCAATCAAGGATTGAATCTTTGTTTCTAAGGCTTTAACTTGTTCTAGGGGGTTTGACGTATGTTGGAGAACTGCCTCCACGCAAGCATCTACCCGCTCAAAGGCGCCAATCAGACAGGCTGAATTAGCAGTTTCAATGTGCAGTTCTGAAGTAAGAATGGGCTGTCTGATCCATGCGTCAGAATTGTCAGTGGCTAAAAGTTGCAGCCCTATCTCACAGTATTGAGCCGATGCTGGGTAAGCAGCCGAGAGCCGTGCTTTACGCCCAGCCGTCAGATTGAGGTTGGCTAGATGGTCTCGCTGCTCCTGAATTGCAATGCGATCGATGCCCAGATTAAATTGACTGACAATCGCAAAAATTCTGTCGTCTAATTGCTGTGGTGAGGTTCGAGCCAATAGCAATTGCCCAATGTGCAAATGGACGGATTGTTTTTGGTCTTCAGGAATCAGGGAATAGGCGGCTTGCTGGACGCGATCGTGCAGAAACTTGTAATTGACCACCTCGGAATTTTGTGCCCGATCCTGTTTTTCCATCCCCAGATAAAACTTGTAGACTTCACTTTCAGGCAGGATTAACTCCTCTTGCAATGCCTTCCACAAATCCGCCGCCGTTTCCGTTGCCAATTGCTCAGAAACAATGGCCAAAGTCCCCAAATCAAATTGATTGCCAATACAAGCCGCCAACTTTAACACATTCTGAGTCGCTGGCGGCAATTTTTGCAACTGCAACGCCATAAAGTCAACGATATCATCCGTCACTGCTAATGCTTTGACTTTGGCAATGTCGCAGTGCCAATTGCCCTCATCAAAGTCAAACTGAATCAGCCCCTCATCGTGCAGCATTTTCAGGAATTGCACGCTAAAAAAGGGATTGCCTTTGGTTTTTTGATAAATTAGTTGAGTTAATGGTTGTGCGATTTCTGGGTAACAGCTAAGCGTATCGGCAACCAGTTGATTTAAACTCGTTTGACTCAGCGCGGCTAATGTAATCGTGTGGATTGCAGCTTGTGCTTTCCCAATCTCCTCTAGCGCTAATATCAAAGGATGAGCGGCGGCAACTTCATTGTCGCGATAAGCTCCAATTAATAATAGATATCTGCCCTCTGACTCGCTCATCAACAACTGCATCAATTTCAAAGATGCCGAATCAGCCCACTGCAAATCATCGAGGAAAATTACTAAGGGATGTTGTTTGGTGGTGAATACTTGCAGGAATTTTTGAAACAGTAAATTAAAGCGGTTCTGTGCTGCCGTACCAGACAGTTCTGTTGCCGTTGGCTGTTGAGAGATAATTTGTTCTAGTTCAGGAATTACTTCAATGATTACTTGCGCGCTGTCACCCAGCGCAGCTAAAATTTGGGTTTTCCAAGCTGCTAATTGAGCCTCGCTTTCACTCAGCAATTGACCCATTAATTCTCGAAATGCTTGGACAAAAGCTGAGAATGGAATATTGCGATTAAATTGGTCAAATTTGCCTTTGATGAAGTAGCCGCGCTGGCGGACAATTGGTTTGTGAACTTCGTTAACAATGGCAGTTTTGCCAATGCCGGAAAAACCCGCCACCAGCATTAACTCGCGCCTTCCCTCGTTTCCAGGAAGAGTCTCGCAACCAGAGATGCGATCGAACGCTGCCAATAATTGGGCAACTTCGGTTTCTCTGCCGTAGAGTTTCTCTGGTATGATGAACCGATCGCACACATCCCGCTGCGCGATCGCAAAGCCTTCTATTGTACCACTTTCTTCTAATTGACGCAAACAAAACTCTAAATCAAATTTCAGCCCCAAAGCACTCTGATAACGCTGTTCGGGATTCTTCGCCATCAATTTCATCACGATGTCGCAGAGAACTTGGGGAATTTCTTCGCTTCTGTTTTCGCCCAGCAGCGGCGGTTGTTTGGCAATATGAGAGTGTACCAATTCCATCGGATCGTTAGATTGAAACGGCAATTCTCCCGTCAGCAACTCGTAAAAGGTGACACCCAGAGAGTAAAAATCCGTGCGGTAGTCAATGCCGCGATTCATCCTTCCGGTTTGTTCGGGAGACAAATAGCATAGTGTTCCTTCCAGCACGTTGGGACTCATCAGGGTTTGAGTTTCTCGCGACAGCAAAGATGCAATACTAAAGTCAATGAGTTTGACTTGTTTAGTCTCAGGATTAATCAGAATGTTGGCGGGTTTAATGTCTTTGTGAATGATGCGGTGGCGGTAAAGTAGATCTAATATATTGCTCAGGTCGATCGCAATTTGGAAAAACTCAACCAGAGATTGCACCATTTTTCCTTTTCCCGCCCATTCCTTCAGAGAAATTCCCCCGAAGTCTTCCACAATCAGCGCATAGCCATTCCGGTAGGGTTCCAAGCTGTAGGTTTGGATGATTCCGGGCAAATTTAGGTTTTTGGCGATCGTGTATTGATTGCGAAAATGCAAGAGTTCGCTGAAGCTGGGATACTCGTTTCGCAAGACTTTGATGGCGACCAGTTTTTGGTCGCAGAGGCGAATGCCGCGATAAACTAGGGTGCGAGTGCCTGAGTAGATTGCAGCGATAATTAGATAGCCAGTTAGTTCTATCATAGCAATAGTTATTTTTTTATAAATTAATTGTCTATTACTATTATATATAATCTCAGTAGGTAGGAGCAAATAAAGTTCAGGGTCTAGCGGTTTTACCGCAAAAAATTGCCTGATAGTATTGATCCCCGCTAATAATGCCCTACAAGGTATTATGGTTTTTTCGCGCCACTCTACTTAGTGTAAATCAGATTATACCTTCGTATCAATACCTGGGGGGGTGACAAAGAGGTCTACGAGATAGACTGTATAAGGGTTGCAGCCCGCATACCTTGTTGGTAAAAGCGGCGTTTAGAAGGAGTTAACTTCATTAACTGTTCTACCTCG
>Ga0164305_10000060_pt1 | contig 30453 bp, 28 predicted proteins | sample Whisoiple_237_MG_FD_110215 | JGI IMG/M metagenome (GOLD analysis project Ga0164305, IMG submission 110215) | Soil microbial communities amended with pyrogenic organic matter from upstate New York, USA - Whitman soil sample_237_MG | ecosystem: Environmental > Terrestrial > Soil > Agricultural...
TCTGCGGGTACAATGGCCGTGAATTGCTCGATTGTTGAAGACTATAAAAGCTGAGAATTCGCATGGGAGCCACATCTTGCACCATGCTTAAGAACAGGCTTTCCTGCCTATTGAACAAAGAATGAATTTTATTTGGGGGAGTAGGGGTTGGGCGTCTCGCCAACCCCAAAAATACACTCCTACATACTGATGCTATTTAGCACCAAGGAAGGCTTGAGAGCAATGTAAGGAATTACTCGTTTTTGATTGTTGGCATCAATCTTTTGTTCTGCCATATTCAAATTTTGCTGGAACTGTCTGGCCAAAAGTTGGATCGGGGTTCCCGCAAAAACTTCGTCGAAACTCATCCGGTAGAGTTCTCGGAAAGATTTATCGTAATAACCCAAACGGTCATATCGATAAGCTGACAAAGTAAACAGAATTTTCAGTTGGTCAGCCGCTCGCTTGTACGGAGGAAGCAACCGTAAAATGTCCTTTTCAGTAATCACTTCGAGAGTGCCCGAAGCAGTAATTTTGGGAATATCTCGGTAGGCTGCCAAGGGCATATTGGCGGCAAAACTCATGTATTCATACTGGGGAAAATTGACTGCTGAATGCTGCGGCCCGCAGGTGAAAATTATAGTTGTGACAATTTTAATTAATTGTTCAACTGTGTTGATGCGCGGAGGCATTCCTTTGACTTTACCGCCATTATCAGACGCTAATTCTTGAGCCCAGGTTTGCAGTTCCACATCTTGTACGATCGCGATCTCCGTCGGGTAAAAGAATTTCAGATAGCCGGATACAAAGGTTTCAATCGCATCCCAAAGCAGCAATCCATCATCTCGGTAAGGGTAGTGAGGCAGTTGATTTGTGTCATCCATTCCCCGATTTTTCAGTTCAGCGGGCAACGCAAATTCATCGAGACTCCAGGTACTGCAAGCCTCTCTAGCTATTTCCATTGTCTCTGGCAAAGTACCGCCTAGCAATTCATCGACGGGCCCGCCGGGAGCGATCAAATAAGAACGCGCCAGCTCGTTGTTGGTCAACATAAAGCGAAAGTGCGGTTTCAGCAACAGGCTCAGCGGGTGATTTTGGGCCAACTGTCGGGCGGTGACGATCGCAATTGGTTCCATCACCAGATGAGTTCGACCTAAATGCGAGCTCATTTCGTGGTGATTGGCATCTGCTACTTGTACGCAGAGTTTCGCAAACAGCCAATCGACAGGAGGATCGAATGGGGTGTAGACATGGCTATCTGGCGTGGGATCTAGTTGAATGGCAATTGGTGTCATTTCACCGCGATCGCGAATTCCCGTCCACCGCCAAGCGAAAAAAGCTCGCGGTTTTGGCAAGAATTTTCTGCCTTTTTCATAGCTGCCGCCTCCTATTTTTGAAGGCGCGCGATAGTGTTCGTCGCTACCCGTATAATCGGCAATGTAAATGTTTTTTTGTTGCAACTCTTGGCCCAGATCGAATAATGGGTGAAAACCGGAAATTTGTGCCAGTGTTTCTGCGCGAGGATCGCTGGCATCTAACAGGCGAAGCACCATCGGATTTGCTCCAGACAGGCGCTGTTCTGCAAAAGAGCGATCGGTTTGGTAAATTTTGGCAACAGCAGGTAGCGGCAGCAGAGTAAAGAAATCTTCATAGTCTTGGAGTTCGTCGAGAGGATCGAGAAAAGTTCTCGAATCGGCCGCCAGCATATTTCCTGGAAGTTCCGATGTTGCTAGTATCCGCTCTCCAATATACTTGCTCGAAAAGTTCTCGACTGGTGGCACATTTTTCAATAATGCCAAAGGTGATAAACTCTCATAGTCAAACTGATAAGCTTGTTGCTGGCGATTCAAGGAATCGCGGCGCTGTTCTTGGTTCGGATCGTCTTGAGGAAGAGAAGGTTTCATTTTGTCTGCCATTGTATAAATCAACTCTTTTTTTGTAGTAAAATATCGGACATCATCACTACCGATCGAGGATGGAATTTAAAAAGTATTGTGCAGGATCGCGCTTGATATAAGTCTTATTCACCGAGCAATAATCTTATTCCGGATTTTTTTAAATTCAGAAAATTTTCTCAAAATAATGCAACACTTCTCGATCGCCCTAAATCCACATAGGGCGGTTTCATTATCCAGATAAGTAGCTCGCACTTGATAACCCCGGCTTCTCAAAGAAGTCGGGGTTCGGGGTGTTCACTTTTTTGAGCGGGGTCTTGATTAGCGGTTAGGCACGAACCATTAAATATTGACCGTTGCCGTTATATTCGCCGTCGCAACTCGCGAAATTAGACACAAACCAAATCAAGTAAAACCGCCAGATGCGACGAAATTTGGCATAGTCGATGCCGTAGTCTAAATCTTTGACTATTGCCTGAGAATCGTCAAAGTTTTTCAGCCAGTTAGCAAATGTTTTTGAGTAATTAGAGCCGTTGAGATACCATCTTTGAATTGTTTTGAGGTCTTTGTTGTGGCTGGGCACTGCATCGTATTTCCAGTAACGACCGTGGGGAAAAATGTATTTGTGGGTGAAAACGCTGGATATATTGTTGGGGGTGCGAACTGTGATGATGTGAATGAAAACTTTGCCGTTATCCTTCAGGAAAGATGCCAGCTTTTGGAAAGCCTTAGTTAAATTTCCCACATGACAAAAAACTCCGATGGAGAGAATTTTGTCGAATTTTGTATCGAAGTTGGCGTCGTTCAAATCGCCTTCATATAGGGTAAATCGACCGGAACTAAGGTAGCTTTCGGGGTCTTTCATCTTGTGCCGCATATACTCGCATTGGTGGTGGCTGAGGTTAATGCCAGTAAAGGTGACATTGGGGAATTTGGAAAGAATATAATTGGGAACGCAACCCCAACCGCAGCCAAAGTCTAAAATATTGTCGCCATCCTGAATTTCTAGCTTCTCAATCACATCATCAATCATTTGGATTTGCGATTGTTCTAGGTTGGCGGCTCCTTTTTCCCACAATCCCATGCTGTATTTAGGATAAATGAGTTTTCCATCGCCTAACATCGGATTCAGCATAGCTTGAGGTAAGTCGTACTGAATCTTCATTAAATCCCGCGGCCCTTCGGCTGTGTGGTCTGTTTCTGTTAGTACCCATTCGTAGGGTGCAAGCAGGGACGGGAAATGCTTAAAAAAGACGGGCATACAGGTATCAAAAAGCGCTCGCAATACTGAATCTGGGACTTCTAAGCCGTTGATGTAAGACTCTGCTACGGCCATTTGCACGGCGTTAACTGTACTGACTGCGAGGCGGGTTGCTCCGTAGGCGATCGGACTTTTGGTATGGATATTTCCTACGAGTGGAATGTGTTTTTCGATGCTTTGTAGGGCTGTTGATGAACTCATGGCTATACTTGTTTTAAAGATGCTGCTATTCTATCTCACGAAAATTAGCTGCTTGTTAGAGAGCCAAAAAGCTGAAACTATTGCCAAGTCAGGTTTCCACAGCAAACATCCCCAAAATCATAAAAATCTATGGCGGTTGAGGGGAATTTGATAACGGATTTATCGGGCTTTGGGCGATCTAAATTTTATTAAGAATTATGTCAGTCCATTTGAGATTTGAGATTTGAGATTTGAGATTAACTCCAGAGCTTGAATGGGGGTACTTTCACGGTGCGATGAAAATTTTAGTGTTCAGTTATACCATTGTAGATTTGAGAATTGAGAATGAACGATCGGCTAAGAGTTGGACTATTGCCTAGAGTTGCATTCTTTTTTTAAACTGGTGTCAGTTTGGCGGTTGAGCTGAGGCAATGAGAAGCAAATGCCGATCGCGATGGGAGCATCTCACCTTTGCCGCCAAGCTAGAAATTGGAGTTTTGAGGCAGGAGGCAGGAGGAAAGAGGCAGGAGGCAGGAGGAAAGAGGCAGGAGGCAGGAGGAAAGAGGCAGGAGGCAGGAGGCAGGAGGCAGGAGGCAGGAGGCAGAAGGAAAGAGGAAGAAGGAAGGAGCCAGAAGAAGTATTTTTACAAATATGAGATGCTTCCGATCGCGACTTATAGTTAAGGAATCAGGGGATACAGAAAAATGCCGAGAAACCGGGTTTGCATACAGGTTCGGTGCAATAACAGATGTCCGCGAGATTCCTCGCTAATTAGCTAGACGCGCCACATATGCCACAGATTCACTATCTGCCGGACGATCGCACGATCGAGATAGACGACGACGATATAATTCTCGAAGCTTCCCTGCGTGCCGACATTCCCCACACCCACATCTGCGGCGGTAGCGCCCGATGTTCGACTTGCCGGGTATTGATTGTCGAAGGTTTGGAATTTTGCTCTCCGCGCACTTCGCCGGAAGAGGAACTTGCCAAAAAATTGCGTTTAGAACCGGAAATTAGGCTGGCTTGTCAGACGCAGGTTGCGGGCGGCAAGGTGATTTTGCGCCGATTGGCGATCGATTCTGAAGACTTGGAATCATTTACCGACGAAATGGCGGGAAAGTCAATTTCTGCTCCTGTGGGTCAAGAGAAGAAAATTGCAATTTTGTTTGCCGATATTCGAGGGTTTACTGCGTTTGCAGAATCGCTGCTGCCCTACGATGTAATTTATGTTTTAAATCGCTATTTCCAAAAAATGGGTTATGCGATCAACCGCAACGGCGGGATGATTAATAATTACATGGGAGATGGTTTGATGGCGCTGTTTGGGTTGGAAAATTCAGACAAGGCGGCGGAACAAGCGGTGAGGGCTGGGGTGGAGATGCTGGAGGAACTAGAGAAACTCAATCCCTATTTTGAGACTTTATACCGTCACCGATTGCGGATTGGGATTGGGATTCACTGCGGCTGGGTGGTTGTGGGGAATTTGGGGGCGTCCAAGAGTCAGACAGTTACGGCGATCGGAGATGCGGTGAATTTTGCCAGCCGGATCGAGGCTGCTAACAAGCAAGTAGGAACGAGTTTACTTATTTCCGAGGAGACTTATCAGGAAGTCAAGGAATTGGCGATCGTCGATCGGCGCGTATTAGTTGAAATTCCGGGGAAAAGTGGCGAATATCCGCTGTATGAAGTAGTCGGGATGCCGCCGCTGCCCGTGGAAATTGAAGAGATTTCCGAGGTCAAAGAAAAATCTATTTGGCAAAGTTTTGTCAAAAAAATGCGTGCTTTGTATGCTGTTGTGTACAATTGGATTAGGAAAATTTGGAGTCATATCAAAAAACTATAGAGCAACTTTTTGGAGTTTGGTTATTTCTTCAAGAATATGAATATTCCCAATTCAATTGTCCGCATTTTTATAATGCTCCCGAACGGTCAGATAGTCGCACAACTGCGAGATAATATTCCAGGTATTGCCAGTCAAGGAATGCTTTCTACTTTTGGTGGTGGCGTGGACATTGGAGAAAGTCCACAGCAAGCAGCAGTCCGAGAATTGGAGGAAGAAACTAGCCTAAAAAGCGATTGCAAAGTTGAATTTATCACAACTTTTCTTTACATAAAAAACAACAATCCAGAATTTATCCAAAAAAATCACCTATTTTTGGCAAAAGTTAGCAATTTTGAAAAAATAGAAATCAAAGAAGGTGTGGGTTTTGTAGTTTTGAGAAAAGATGTCGATTTCGAGAAAGTCAATGCAGGGGAGGGTACTCAAATGGCTTGGAAATTCTTGCAAGAATATTTAAAATCAAATAACCTGTGTATGTAGGGTGCGGAGTGCGTAGCTTACACCATAGATAGACAATGAAAAAATACTCTCTTGCGTAAGTCCTATTTATGTCCGACTACTTAGCTCTTCTCCGGGAGCGAGATGAAACTATAATAGAGAACTTCTTTACTATGTTGTCAAATAACTCAGAGTACGAATTATTACTACAGCGGGCGATCGCCATCGCAGCAAAAGCTCATGAGGGGCAGGTTGATAAGGCAGGCAATCCCTATCTCGATCATCCGCTGGCTGTGATGGAAAATGTAAATTCTCTAGAGCAGAAAATTGTAGCGGTTTTACACGATGCGGTCGAAGACTCGGAACTTACACTTGAGCAACTTAGAAGCGAAGGTTTTCCTGAAGTTATCGTCTCGGCGATCGAGGCGATTACCAAAATAGAAGGAGAAGCTTATGCAGCTTATTTAGAACGTGTAATTGCCAACCCGATCGCACTTCGAGTCAAAATCGCTGATGTTACTCATAATCTCGATCTGCGTCGCATCGCCCATCCGACAGAGGCAGATTTTCAACGCATTGCCAAATACAAAAAAGTCGTCAGTCAGTTGCGTGCCGCCTTAAAATAATTATTAACCGCAGATATCCGCTTTCATCGTGGCACAGGCATCTTGCCTGTGCGATATCTAGGCATCTTGCCTGTGCGATATCTGCGGTTAAAAAAATTCCCAAATCCTAAGCCATTACCATCCCCCCATCAACATTAAAAACCTGCCCCGTAATATAAGCGGCCGCCGAATCCGCCGCCAAAAACTTCACCATCCCCGCAACTTCCTCAACTTCCCCGTATCTCCCCAGCGGAATATACTTCAAAATCTCATCAGACTTGACATCCTTAGTCATATCTGTAGTGATAAAACCCGGTGCAACTGCATTCACCGTAATCCCGCGACTCGCCAACTCCTTTGCCACAGTTTTAGTAAACCCAATTACCCCAGCCTTCGCCGCACTGTAATTAGCTTGTCCGGGATTGCCCATTTGCCCAGCAACCGAAGCAATATTAATAATTCTGCCGCTTCGCTGTTTCAGCATGATTTTACTCGCAGCTTTCGCACACAAAAACACGCCAGTTAAATTCAAATCAATTACCGCTTGCCAATCTTCCAACTTCATCCGCAGCAGCAAAGTATCGCGAGTAATGCCGGCATTGTTCACCAAAATGTCAATCCGTCCCCATTTTTCCATGACATTACTGGTGAGTAAATCTACTTGCTCAGTTTTCGAGACATCTGCTGCAAGTGCGACAGCTTCTCCTCCAGCAGCGACTATTTCTGCTACCACCTCATCAGCAGCAGCACTCGAACTCGCATAGTTGACGGCGACTTTAGCGCCCTCTGCGGCTAATGTTAAAGCAACGGCGCGGCCGATTCCCCGCGACGCACCGGTCACGACAGCAACTTGACCCCGCAATCTCTGAAAAGTCTCTGGCAATAGTTCCATAATTGTATCCTCGCAATCTACCAGAGAATTTTGCACTAAAATCGAGCCAGAACCCAAAAAATTATTTTGTCTTATGGCAGTTCAAAAACAGTTCAGCAGTTTTGATGAGTTAGTATCGGGCTCTGACTTGCCGGTGTTGGTAGATTTTTACGCTACTTGGTGCGGGCCTTGTCAGATGATGGCACCGATTTTGGAGCAAGTTAGCGGTCAGATGAAAGACAAGCTGATGGTTGTCAAAATTGACACGGATAAGTACGAACAGTTGGCGTCGCAGTATCACATTTATGCTTTGCCGACTTTGGTGTTGTTCAAAAATGGCGCTGAGGTCGATCGCATTGAGGGAGTGATGCAAGCGGCGCAGTTGATCGATCGAGTCCAACCTTTCTTGTAACACGAGCCAATTATCACACGTAGGGTGCGTCAGCCAATAGACATTTCCCAAAAAGATATTCAAGAACAGGCAGGATGCCTGTGAAGCGACAATTATGGGAGATGTCTAATATCTGATCAATGATGAATAAGATAATCCTAGTTGACGCACCCTAGTTATGAAGACTCCCAGCCACGCAATTATCAATCTGGCAATTCTCGGCAAACCGCAACTGCCGCAAGCTAATCTCATTATTGCGATCGGCGGAATTTTGCCGGATATTCCGATATTTTTATTTTACTTTTGGGCGAAATACATTGCTCGCTTGCCCGCAGCTACAATTTGGTCAAAAGCATATTATGAGCCTATTGTGCAAAATTTTGTGGCTCTGTTTCATTCAATTCCCCTTGCGGTTATTGGTTTGCTAATTGCTTATTACTTTGGCTGGCCAAGCGTGCAAATTCTTTGTCTGAGCATGATCCTGCACTCTCTGGGAGATTTGCCTGTCCACAATGACGACGCTCACCGACACTTTTTTCCGTTCAGCAATTACCGTTTTATCAGTCCGATTTCTTATTGGGATAGGAAGCACTACGGGTCAATTGTTTCTGTGGTGGAAATGTTGTTAGTGCTGCTGTCAACTTACCGCGTTTTTGGGTTTGTTAATTCTTATGTTGGTAAAGGATTTTTGGTTTTGGTGAATGCTTTTTACTTGGTTGGCGCGGTTTATTTTCAGGTGCGAGATTTATTTAAATTCACCTCCCAAAGATGAAAAATGAACTCAAAATTACAAATTAGCAATTAGGAATTAGCAATTACCATATTGTTAACTACGCCGAATATTAAAACAACACCAATCTTGGCGCTTCCACAAAGTAGCCACAATCCAACCGTGCTGTTCGAGAGTGTCAGCAATTGGCTTAGCTTGTTCGAGCAAAATGCCGCTGAGCACGGCCCAAGTAGTGGGCTTGCTAATTGCTGTAAACTGCGGGATTAAATCGATGATTACTTCTGCTAAAATGTTGCAGATCAAACCGTCGATCGGCTCATCTACCATTTCTTTCAAGCGATCGATACTTCCGAGCTCTGCAACTAACTGCTGAGAATTAACGCGGTTGAGCAGTCTGTTGCTAATGGTCGATCGCACTGCCAAAGGATCGGTATCCAAAGCATAAACTTTTGTAGCGCCCAACAACACCGCGCCGATCGACAAAATACCAGATCCGCACCCGATATCGGCAATTACGCACTTGCTGTCATCAAAACCGAGCCGCATTTCCAGCGACTCCAGACAAAGTTGAGTAGTAGCGTGAGCACCAGTACCGAAGGCCACACCGGGATCTAAACGCAAAATAATGCGATCGGTATCAGTCGGTAACGGCAGCCAGGCGGGGTTAATTAAAAAGCGATCGCCCACTTCTTGAGGCTGCCAGTGCTCCTTCCAAGTGCTGCCCCAGTCTTCGTCTTCAATCAAATCCCACTGCATCGCAGGTAGGGGCAAACCTGCACACAGAGCATCTTGGCGCAGCCACAGAGACAGAGCGGCCAAATCCAGCAATCGGGCCTGTTCTTCGGGCAAATAAGCCGACATCAGGCAGGAATTGCTTTTGATCTCAGTAGCAGTTCCCCGACAGTTAAATCGTTCCAGACGCCAAAAGATGATATCTTCCAGTGCCGGATCGCAAAGAATTCTAATTTCCCACCAGCTATGTGCCATAACGATTTTAGATTTTAGATTTTAGATTTTAGATTGGCCCAGGGGAACTGGAGACTGGGAACTGGGGAGTGAGGAATGAGGATTGGCTAATAGAAAAATTCCCGCTTTCTTGCCAATTACCAACGATCAATTACCCATTACCAATTATCAGCCCTGGCATCCAAAATCTAAACTCCTAAATCCGTCAAAGATTTACCGTGTAAGCATCCCGAATTCCCGGAACTTTTAGGATCTCCGCCAGTATCCCTTCTGGTAGAGGGTCAACGATTTTAGATTTTAGATTTTAGATTTTAGATTGGCCCAGGGGAACTGGAGACTGGGAACTGGGGAGTGAGGAAGGAGGATTGGCTAATAGAAAAATTCCCGCTTTCTGGCCAATGACCAATGACCAATTACCCATTACCAATTATCAGCCCTGGCATCCAAAATCTAAACTCCTAAATCCGTCAAAGATTTACTGTGTAAGCATCCCGAATTCCCGGAACTTTTAGGATCTCCGCCAGTATCCCTTCTGGTAGAGGGTCATCGAGGCTCAAAACCATCACCGCATCGCCTCGCACGATTTTACGGCCTACCTGCATACTGGCAATATTGACATTAAAACTGCCCAATTGGGAACCAATTTTGCCAATAATCCCCGGCATATCGCGGTGCAGGGTAAACAGCATGTGGTGAGTGGGGGAAACGTTGACCGGGAAATCGTCAACGCTGGTAATCCGAATTTCGCTTTCGCCGAGCACTGCACCTGTCACGGTGTGTTCGCCGAGGGTTCCCTTAGCCGAGAGGTGCAGGGAACCGGTGTAGTCGCGAATCGAGGCGTCTCTGGTTTCGACGACGCGAATTCCGCGTTCTTTGGCTTCAATGCTGGCGTTGACGTAGTTAACGCGCTCTCGCAGGGCTTGGGAGAGCAGGCCTTTGAGGGCGGCAACGACTACGGGCTGGCTTTGGTTGCTAGCCAATTCGCCTTGCAGTTGGACGTTGAGGTAATCGACTCGGCCTCCGGCTAGCTGGCTGACGAGGTTGCCGAGGGTTTCGGCGAGTTGCAGGTAGGGTCTGAGTTTTTCGATCGAGTCTGGGTAAATTCCCGGTATGTTGACAGCCGATCGCGCGGGCAGCCCCAACAGCACGTCGCGAATTTGTTCAGCCACGTCGATCGCCACATTCACCTGAGCTTCCGCTGTGGATGCTCCCAAGTGGGGCGTCAGCACGATGTTCTGGCCGACAGTCCGCAGCGGGGAATCAGCTTCCAGCGGTTCGTGTTCGTAAACGTCCAAAGCTGCGCCGGCGATCTTGCCTTCTTTTATGGCTTCTGCGAGGGCTGCTTCGTCGATGATGCCGCCTCTGGCGCAGTTTATGATGCGGGCCGTCGGCTTCATTTTCGACAGCACTTCAGCGTTAATTAAGTGCAGGGTTTCCGGCGTTTTGGGGATGTGCAGGGTGATGTAGTCGGATTCGCGCATCAGCAGTTCGAGTTCTACCAAGCGGCAGCCCAACTGGTCGGCTCTTTCGGTCGAAATGAAGGGATCGTAGGCCAGCAGTTTCATGCCCATTGCTTTGGCTGCGGCGGCGAGGTGCGAGCCGATTTTGCCCAAACCGACGATGCCGAGGGTTTTTTTGTAAACTTCTACGCCGAGAAAGCGGTTGCGTTCCCATTTACCACCTTTGACGGATTCGTTAGCTTCCGGGATGTGGCGAGACATCGAGAGCATCATGGCCAGCGCGTGTTCGGCGGCGGCGATCGTGTTACCTTCGGGGGAATTGACGACTACAATTCCTTTGCGGGTCGCGGCGGGTACATCGACATTATCTACGCCGACGCCGGCTCGGCCGATGATTTTGAGTGAATTCCCGGCTTCAATGATTTCTTTGGTAACTTGGGTGCCAGAACGGATCATTAAAGCGTCGTAATCTGGAATAATTTTTACCAGTTGTTCGGCTGAGAGTCCTGTGTTTACGTCAACTTGCGCGACTTGGGAGAGGATGTCAATTCCGGCTTGGTCGATCGGATCGGATACTAGAACTTTAGGCATAGCAAGCAATTGAGTGGAATCAGTAAAAATAGGCAAGCGCGTTGGCGAGCACAAAGTTGAGGCTTAAACCAAGGGCAGTATCTAACAGCTCAGCTCAAGCTTGCCTTTGTGCAGTTTGAATTGTATCTGCATTCGGTCTTGACCGACCGTTTTTGCTTGAAATATTTTAGGTTTTGGGGCGATCTCACTCTCGGATGCTCTGGAAATCGCCGAACTGCTTAGCTAGTATGTCTTTTCCGAGTATAATTATTTCTAGGTGTCCGAGCCTAACCATCAGGAATTATTGTCAATGAATTATCTTATCGCCGTACTGCCCGATCGAATTCAAGCCGAAGCTGCCTACACTGCTCTGGAAAAAGAAGGCTTGCCCATGAAGCAAGTCAGCATTTTGGGCCGCGGCTACAAAACTGCTGATGAATTTGGCTTAATCGACCCCAACCAGCAAGCGAAGAAACAAGCTAAACTCATGGCTATTTGGTTGATTCCCTTTGGCTTTATTGCTGGCGTTACTTTCAGTCTGATGACTGAGTTGAAGACGTTCGCCTGGGCGGGCGAAATTGGCGATCACGCGATCGGTGGCTTACTCGGTGCGATCGCGGCTGCGATGGGCAGCGTTTTTGTAGGAGGCGCGGGCGGTATGGCTTTTGGTAGCGGCGATGCTTTGCCCTACCGCAACCGTTTGAATGCGGGTAAATTTTTGATTGCGGTTAAGGGTACTGACGATTTGACGGGGAAAGCTGCGAATATTTTGCAGCAGTTTGAACCGGAAAATATCCAAGGTTATACAGAGACTTAGTTATTTGTTGACTGTCCAATGTTGACGGTTAACGGTTAACTGTTAACTGTTAACTGTTGACATTTTACTCGTGTAATATTTGGAGGCAGTTATGGTATCACAAACTATCCCCCTACATTCTCCCCGAGAAATAACGCTTGAATTAACTGACGAGCAGTTTTTTCAGTTGTGTATAGACAAACCGGGATTTGAGATTTGAGCGCACTGCTAGTGGAGGATTGATTATTATGCCACCTACAGGTAGCGAGACAGGTAATTTCAACATTGACTTATCCTATCAACTTCAATCTTGGAGCAGACAAAATAAGCATTTGGGAATTGCTTTTGATTCTTCTACTGGATTTAAACTGCCCGACGGTACAGATATTTCTCCCGATGCTGCTTGGGTGCGCCGCGACAGGTGGGATGCTTTAACTGCGGAAGAAAAAAAGAAATTTGCGCCGATTTTTCCAGATTTTGTGGTGGAATTGCGTGAAGCGAAGCTATCCCGTAGGGAATCGACCACTGACTCCCTAGAAAAATTGCGGGCTAAAATGAAAGTGTATGTGAAAAATGGATCGAAATTGGGATGGTTGCTCGATCGCAAAAATAGAAAAGTAGAAATCTCCCGTCAAGGTAGAGAAGTAGAAATTTTAGATGAACCTGCAACTCTGTCCGGTGAAGAGGTACTACCCGGTTTTGTGTTGGATTTAACAGATATTTTCTAAATTTGTAAGAAGACTCGGCGGTTGAAACCGCATCTACACAAGCAAAACCTGCCCACGCCGGTTAAAGAAAACTCGGCGGTTGAAACCGCGTCTACACAAGCAAAACCCGCCCACGCCGGTTAAAGATAGCGCGGGAAAATTACGTTATTCTATTTAGTCGGCATCCAGCAGACATCGTTTGTATAGCAGCGGTTTCAACCGCCGTCTTATCTTTTCCCGCTAATTGATGATATGATAGGCTGCCAAAGGTTGCGTTTGGTATGACCTGTCAGTAACCCCGGTCTAAAGACACGGGGCTTGTAAGAGAAATCTGGCAAGCCATACTGACCAGACTAAGGCTTAATTGCCTACGTTTTGAGAGTCACGACACCCTGTGGATGCGTAGCTAGTCCCCTGCTCTGTCATCTGCAATTAAACAGTTCTAAGGTCACTGGAACAGTGTTGCAGGTCTAACAAGCTCTCGAAACATTGTCGAAGCTAACATTACCCCAGAAATGGGAGGCACAACCCGTGCAAAATACTATGCGTACAGGGCTGGGAAGTTTGAGGCGGTAATTGTCCCGTTGAAAGTGCAACACAAAAGCACACCGAGCCAACCAGTCCCAAGGCGGTAGTCAATCAAAAATGTAAAGCCGTCCTAAAAGGACGGGGTTTCTACCCATTTTTCTGATGAAAATCCTCCACGGGACTTGGATTCCTCAAGCAGAAGAGAATTTTATTCAACCTGGAACGTTTTATATTTGGGTTGAAACCACTCAAAAGAAAAAACAGCCTGCTAAGGTTCATCCCCGACAATTGGAGACGGCACAGTTAAGAGAGTTTCTAACGAAAGAAGCCGGGATTCAACTGTCAGCAGTCAGCAATACAAGTGCTATGGGGCGAGAATACGCGATCGTCCCTCGGTATTTTTTACTCCCCACTGCCGATAACCAGCCGTTACCATCTTTAGAGTTAGCGCGATATTTAGAGACAGAGTTACCCGAAACATTTGAATTGGAGTATTGGCAAGTTGATTGTGTGTGCATCGCCACCCACACTTTGACTAAAGTATTGAACGATCTGCATTTTTTTGCCCTCTACGATTTAGCAGAAGTTCAGTTTGGTTCAGACTTGCTATTTTGGTATCACTACACCCAAACTTTTAAGCAAATTGTTCTGAAAGACCATTATATTCCGGCGTTGCGCTATCGAGAAACTGCTCCGATCGCGATCGCACCCATTGAAACATCTGAACCCGCTGAGAAAGCCACGCGCGGGCGCAAGAAAGCGGGCGAGACAAAAACCAAAACAACTGCAAAAACTCCAAAAACACCTGCCAAAATTGCACCCAGCTTTGAGATTTATCCGGGATGGGAAATTGTTTCAACACAGTACGAAACTGATTTACAACGCTATGTTGAATGGATGCCTTTAGTTTGTGTGTCCGGTTTTCGGAAGATCCAGCTACAAGATACACCAAAGTTCTACGATCGCGAACGGTTGCTGCGGCATTTTTCCGAGTGTGCGATCGCGGAAATTGTCACTCAAACCCCCATCCCAGCATCGTTTGAGAATAAGATTGCGGATTCTTTGCTCCAAATCTGCCTCAATCAAACAGGAAAAATTGCACGAGTAAGCCTTGACCAATACCGGCAATGGCAAACCTGGCGCGATCGCATTACGCGCAATCAATCTGCTGACTCATTCTCCCTTTGCTTTCAACTACAATCCCCCGAAAATCCCGAACAACCTTGGGTTTTAGAGTTTCAGGTGGCTGCGAAAAAAGACCCATCTCTGCGGATGCCGTTGCAGGATTATTGGCGATCGCGATCGACTCAACAAAAACAGTTGCAAACACAATTCGGAGACAACTTTGAGCAACATTTGCTGACAAATCTCGGCTACGCTGCCCGCATTTATCCCCAACTTTGGCAAGGGCTAGAAACCGACAAACCTGTTAACATTACCCTCAGCTTAGATGATGCTTTCACCTTTCTCAGCGAGTCCGCTTGGGTATTAGAAGATGCCGGATACAAAGTGATTGTCCCCGCTTGGTGGACGCCGAAGGGACGACAACGGGCGAAGATTCGCCTGCAAGTCAAAGGGAAGGGTAGCAACAGCGCTGCAATCAAGGGCAAAGGATTGTTTTCGGCGGATTCCTTGGTGGAATATCAATATGAATTGGCGATCGGGGGCGAACGGGTTAGCGAACAAGAATGGCAGGCGTTAGTAAATAGCAAAACACCGCTGGTACAGTTCCGAGGACAATGGATGGAACTGGACAAAGACAAGATGCAGGAGATGCTAAATTTTTGGCAAAAACATCGCGAAGAAAACCCCGATTTAAGCCTGATTGACTTTATGAAGTTGACGGCAGAAGGAGAAGCGAGCGAACAGTTGGAGGTTGAGCGCGATCGGGCTTTATCGGATATGTTGGAGAAGCTGAACGATAAGAGTCGGTTAGAGTTAATTGCAGATCCAGCAAATTTTCAGGGCAAGTTACGGGATTACCAAAAGCGCGGCGTTTCTTGGTTGAGTTATTTGGAAAGTTTGGGATTAAATGGCTGTCTTGCCGATGATATGGGTTTGGGTAAATCGGCGCAGGTAATTGCTCGATTATTGCAAGAGCGGGAAGTTTTATCTACTACAAAAGAGACTGAAAAAAAGACAGAAAAAGCGATCGCACCTTCAGTTCTACCCACGCTGCTAATTGCGCCCACTTCCGTAGTTGGTAACTGGCAAAAGGAAATGGAAAAATTTGCTCCAGAATTGCGATCGCTCATACACCACGGCCCTCAACGTTTGCAAGATGCCAAAGCATTTAAAGCCGCCGTCCAAGATTGTGATATGTTGATCACTTCCTTTACCTTGGTGCGAAAAGACGAGAAACTGTTGAGCAGCGTAGCGTGGCATCGCGTGGTAATTGATGAAGCCCAGAATATTAAAAATCCGAAAGCGGCGCAAACCAAGGCGATTTTAAAGTTACCCGCTACCCATCGACTAGCATTGACTGGAACACCCGTGGAAAATAGATTGCTGGATTTATGGTCAATTTTTAATTTCCTCAATCCGGGCTATCTGGGCAAAGAGGCACAGTTTCGGAAGTTGTTTGAGATCCCGATTCAAAAAAATAGCAATCGCACGCAATCGGCAGCGCTCAAAAAATTAGTAGAACCTTTTATTCTCCGGCGCCTGAAAACCGATAAGTCGATTATTCAGGATCTCCCCGACAAAGTTGAGCAAAAGCTATACTGCAATCTCACCCGCGAGCAAGCTTCGCTTTATGAAGCGATCGTCAAAGAGGTAGAACAAGAAATTGATGCGACGGAAGGGATGAAGCGCAAGGGGATGATTTTGGCGACACTGCTGAAGCTGAAGCAAATTTGTAACCATCCCCGCCAGTTTTTGCAAGATGAAAGTGAGTTTACACCAGAGCGATCGCACAAACTGGAACGGCTGATCGAGATGATTGAGGAAGTCAAAGCAGAAGGCGAAAGTTTATTGGTATTTACGCAGTTTACAGAACTGGGAAGCGCGTTGGAAAAATATATTAAACAAACGCTACATTACAACACTTACTACATCCACGGGGGAACCAGTCGCGAAAAACGGGAACGGATGATTTCAGAGTTTCAAGATCCAGAGTCTGAACCTTCGGTATTTATTCTGTCACTGAAGGCGGGCGGCGTGGGAATTACGCTAACAAAAGCCAATCATGTATTCCATTTCGATCGCTGGTGGAATCCGGCAGTGGAAGATCAGGCGACGGATCGGGCGTTTCGGATCGGACAGGAAAAAAATGTGTTTGTGCATAAGTTTGTGGCAATTGGCACGTTGGAGGAAAAAATTGACCAAATGATTGAGGACAAAAAGAAATTGGCAGGGTCAATTATTGGTGCGGATGAGTCGTGGTTGACTGAATTGGATAATGAGGCATTTAAGAAATTAATTAGGCTCAATAAAAATGCGGTTCTAGATTAGGAGAAGCCAAAAAATATGTCACAATTTACTCGGACTTGGTGGGGCAATAAATTTATTGAGGGGCTGGAAAGATTTACTGATTCGGGGCGGCTCGGAAGGGGACGTTCCTATGCACGGAATGACAAGGTAAAAAGCTTTAAAATTAATGATGGCTTAGTGATGGCAGAAGTAAGGGGGTCGGTAAATCCTTATTTTGGGGTTTATAAGGAGCCACTCTACAAAACTAAAATTGAGTTTCAGGCGATTAGTCAGGCAAAGTGGAAAGTGGCGATCGCCCAAATGGCATCAAAAGCCAGCTTCATTTCCCGGCTGCTGCTCAACGAAATGCCCGACAACATTGAAAATGCTTTCTCACCCCTCGGATTGCACCTTTTACCCAGCAGCCGCGAGGACTTTAAGACTACTTGCTCTTGCCCAGACTATAGCAATCCCTGCAAACATATTGCCGGAGTTTATTATTTGGTGGCGGCCGAATTGGACAAAGATCCATTTTTACTGTTTGAATTACGGGGGCTTTCTAAGGAAGTGCTGCACCGCGAATTGGCAAAAACGCCTTTGGGCTTGGCGCTTTCTGCCGAGTTAACGGCGGATGCAGCGGCCCCTGTGGCGGTGGATTCCTATTACACGCGGGCGATCGCTAGTGAGGCGCAAACGGTCAGCCTGAAAGAGTTTTGGCATGGTGCGAAGCGATTGCCGCAGACGATTGAGGTGGCAGCGCCAAGTGGGGTAAGTGCGATCGTGGTGAAGAAACAGGGAGATTTTCCACAGTTTTGGCACAAGGATGGTTCGTTTATTGAGGCGATGGAAGAACTGTATTTGCGGGTGAAGAAGAATAAGTAGTTGGGTGGACAATGCCGAAGCCATACGTCTCCTGCATCCGTTTCAGCGCTAGGTGATGGTAAGTTGGCTCAACATCTACCCCGATACTGTTGCGCCCCCAGTTGGCGGCGGCGACGCAGGTTGTTCCTGTCCCCATAAATGGGTCAAGTACCGTATCCCCTGCAAAAGAAAACATCCGCACCAGTCGTTCTGCCAGTTCCAAAGGATATGGGGCGGGGTGTTGCTTGGTGGAAGCGCCTTTGATATCCTGCCAAATTTGTTGAAACCACTGTCGGTGCAGAGTTTCCGGTATCACGGACAATACCCGTGCTGTGAGGCTGGGACTGCGGTAGCCGCCCGGTTTGCGCTGCATCAGGATAAATTCGATGTCGTTTTTGATGACACCTCCGGGCTCATAAGGTTTGCCGAGAAAACTGGTGCCATTCCCGGCTGCTTCCAGGGAAGCATTGGCGATTTTGTACCAGATAATCGGTGCGAGGTTATCAAATCCCAAATGGCGACAGTGTTCCTGAATACTCGCGTGCAGGGGAAATACCATGTGCCTGCCAAACCCGCCTGCGGGCAACACAGACATCGCCCACCACAATCACCAGTCGTCCGCCGGGGACTAAAACCCGCCATACCTGCCGCCATACTCGATCGAGCTCCTGCAAAAACTTTTCGTAGTCTGCTATTTCCCCAAGCTGGTTGAGATTTTTGAGATATTCTTTTAAATTCCAATAGGGGGGCGATGTGACTACCAGATGTACGCTTTCATCGGGAATATGTGTCAAGTTTCGGCTATCGCCCTGTAGCAGGGAATGGAAAGATGGCAACCCCTGCACCCGATTCTGAATTTCCTGGATCAACGCCTTATTTTTGCTGATGGCAGGAATGGCGCGTTGCTCGTCTGCTGTTAGTAATGCCGTTGCTTCCTCGGGTACAAGGCTTTTATCTTGTAGCGCTTGTTTCAACGGTTCGGCTGCTTCCTGACACAGCAACAGCGTTGAAATATTAACCTTGCTTAAACTCGAAGACTTCATACATTTGCTACAATAATCATGTTCATCATATCAGCTTTGCGATCCACAAAAATCCTAAGAGCGTTATTTGATGATTTTAGACTATAATTAAAGTAGTGTGACTGTTAAAAAAGTAGACTTTTTAGTTACAGCAATTTTTGGCAATTTCAAATTAGAATCTAACATTAACTGATGTTACAAAGAGAAGAACTGTTAAAAGGCATTGAAAACCGCGAATGTGTGGCGCGGGCGATCGACCAAGCGGAACAAGCAATTAAAACTTGGGAAGTTACTCAGACTGATTTTCTGTCGCCTCCAGAATTGGCGGACACTCTGACGGTATTTAAGCGCTTAACAGACGTGGAATTAGTGGCTTGGGGCGGCTACCCGCAAGCTGAAAGACAAAGAATTGCGATCGCGCGATCGGATATCCCGATCGACTCTGCTAGCGTTAACGTTGCTGCGGTAGAAATCGCTGGCAATTTCTTGTTCGATACAGCTTCTCACCGCGACTTTTTGGGGGCGATGTTGGGTACGGGAATTGTCCGCGAGAAAACTGGCGATGTGATTGTTTTGGGAGAACGCGGCGCGCAAGCCATTGTCATGCCGGAGATGGTAGAGTATTTGGAGATGAGTTTGCAGCAAGTGCGATCGGTTCCTGTACAAACGCGGCGCATTGAGTTAAGCGAACTCAAAATTAGAGAACCCAAAAAGAAAGAAATGACAACCGTTGAAGCATCCATGAGATTGGATGCTGTCGCCTCGGCTGGATTCGCAATGTCTCGCAGCAAAATGGCCGATTTAATTGGCAGCGGTGACGTGCGAGTTAACTGGAAAGACGTTACTCAAGCTAGTTATAATGTCAAGTCGGGAGATTTAATTGCTGTTACGGGCAAGGGAAGATTGGAAATTGGGGAAGTTGCGGTTACTAAGAAGGAACGCTATCGAGTCCAGTTAACTCGATATTTGTAACTCTCGGAATTAGTAATTGGGAAGTGGGAATGGGGAATTCTTTTCCCTGTTCCTTTTTCCCGATATCGGCTAAATGGGTTAAATCTCGTACACAATCTGTTGCCGAACTTTCCTAGAAACCACCTCGGTTAAATCCGTTAAATCCCGTAGACTACTTCCTTGCCGGACTTCCTTCGTAATTACGCTTTGGCCCGAAACAGCTTTTCTACCGACTTCACCAAAAGTTCTCGCGGCATCAATCGAGGCATATTGGCGATGATTTGATTGGGAATTCCCCCTGTCACAACATTAGACTCATTTTTTTCTAAAGCTTTCAAAGCATCTCGCACTACTTCCGCTGCTGGAACGAGTTTTTGCCCGCTGCTAGATGCCATAGCTTTGGGAAATTCAGCTACTGCAAAAAAGTCCGATTCTGTCGGCCCTGGGCAAAGGCACAAAACGCCAATTCCTAAATCTTTGTTCTCAGCCCAAAGTGCCTCGGTGAAACTCAGAACAAAGGCTTTACTTGCTGCGTAAATTGATAAGTAAGGCATCGGTTGAAAAGCTGCGATGGAGGCAACATTGATGATACTTCCCGATTTTCTTTCTCGCATTCCCTGCAAAAATAAGTGCGAAATTTCAACTAATGCTACAATATTTAGTTGCACCATTGTTAGTTGTTTCGCAAGCGGGCGATCGGCAAAAACACCGTAATCGCCAAAACCCGCATTATTCACCAACAAATCTACCGTCCAACCTTTTTTAACAACCGTATCAAATACAGCAGTTCCAGCGCCCGGTGCGCTCAAATCTTGAACGATAATTTCGACCAAAATATTGAATTGTTGTTGCAGTTGAGCAGCTAGCTGTTGCAATTTGTCTTCGGAACGAGCTACCAAGATTAGATTGTGCTGGCGTTTGGCTAATTCGGCGGCAAAGGCTGCACCAATTCCGCCAGAAGCACCGGTGATTAAAGCAGTCGGCATGAACTTAATTCGGATTATTTGATATAAACTTTATATATTTTAACAATTATTGTGACGGGGAACCTGTAAAATAATTAAAAGGGAATAGGTGAGTTTTATGGCGCGTCTTACCGATCGAGCTTTTGAAATTTTGCGGGCAGAAGTTGACAAGTGCGCGGCGGCTGAGAGTCTAGCGGGTGAAGTGTACCGACGGATGGTAATCAAGCGGTTGGAGAAGTTACGATCGCAAAACGGCACTTTCGCCTCAAGAGAAGAAATCCGCGATACCTTCAAAGACGAATTTCCTCAATTCAGCGAAAAAGCTCTCAAAGCGGCCGTCAAAGCCAACCGCCCGCCCGGATTGTTCGGTAAAATCATCTTTGCTGGGAGTTTGTTGGGAAGTGCAGCGGGGATAATTTGGCTGATTAACCTACCTTTTCCGATGATTCGCTGGCCTGTGGCGAAAACAATGCCGATACTATTGCTGCCGAGTTTTATGAGTATGGATCGCAATTACCGGCAGGCGATCGCCCTTGTGGAACAATCCGATCAACTGGTGAATAAAGCCACGGCAGTTGCTGATTTTGACTTGGGGGAAATTAAAGCAAAAGAGGCTCAAAAACACCTCGACGCCTTACCGGTGTGGTTCCTCGGCTATTACCCAAAGAGGTACTGCTCTTTTTTTAGCTGCAGTTGGCAGTTTACACTCGATGAATTTCAAGCCGCCCGCAAAAATGTGGGGCGGATGGAGGCTCAGATTTTCCAGCAAAAAAATGCTTTTACTCAGTTAAATCAAGTCGAACAAACTCTCAACGCGGCGAAACAGCAGTATCAGCAAGCCAAAACCGCTGCAGATAGACAAAAAGCGACGGTAAATTGGCAAAGTGCGATCGACCAACTCAATCAAATTCCCGCCGAAACCCTCGCGGGAGAAACGGCTAAGAAAACACTCAAAGCAGCAGAAAGAGACTTTCAAGCAATGGGCGGCGTCGCCACCGGTTCTGTGCAGGCTGACAACTTAATTGAAGCTGCCAAAGAATTTGCTCTCTCCGCCGCCGTCGCCTCCCAAAAACCGCCGCATCCCGCCGCACAGTGGGAGCAAATAGCAGAATTGTGGCAAGAAGGAATTAACCGACTAAAATTAATTTCTGTCGATAACCCTGGGTATCTCGACGCTCAAACTAAACTCGCTGAATATCAAAAAAATTTAGGAATTACCCAGATTAGACTGGAAGCAGAAAAAGATTCTGCAACAGCTTTGCAAGCAGCTAAAAGCTTGTTGGCAAACTTGCAAAAAGATGTGAATTCTCAAAATCCCGGTTACTCCCTCAGCCAGTTGCAACAAATTATCAATCAATTAGAATCCGTGAAACCAGGCACAACTGTTTATCCAGAATCGCAAAAATGGCTGCAATCTGCTCGCAAGAAACAGCAAGAATGGCAAAAAAATTAGTCAGTTGTCAGTTGTCAGTTGTCAGTCAACAGTTAACAGTTAACAGTCAACCGTCAACAGTCAACTGACAAATTACCAAGTCGGGTCAACATACAGATTAATTGTCACTTGCTTTTTCCCGGAAGGGATGCCGGAAATACAAGCACAAATCGTATCTTCGCCATCAATTTCTACTTCGCAAGCGTGACAAGAACCCATGAGACAGCCGGTAGGAATAGAAACCCCTGCACGTTTGGCTACATCTAATAAAAGCTCTCCGGGATCAGCTTCAACTGTCACATTATCTGGTAAAAAACAAACTTTTGTCATTGAATTTCAACCTCAACTATAAGAAACAATACTTAACAGTTAACAGTCAACTGTTAACTAATTAACCTAAAATATGCCTGATATCTAAATGCTTTTCCACTGTATCTGCTAGAGAGTCTAACAGAGTTTCTCGGTGTTCTCGGTAATTAGGAATACCTGTAGGCAATGCGCGGAGTCCCCGCTGCTGCCGCAAGTGGTTTAACCAAGCTCGCCGCCAAGCTCCGTTGTCAAAGATGCCGTGCAGGTATGTACCCCAAATTGATTGAGAAGTATTGACAATGCCTAAACTAGCATCGTCAAATAGCGGTTGAGTCAAATCTGACTCTAGGATTTGCGTTTTTCCTTGATGAATTTCGTAACCGGAAACTGGCAAACCCGGTTGAGGATAGTTAGATGTTACGATTCGTTGGCGGGCAATTTTGTTCGGTGCCATCGCAGTTTTCAAAGGCAGCAATCCCAATCCTGGAAATTCTCCTTTTTCTCCCTCAATGCCTTCTTTATCGGTGATACTTTGTCCCAGCATCTGAAAGCCGCCGCAAACTCCCATGACTGTACCGCCTGCTACTAAATAATTTTGAATAGCTTTTGCCATACCTGTTTGGCGCAGCACGTGCAAATCGGAAATTGTAGTTTTAGAGCCTGGTAAAATCACGGCGTCTGGATGGCCTAACTGGTCTTTTGGGCTGACATATTTGACGGTGACGGAAGTTTCCGACTCTAGGGGGTCAAAGTCGGTAAAATTGGAAATTCGGGGCAGGCGGATGACCGAAATATTGATGTCGGTTTGAGAATTGGGAGAACGCCGATCGAGCAAATCGAGAGAATCTTCTGAGGGAAACACTTCGTCTATCCAAGGAATCACCCCAACTACCGGGATTCCCGTCCTTTCTTCTAGCCAAGTCAGGCCCGGATCTAAGATCGATTTTTGTCCTCGGAACTTATTAATAATGAATCCTTTAATTAAAGCTCGTTCGTCTGGATCGAGCAATTCCAAAGTACCGATAATGTGAGCAAAAGCGCCGCCTCTATCGATATCAACTACTAGCAAAGTCCGAGCTTTTAAATATTTAGCTACCCGCATATTTGTTAAATCGCGGTGTTTGAGATTAATTTCAGCAGGGCTACCGGCTCCCTCACACACAATCATGTCAAATTCTTGGCAGAGAAATTCTAAAGATTCCCGAATAGCTTGCCAGCCGAGATCGAAATACTGCTCGTAATATTGAGATGCTCGCACATTGGCGATCGCCCGGCCCTTGACAATCAATTGAGAAGTCATGTCTCCTTGTGGCTTGAGCAAAATCGGATTCATTTCTACCCAAGGTGCGACGCCCGCAGCCCAAGCTTGTACTGCTTGAGCGTAACCAATCTCTCCGCCGGCCGCTGTGACATAGGAATTCAGTGCCATATTCTGACCTTTAAACGGAGTTACCCGCCAGCCTCGCCGAGAAAAGATTCGACACAAAGCTGCCACGAGTAAAGATTTCCCTGCGTGAGATGTTGTTCCCACGACCATAATTGCTTTCATAATATTAAAAGAGAAGGAAGAAGGAAGTTCGGCAACGGATTCTGTAACGGATGTAACGGATGTAACGGATGTAACGGATATAACGGATGTAACGGATGTCAGGAAGAAGGAAGAAGGAAGAAGGAAGAAGGAAGAAGTAAAAAGTAAAAAGTAAAAAGTAAAAAGTAAGAAGTAAGAAGGCAGAAGGCAGAAGGCAGAATCTAAAAAAATTCTGGTTTCTACCTTTTGTTTTCTGCCTTAAGATGACGGCTTATCTTCGTCGGATAGTTTCTCAGACTTGGATTCAGTGGCCGGTTTAGCAGTTTCGACTAGATTCGGATCGGGGGGATTCGGGGGACTCAATTCAGTTTGTTCTGCGTCAGAAGAGAGTTCTTCACCTGTAGATTCGATCGAGATAAATGTTACTGAAACTGCTTCCACCTGCGCGCTTAACTCGGGTTCTCCCGATACTTCCATCTCCACAGGCGCTACTGAAACCATTTCCACCACAGTCATTTCCAGAGATACAGCAGGGGCTTCTGCTTCTGGTACGCCTGCTGCTGCTTCCGGTTCACCAACTGCAGCCAGCGGTATCTGGGTTTCCAGAGATACAGCAGGGGCTTCTGCTTCTGGTACGCCTGCTGCTGCTTCCGGTTCACCAACCGCAGCCAGCGGTGTCTGGGTTTGGGCGGACGATCGATCTTCGATCGGAGTTTCCCCTATTTTGTCAGAACTCGCGGTTTCTGTGGCCATCAACTCGGCCATTGCTTCAACATCGGTGGGAAACGGCACTCCCAGGCTTGTTTCCACAACAGTGTTGCTGGTTTCGGGTGCCACTTCCGCAGCCGCCTCGGCTAATTCGGATTCGAGAATTTGGTCGATACCCGGTGCAGGAGTTGCCGTTATTTGAGATTCAGGTGCGATCGATTCTGGAGTCGCTGAAGGTTTTGGCGTCTGGGGAGTTACATCAGACTTGTTTTTACCCGCACCGAGTCCCAACATACCGCCGAGACTATTTTTGATATTGCCGAACAGGCTTCCGAAACCGCCGGATTTTTTAGCTGGTTGAGGAGGAGTTGGGGCCACCGCCGCTGCCGCTGCCGCCTGCGACTCTTTAACGGCTGTCCTCCATTCTGTTTCCTCGTCAAAATCATCGGCTTCTGGCTGCTGTTGAGGCTCGGGTTGAGCCTCTGCTGGCTCCACACTTGGTGCAACGGCTATTTCTGAAATTTCTAGAGGTAGAGGTAGAGGAGTGAAGCTGCTGGCTGCTGATTCTGCTGGGGGTTGTGAAGTCTCAGCAGCAGGAGTTTCGACTGAAAACACTGGTATTTCTGCAATTGCAGGTGCTTTGGAGTCGGGAATTTTCAAGTCAGGGGCGATCGCACTTTCAGCAATACTTTCAGCTATGGGGGGAATCGCCGGCTGTTCCTCTAGCTTTACCTCGCCCTGATCCACAGAGGGTGCTGGAACCACATCAGTTTTCGGTTTGGGCGATCGAACAAACTTAGGTTTTTTCGCTGCTGCGGGTTCTTTTTTCTTGGCAAACAAGCCAGCAAACGGCACGCCTGCTGCAGCCAAATTCGCCGACTGAGGAATCGGCGTTTGCTCAGCAACGGGCGTCACCTGCCGGCGCAAAGTCAGAGTTTCCCAGGCAAACCAGCCCAACATCGCCACGCCCGCCATTTGACCAAGCAGGAGAGCACCAGTAATTCGTCCCGCACAAGCCCATAAAATTAACGCATAAAAAAGTCCTACCCCGCTCCAGGTAAAATCACTTTTGCGGTGCACTTCTGGAAAAAAGAAGGCCGCCATGTAAATACTGAAGCTGCCTAGACCGACCGCCAACGCCAGAATGTATGCAAGCATCTTGTCGGTACCTCCGCTGTGTCAAATAACTTCTACGCGCTAATTCTACCTTTGAGAGAGACTCAACGGCTTCTTTCTCTAGGACAATTCTTGATTTGTAGGGAAGTTTGGCAATGGGCCGTGTATAGGATTTAACAGGTTCAACGGATGTTGACGCCAGAAGTGCGAGTCAAGATTTCCCACTCTCCCCCACATCCCTAATGCCCATCCCCCCCCTATGCCCACACCCCCTATTCCCATCACCCCCTCCTCAGTGGTGATATATGTCACTTAACTATGCCCATGCGATCGCACCAAGCGACTGAGGATGTTTATATGTTGTAGGTGTAAGAGGAATTATGCCCTAGGGCATATGTATGGGAGACAATGCCATGTTAGAAAAACTATTATTAGCGGCCGGCTTAACCTTATCGCTTCAAATATTTCCCGGACTAAGCACTTCCGCGAAATTACCGAAAAATTTGGTATTGCGATCGAGCGCTCATCCGGCTCAAACCGTGAAACTTCCCCTCGTTGCAGTACCAGCAGGCATCGCGCCGAATGTCCAATCCTAACGATACGTGCCAGACCATACGTGCAAGTGCGATCGGACTTAGGCAGAGCCTGTATAATATTTCTTTCGAGCTGTTCTCTTTTTTATGTGACTGTTCACAACTCATCAGTTTGTAGTCAGGGCTTTAGTCCTCATTAATATCACCTAATAAGGACTAAAGCCCTTACTACAAACCGCAGGCTAATAATTAGTAGCAGATAGAACATTAATTTCCATAACATACTAGACAAATCTCAACATTAGGTTGTCTCCTAGAGACATTCAAACCTTAAAAAACTTGGGAAACCTTGAGTAAAGGCTCAAAATAGATATATGATGTCAGATTGAGCTTAAAGCTAATAAGCACATTGACTATTAAATCAAGGAAAGTGAAAATGGGACTTAGCGATATTCTCTTGAATGAAAACCACAGAGAAACTTTTGTTGATGACTGTGTAAAGTTGATAGACCAACAAGTTGCAGCAGCGCCGGGATTGGGTGGTCTGGCTCTTAAAGCTGCCTACTCGACTGTCAAGGGGATACGGGCTGACTATTGCGCCCAAGTCCTCGATCAACTTCTGCCAGAAATCTCGATCGCACTAGATCCGATGTGGACTGAAGCGAAAAACAATGGCAACCCAGTAGAATATCTGACCCAAAGAAAAGGTGAAGTAGCAGACGAATTGCTCCAGATAAGTGACAAAAGGGTCGAGAAAAGCACAAGAGCGATGGTTAAAGGCGCCTATGCCAAACTCCGCCCCTCAGCTAAGACTTACGTGGAAAACGGAGTACCGGATTTAGCTGAAATTATTAATAAACATAGTGCGGCCTGATAAGTGAGCAACGGCTAAAAAACAGAATACCCAGATACCCGGATTCTTCAAGAAACCGGGTATCTAAAATCCGAATTATTCGTGAGTTTTTAGTTAGGAGGGAGAGCCATAATTTTAGGCTTATCCATTGCCAATTACCCATTGATTTGCAGCCAATATTTTCAACATCGCCTGTCCGCTAATTCCCAACCCCAAAAACATTACAAACATAGCGCTAATCGCAGGCAGAAATTTGACTGCTGTTATCTGTTTTGGCAGTTTATCAAAATTCCGTTTGGCATAAACTAAGATTAACCCGATCGCACTCAGCACCAAAGCCAATCCCAAACTAAAGGCTACCACCAGCGTCATTCCCAAACCAACATTGCCCAAAGCCGACGCGCTCAACAGCATCACCAAAGCGGAAGGACAAGGCAACAAACCGCCGGAAATTCCCAATGCTAATAAGCTTTTCCAAGTAATAGCAGAACCGTCAGCACCGGGAGGCAAATGCGAATGAATCCGGCCGTCTCCGTGATGGTGGTAGTGGTGAGATATATCGGGTTTTACAGGCTTAAATTCTCGCTCCCAACTTCCTCTACTCAAAAGATTTACTGGTTCTTCACATTCGGCAGTAAAGACTTTAGTCCTTAGCAACCAGTTTTTATTATTAAAAATTTTACTTTTGATTTTTTTGACAATTTCAGTCCTCACTACCAACCTTGTTTTGATTTTTGATAATAGTAAGTTAAGCCCGATGAAGGCTACTAATAAACCTGAGATTAAACTCAGCCAAGGATCTAATTTTTCTGGATCAATTAAGTTAGAAGCAAACAAAGTAATTCCGCCCACCGCAAACACGCCTGCCGTGTGAGTAATTGTAGTCGTCGCTGCTAGAAATAAAGCGTGTATCGGAGTAGCCCGCGAACCCACTAAATAAGCGCCGACTATAGTTTTTCCGTGTCCGGGCGACATCGCGTGCACGCATCCCCAAACAAATGCTCCCGCTATTGCTAGCAGCAAACTCCAACCTGAATCCCAGATTGATTCATTTCCGGCTAACAAAAAGTCCCGGTTTTGCGGCGTAAATACAAAGCTTTTTACAGCGCCCGCTTGCACGATCGTAGCTTGACAGCTAGCTGTCAGCACTCCGGGCAAAAACAGATTGTAATTAATCCGCAATTTCTCTGATTTAGAAATGGAAATTGAGTTAGGTAAACCGGGGGTTGTATTTTGAGAAGGTGCGGGCCAGGTGTAGTTTAAGATTAAGGTGCTGTGGGTATTCGGCTGCTGGATTAAGCTGGCGGTTTTAGCTGCTATTTCTAGCGGTTTTACTGCTACAGTGCCTTGAATGTTGCTACTGTTGGTGAGGCGGATTTGTTGGCTGAAAAACTTTTCTAGCTGTGTTGTGTGGCTGCGAACTTCAGCAGGTTGTAGCTGGCTGTCTCGATTGTCGTCGGCGAAATTTGTTAAGCCTGTTGGGAAAGTTAATGTTACTTCTGTTTGTAAATCGTTGACTACTATTTCTGCTACGGATAAGTCTGACCAGTGGGAGTAAACTGGTCTGGTTGAGGTTGTTAGTAACAAGGAAAGTGTCAGGAAAAATAGGAGAAATAATTTGCAAAATCGGTTCAGTTTGTACTGCATAAATACATTTTTTTAGGTATTTTGTTTGGTTGTTTGTGATTTTTTAGGGGAGCGATTTTTTCGTGAGTCTCACAGTCCGCCAGGGGTTGAAACCCCTGTCTCATAGCGAAAGTCGGTTTCAACCGACTAAAAGATTTTCTAGTTTTTAGTGAAATCTTTTAGTCCTCTTGAGAGCACTTAAGCTTTTAGCCAGGGGTTGAAACCCCTGGTGGGCTGGGGGAGTTGCAGCTATTAGCTAGCTAATCTCAAAATTCATAGCTTCCCAAACCCAATGCTTGGCGAGATCGATCGTCAAAATTCGGGTCAATTTCCTTTGACTTTTGAAAATAAGCGCGAGACTCGGTATCCTTTCCTAAAGTCCGGGCGATCGCACCAGCCCGGTAAAACATCCCCGCATCCCGAATTCCCGATCGCACTATTTCGGCCATCACTCGATCGGCCTTTTGCCATTCCCCAGCGGCGGAAAGCGCCCAAGCCAAAGTATCCAGCGTCACCGCATCCCGCCGGATTTTCACCTCCTCCTGCATTAACGCCAGCGCTTCCGTTACATCCTGCGATCGACCTTTTTCCAGCAGCAAAGTTGCCAAATCCCTGCGGTGGCCAAAACCGGTAGATCCAGAAACCTGTTCCTGTCGCAGCCCAGCTTCTGCTTTGTCCCGAAGTCGCCGGGATTCGATCGCATCTCCCTCTAACTCTTTCACCCTCGCCATACCGCGATCGACAATGCGATCGAACACAGTCGCAACTCCGCCAGAATAGGCCGAAACCTTCCTGTAATAGCCTTCCGCCTCCCGATAATTGCCCTGCCGCGTCTCCAAATCCGCCAAATAAATCAGCGCCAGCGGGTATCGCGGCACCAACCGCAGCGCCTCCAAAAACAGCGCTTTCGCCTGTACAAACTGCCCGCGACGCGCGTAAAATCGACCCAAGAGCGATCGGGCCCGCGCCGAACCACCAACCTCTCCCGGTTCCTCCGCCGCCATTGCTTGGCGGTAATCCTGCAAAACCTCAGCATCTCGACCCTGAGACTCTCTCACTAAAGCTCTCAAAGTGAGAGAACCCAAGTTCGGAATCCGGTTAACTAAGGCTTCTGCGGCTGCATTTGCCTCGCTCACTTTACCCATGGCTAAGTGAGATGTAACTGAAAGGGCGATCGCATCTTCATTGTCAGAACCCACCTGTTTAGCAAAGCGCAAAGCAGTAGCAAAATCATGTCTGGCCTCGGCAATTCGAGCTAAAACTAACAGCGCACCTTTGTTGTCAAAAGGCAAATCGGCGATCGACCTTTGAGCCGCTTGTTCTGCCAATAAAAACCAACCTCCCTCCCCAGTAGCACGAGCCATTTTGAAATAAGATCCCGCCAGCGCCGCCCGGTTCAAACCGCTGCGGGAATCAACAGCCAGCCGCTGCTGGTAAAAAGCTATTTCTTGCTGAATAGCTTCCTTTTGATTGGGATTATTTCTCAAACTTTCCGAGAAATGATAGCGGTAATTAGCATCAAGATCCGCCGGAATTGTTTCAGAAAACATATCCGAAATCAAACGCCAATTAGGCAGCAAATTAATAACAACAATACCCACTACAGGAACTACTATCAGCAGCCACCACCCGAAAACATCCGATTTTATTCCTTGTCCTATTTTTGTTTTCATATATCTGCGTTCATCGCCTTCATCTGCGGTAAAACATTCAAATTCTATAAAGTTGCGTGGTTATTGGTTATTAGTTATTAGCCAATAACAACTAACCAATAACCAATAACAACTAACCAATAACTAATTAGGCAAAGCCAAATAAGGAAAAGTCGGTTCTAAAGGTTTGTGTCCCTGAGCCGGATTTCCCGGAGTTCCGTTATATGAAACGTTATCGCCAACCGGAGAACCCACCAAAGCTCCCA
>Ga0164305_10000061_pt1 | contig 30388 bp, 22 predicted proteins | sample Whisoiple_237_MG_FD_110215 | JGI IMG/M metagenome (GOLD analysis project Ga0164305, IMG submission 110215) | Soil microbial communities amended with pyrogenic organic matter from upstate New York, USA - Whitman soil sample_237_MG | ecosystem: Environmental > Terrestrial > Soil > Agricultural...
CGTGCGGCCCGGCTGGCGGAAGCCGTTGTAGGGGATGGCCTCGTCACGGTCCTTCAGCTCATGGCCGACCATGGGGCGCGAGAAGCGCATCGCGAAATAGAGCTGGCGCGCCGGGGCCCAACCCCGCGTCTCCCGGAAGCCGGTGACCGTGCCGTCGGGATGCAGCCGGATGCGCGACCACAGGACCTTGCCCGGGTAGTCGTAGATGGAGTTGCGGAAGTCGAGCAGGACCCGGGCCGGAGCGCCGCGCGGGAAGCTGTAGCGATGCAGGCCGACGCGGACGCCGGCGGTCAGTTCGGCGCGCACGGCCGAGTCGGTCAGGCTGACGGCGTAATAGCCGGGCTCGGCGGTTTCCGACGCCTTGCTGTAGCGCGAGCGGTAGCCCGAGCCGGGCTGGTCGGCCGCGCCGGCATCCCATTTCAGCTCGCCCGAGATTGGGGTGATCATCACGTCGCCGAGATCGGAATGGCCGGTGCCCGAGAAATGGGTGTGGGAGAAGCCCATGATGGTCGGGTCGTCGAAGCGGTAGCCCGAGGCCCAGTCATAGGACTGGCGGAACGGTCGATAGTCGGTGTCGGGGCTCAACTGCACCATGCCGAACGGCGCGACGGCGCCGGGGAAGGTGTGGCCCTTGCCGGAGGTGCCGATGAAGGGGTCGACGGCCTCGAAGGGGGTGGGGAGGGCGGCGGGCGCCTCCTGCGCGGTGGCGCATCCCGCCAGCGCTATGGCCAGAACCGCCGTCAGCCCGATCCGCCGCATGCCCAACCCCTCCGCGAGAAGCGGTGAGCCTATGCAGGATGCGGCGGGGATGGAAGGACGGTCTATGCGGGCGCCTGTCCCGTGAATACCGACCAACCTGTCCGGGCGACGAGACGCTCAAGCGCCAGCGTGCCCAGCTGGGAGTTGCCGTTGGCGTTGAGCCCCGGCGACCACACGGCGATCGACGCCTGACCGGGGGCCACGACGAGGATGCCGCCGCCGACGCCGGACTTGCCGGGCAGGCCGACCCGGAAGGCGAAATCGCCGCTGGCGTCGTAGTGACCACAGGTCAGCATCAGGGCGTTGATCCGTCTGGCCCGTGCGGAGGACACGACCTGATGACCGCTGGCGGGATGGCGACCGGCCGCCATCAGATAGCGGCCCGCCATGGCCAGCTGGCGGCAGCTCATGGCGAGGGCGCACTGGCCGAAATAGAGCCCCAGCGTCTCTTCGGGCGAATGTTGCAGGTTGCCGAAGGATCGCATGTAGTTTGCGAGGGCGACGTTCCGGAATCCGGTCCGGGCTTCGCTGAGCGCGACCTGCTCATCGACGGCGATCGTGCTGTCGTCGGAAAGATAGCGCACGAAGGCGAGCAGTTCAGACAGGGCTTCCTTCGGTGCGGACCGCCCGAGGTTGACGTCCGCGACCACGATGGCGCCGGCGTTGATAAACGGGTTTCGGGGAATGCCCTTCTCGGACTCCAGCTGGACGATGGAGTTGAAGGCGCTGCCGGAGGGCTCCCGGCCGACACGGCTCCAGAGCTGGTCTCCGGCCTTCCCCAGCGCGAGGGTGAGGGCGAAGACCTTTGACACGCTTTGAAGAGAAAACGTCTCGTCCGCATCACCGCCCGTGAACACCTGACCATCCGCCGTCACCACGGCGATTCCGAACTTTCCAACGTCCACCGTCGCCAGGGCGGAAATATAGTCAGCCGGGCGCCCGCGATCGGGGGCGTCCTGCATTTCCTGCGCGATTTCGGAAACGACGGCGGCGAGGTCGAGCGTAGGCATCGTCACCTACTTACAGGAGCCGGCAGGTCTGGAAATAGCCGTGGGCCGGACGCCGGGAACCGGGGTTCTGTTCAGGGACGATGGTGGGTGATGTAGGGTTCGAACCTACGACCCGCTGATTAAGAGTCAGCTGCTCTACCAACTGAGCTAATCACCCGGACCATTCGTCGGGCACAGCCACGCAAGGCTTGTGCCGTTTTCGCTGCGCCAGTCTGGGACCGGTCGCGGCGAGGGGGCGGACATAAAGGCAATGTCCCACGCGTGCAAGGGGATTTGCGGCGGCTCTACAGTTTGCCGCACCCGCTTGCGTCAGGCCGCCGGCGCGGTTCCTTCCAGCGCCTCGATGAGGACGCCCATGTTCTTGATGTACTCGCCGGTCGAGACGCCCATGACCGGGAAGTCGGTGATGTAGGGCGAGGTGTCGCTGGCGTCGCCGACGCGGGTGATGCGGAATTCGCCCGGCGCGACCTCGGGCGAGCCGTCGCCGATGTAGGGGTTGCTGATCGCCTTCAGCGGGGTCGGCCAGTAGCCGCGCGCGTTCAGGCCGGCGATCAGGCCGGAGATGACGGCGGGCTCAGCGGGCGGGCGGCGCCCGTCGCTGGTCATGTCCGAGACCGAGATGTCCTGCAGGGTGAAGTATTTCGGCAGGGCGACCGAGCCCTGGCGCGCCAGCAGGGGCGAACCGGCGCTGACGGCCTCGGGCGTCATGGCGGCCAGACGGTCGTACTCGGCCCGCATCCCGGCGACATCGACCGAGCGGAACGAGCTGTAGTGGATCACCGTGTCGTTCGGATCGCCGTCGACATAGTAGGAGCCGTTGACGACGTTGGAGCCGCGGCGGTGGACGTAGAGCGGCCTGTTCGTGCCCGGCTGGATGAAGGTCGGATGGGTGCGGCCGTCGCGCTGCAGGCGTTGCGGCAGGCGGACGGACTCCAGCCAGTCGAGGGCCTCCGGCACGCGGGCGATGTATTTCCGGTCGCCGGTCAGACGGTAGAAGCTGAACAGCTGGCCGATGTTGGCCGCGGTGGTGTGGGTGGCGAAGGCCTCGGGCTCATAGGTGCGTGCGGCCGCGGGCTTGAGCGTGTCGGCGTGGTGCTGAAGACCCCAGCCGGCCTGGGGCGCGGGCTGCTGGCAGGCGAGGAAGGTGTCCATGGAGCGCCGGATCGGATCCAGCAGACGGCGGTCGCCGAGGGTCTGGTAGCAGAAGATCAGAAACTTGATGTTCTCGCCGGCCACGTCGTCATTGAAGGTGATGTAGCCGGTGTAGTCGGCCTGACCGTGCAGGCCGGCGTCGTGGCTGAGCGGATAGCGCTGGGGCCAGCCGCCGTTGGCGTACTGGCTGTCGAGGACGAACTGGATGGCCTTCTCCAGGGGCGCACGGTACTTGCGCTCGCGCTTCTCCAGATAAAGCCGCAGCAGAAGCTGGGAGGCCTCGGAGGTGCCGGCGTCGTCGAAGGTGGCGTTGCCGTAGTAGTGCTGGAATTCCTCCATCCGCCAGGCGTTCTTGCCATAGGTGTCGTACCAGCGGCGCAGGCTTTCCTCGCCCGCCGTGTCGATGACGTAGTTCCAGCCACCGGAGGGGTGTTGGCCCCGGACCAGGGCGTCCGCGGCGCTCTTCGCAGCGACGTAATAGGTCTCGTCGCGGGTGGCGTGATACGCGTCGAGGAAGAGGTGGCCCATGGTCGCCGTGCCCGGAGGCTGGACCCAGATCATGGTCGGCGCGGCCTCCAGCTCGCCCCAGCGGCGCGAGAAGTCGGGCAGAGCCGACCAGACATAGCCGCCGCCCACCGAAGCCTCGTCGACCATGAACCGGGTCGCCCGCTTCATCGTGTCCAGCACCGCCGTCCGGTTCGCCCCGGCCGTCTGCGCGAACACCGGGCCGGCCAGCGCGGCGGCGGCCGCGGCGGTCATGAGACCGCGACGGGAAAGCTGGATCGGCATGGGGGCATCTCCTCGGATTGACACCGGTATCATTGCACGAAGTCAGGGCTGCGCAAGCTGGGCATTCCGGTTTGTATGCGGGCGGGCTAGGCTCTGTGCAAATCAGCCGCCGGGGAGCGGTCAGGGGAGACGCGACACATGGCCTTCTGGAACCGCCGGCGCTCGATCGACGCCATGCTGGCCCCGCACAGCGGGCACGCGTTGAAGAAGACCCTGAGCTGGCCGCACCTGATGGCGCTGGGCGTCGGGGCTATCGTCGGCACCGGCATCCTGACGCTGATCGGCGTCGGGGCCGGGCTGGCCGGACCGGCGGTGATGATCAGCTTCGCCCTCGCGGGTCTGGTCTGCGCCTGCGCCGCCCTGGCATACGCCGAGCTGTCGACCATGATGCCGGCGGCGGGCAGCGCCTACACCTATTCCTATGCGGTGCTGGGGGAACTGATCGCCTGGATCGTGGGCTGGAGCCTGATCCTCGAATATTCGCTGGTCGTGTCGGCGGTGGCCGTGGGCTGGTCGGGGTATGCGACGCCCTTCCTGCACGGGATCGGTATCGACCTGCCGACCATGCTGACGGCGGGACCGCACGCAGGCGGGCTGATCAACCTGCCGGCCGTCTTCATCATCGGGGTGGTGACGGCGCTGCTGCTGCTGGGCACGCGGGAGAGCGCGACGGTCAATGTGATCCTGGTGCTGATCAAGATCGCCGCGCTCGTGGTGTTCGTGGCGATCGCCCTGCCGCGCTTCGACGCCTCGCACTTCACACCCTTCATGCCCAACGGCTTCGGGGCGCCGCAGCTGCCCTTCATGGCCGAGATCACCGGGCATCCGGTCGCGGCCCAGACCGGGGTCATGGCGGCGGCGGCGGTCATCTTCTTCGCCTTCTACGGCTTCGACGCCATCTCGACGGCGGCCGAGGAAACCAAGCGGCCCGAGCGCGATCTGGCCATCGGCATCGTCGGTTCGATGGTGGTCTGCACGGCCCTGTATCTGCTGGTGGCGGCGGCGGCGATCGGCGCCCGGCCGGTGGCGGAGTTCGCCTCCAGCACCGAGCCGCTGTCGATGATCCTGCGCGAGCTGGGCTCGCCGTGGGCGGCGCAGGTGGTGGCGGGGGCGGCGGTGATCGCCCTGCCGACCGTGCTTCTGGCCTTCCTGTTCGGCCAGAGCCGCATCTTCCTCGGCATGGCGCGCGACGGTCTGCTGCCGCGCCGTCTGGCCCGGGTGTCGGTGAGGGGCGTGCCCGCAGTGGTCACCGTCTTCACCGCCATCGTGGTGGCGGTTCTGGCCGGGCTGCTGCCGCTGGACGAACTGGCGTCGCTGGCCAACGCCGGCACCCTGTGCGCCTTCGCCGCCGTGGGCGTGTGCCTGATGGTGCTGCGGGTGCGTGAGCCGGGCCGCAAGCGGATGTTCCGCGCGCCGCTGTGGTGGCTGGTCGGTACGATCACCGTGGTCGGCTGCCTGCTGTTCTTCTTCAGCCTGCGCCCCTTCACCCAGACGGCGTTCTTCATCTGGAACGGGCTCGGACTGGTGATCTACCTCGGCTGGTCGGCGTGGAATTCCCGGCTGGCCAAGGGCGAGGAGCAGGCCGGCTGATGGCGCTTCGTGATCTGTCCGGCGCCGTCGACTTCGCCGTCCTCGAGGCGACGACCGGCGGCGACGACGGGATCAGCGAGGAGGTCCTGGGCCTGTTCGCCCAGCAGGCCGCCCTGTGGTCGCCCATGCTGGATGTGCGAAACGAAGGCTGGCGCGACGCCGTGCATACGCTGCGAGGGGCGGCGGCCGGGATCGGGGCCGGGGCGCTGGCCGAGGCCTGCCAGACGGCGGAGGCGGCTGAGAAGGCCGCCGCGCCGCCATTGCTGGAGCGGGTGCACGATGCGCTTGAGGTCGCCCTGGCCGATGTAGCGGCGTACCGGCACGAGCTTATGCTCAGGTCGCTGAGGGGATGACAGCCGTCGACTATGTCGGCCTTGTCCTTGGCGAGACGCCGTGGTGGGCCTTCGCCGTTCTGGGGCTGCTTGTCTTTCTCGGCGTCAGACGGCTGAAGCCGAGGGTGCGGAATCTCGGCTTCGCGCTTGTGGCCCCGGCGGCGTTCGGGGTGTGGGGTCTGGTCAATGTCGCGGCCTACGGTCGGGATCATTCGCCCGTTGTCGCTGTCTCGACCTTTGTTCTGCTGTTCGCGGCGGGCTGGGCGTCCGCGCGATTGTATTCGAGCGAGAAGGCTGACTACGCGGGCGACGACAGGTTCCTGTTCCACGGCACGCCCGAACCGCTGATCACCTATATGGGCGTTTTCGCCATCCGCTTCGGACTGGAGGTCTGGAAGGGGTTCGTACCGTCCGCGGCTCCCCTGGCCGGCGGGGTGGCCATCGGCGTGTCCGCCTTTGCGGCGGGGCCGACCGCGCAGAGGTCGGTCATGCTGGTTCGGGCGCGTCGACCCGGGGGCCTCACAGCCTAGCCGCGCGTGCGGTCGAACGCCTCGAACTCGTGGGCGATGCAGCGGTCGATCAGGGTGCGCCAGACGGGTTCCGCGATGGCGGGAGACAGGCCCGCGGGCGCGGATGCGGCCAGCACCTTCTGCACCACATCCTCGATGCGGGCGTCGTCGTGGACGACGGAACGGTCGGGCTTGATGCGGGCGGCGGCGTCCATGTAGCGCTGGCGTTCTGCCAGCAGGACGACAAGGGCGCGGTCCAGGGCGTCGACGCCCTGGCGGACCTCGGCCATGGAGGCGCAGGCTTCCGGCGCGGTGCGCGGATCGATCGTGACGCTATCCGACAAAGGCGCGCTCCAGCACATAGTCCCCCGGCTCGGCGTTCGAGCCCTCCTTCATGCCGAAGGTTTCGAGCAGTTCGCCCGTCTCCTTGATCATGGCCATGGAGCCGCACAGCATGACGCGGTCCCGCTCGGGCGAGAAGCCCTCGGGCAGGCCGAGGTCGGTGAACAGGGCGCCGGACTTGATGCGGTCGGTGATCCGGCCCGGGGTTTCGAACGCTTCGCGGGTGACGGTGGGATAGTAGACCAGCTGGGCCTTGGCCTCGTCGCCGATCAGGGGGTCGTCATGGATGCCCGAGGTGAAAAAGTCGCGGTAGGTCAGGTCGGCGACGTTGCGCACCGTGTGGCAGACCACGACCTGGCCGAAACGGGCATAGGTGTCGGGATCGCGCGCGACGCTGATCCACGGGGCCAGTCCGGTGCCGGTGCCGATCAACCACAGCCGCTCGCCGCCGGTCAGGGCGTCCAGCACCAGCGTGCCGGTGGGCTTCTTGCCCATCAGTACGGTGTCGCCGGGCTGGATCTTCTGCAGGCGCGAGGTCAAGGGACCGTCGGGCACCTTGATCGACAGGAACTCCAGCTGTTCGTCCCAGTGGGGGCTGGCGATGGAATAGGCGCGCAGGACCGGCTTGCCGCCGTCTTCGCCGGGCAGGCCGATCATCACGAACTCACCCGAACGGAAGCGGAAATCGTCCGGCCGGGCGATGGCGAAGCTGAACAGCTGGTCAGTCCAGTGGCGCACCCACAGCACTTCCAGTTCATGGAAGGCGGACGGCTTCGCGGGCGGTGGGGAGAGGGCGGCGTCGGTCATTCGGGGCCTTATTAGGCGGTGAGGCGGCGGGGGGGAAGCCGCGCGGATGTCGCGATGCGCACGAGGGGGATGACGGCGACGAATTCTCCCTCTAGCGTCCCGGCCATGCGCAACAAACTCCTCGCCTCCACCCTCTTCCTTGCGGCGTTGTCGCCGTTCACCGCCGCGATGGCGCAAACCCCGGACCCGGCGATCCTGACGCCCGAGCGGGTGTTCGCCAATCCGTCCCTGTCCGGGCCGGTGGCCAAGTCGGTCAGCCTGTCGCCGGACGGCGAGCTGGTGGCCTTCCTGCGGTCGCGCGAGGACGACGTGGACGTGCTGGACCTGTGGGCCGCCCCCATCGGCGCCGGCGAGCCGTTCAAGCTGATCGACGCGCGGGCGCTGGTGCCCGACGCCGGCGAACTGTCCGAGGCCGAGAAGGCGCGGCGCGAGCGGATGCGGATCAGCGCGCGCGGCGTGGTCGAATATTCGTGGGACGAACAGGGCCGCTACATCCTGGCCCCGCTGGAAGGCGACATCTTCCTGGCCAGCCGCGAGGGCGGAACGGTGCGCCGTCTGACCGAGACGCCAGCCGACGAGATCGACGCCAAGGTTTCGCCCAAGGGCAACTACGTCTCCTTCGTGCGCGATCAGGATCTGGTCGTGGTCAACCTGGCCAGCGGCGGCGAGACCCCGATCACCGACGACGGCGAGGGCCTGATCACCTGGGCCACGGCCGAGTTCATCGCCCAGGAAGAGATGGACCGCGACACCGGCTACTGGTGGAGCCCCGACGAACGCTACATCGCCCTGCAGCGCACCGACGAGTCGCCGGTCGACATCGTGCCCCGTCTGGACATTACCGGCGGCGGGGCGACCGTGGTCGAGCAGCGCTATCCGCGCTCGGGCCGGCCCAACGCCGTGGTCGAACTGTACGTGCGCGACATCGTCGGCGGCGGCCGGGTCAAGGTCGATCTGGGCGACAACACCGACATCTATCTGGCGCGCGTCAACTGGTCCGCCGACGGCAAGACCCTGTACGTCCAGCGCGAAAGCCGTGACCAGAAGATGCTGGACCTGCTGAGCGTCGATCCGGCGACCGGCGCGTCGCGGGTGATCTCGACGCAGCGGTCGAACGCATGGGTGTCGCTGAACAACGACTTCAAGGCGCTGGACGACGGCAACTTCATCTGGTCGTCAGAGGAGACGGGCTGGAAACACCTGTACCTCTACAACCGCGAGGGCCGCCGCCTGCGGGCCATCACGCGTGGCGACTATCCGGTCAAGGCGCTGAACGGCGTCAACCAGGCGACGGGCGAGGTCTTCTTCACCGCCTCGATGCGCGACGGAAAGGAACTGCCGATCGAGCAGCAGATGTTCCGCGCCTCGCTGCGCCGGACGGTGACGCCCGTGGCGGTGACGCCGGGCGGCGGCTGGTGGAGCGCCTCGGTCAACAAGACCGGCACGGCCTATGTCGGCAACTACACGGACCTGAACACCCCGATGCAGTCCGGCCTGTACCGGGCCGACGGGACCTTCGTACGCTGGATCGAGGAAAACCGGCTGGACGCCAACCACCCGATGTATCCCTACATCTCGCGGCGCGGGAACACGACGTTCGGGACCCTGCCCAGCCATGGCGAAACCCTCGTCTGGCAGATGACCACGCCCCCCGGCTTCGATCCCTCGAAGACCTACCCGGTGGTGATGCAGGTCTATGGCGGCCCGTCGGGCGGCGGCGTCAAACGCGGCTGGCAGGGAGCCACCAATCAGCTGCTGACAGAGGCGGGCTACATCGTCTTCCGGCTGGACAACCGCGGCGAGGGCGACCGGTCGACGGCGTTCAAACAGGCGCTTTATCTGAAGATGGGCCAGCCCGAGATCGAGGATCAGGTGCTGGCGGCGAACTATCTGCGGTCGCTGCCCTACGTCGACGACAGCCGTATCGCCATGATGGGCTGGTCCTACGGCGGCTTCATGAGCCTGATGGCCATCACCGAGCCCGACATGGGTCTGGCCTCGGCCATCGTCGGCGCGCCGCCGACCCGCTGGGGCCTGTACGACACCCACTATACCGAGCGGTTCATGTCGACGCCGGAAGCCAACCCTGAAGGCTATGCGGCGTCTGACGCCATACCGCGTCTGCCGAACATGACCGGGCGGATGCTGCTGATGCACGGCATGGCCGACGACAACGTCATTCTCGAGAACTCGACCCGCGTCATCGATGCGATGCAGGCCCAGTCGAGGCCTTTCGAACTCATGCTCTTCCCCGGCCAGCGCCACGGCGTGCGGGGCAATGAAAGGCAGCTGCAGCAATGGCGCACGTATCTCGACTTCCTCGACCGGACGATCGGCACAAGGGCGCCCGTCGCGCACTGATCGCGGCGGCGCTTCTGATCGCAGCCACGCCCGCGCATGCGCGGGCGGCGGCGCCGGCGGCTGGACAGGATGCAATGGACCGCACCCGGTGCCGGGCGCTCGAAACCCTGCCTGCGGCCGAGCGGGCAGGTGCGACCTATCTGCTGGAAGGACGCGGCTGGACCGCGGGGCAACCCGTTCCCTGCATTTGGACACTGCCCGCCCGGAACATCGCAGGGGGCGGGAGCATCTGCATCGAGGGAACCGAGTCCAACACACGCGATTGCGCGGAGCGGTTCGGCCGCGCGGGCCGGTTGGCGGACGATCCATGGAACAGCGTCATCGCGGTTGTCCCCTCTCCGGCCATGCCGCAGCCGGGCATCGACGCCGGGAGCGGTCTGGTGGGCACGCCGATCCTACTGAAGGACAATATCGAAACCACCGAACTGCCGACCACGGCGGGATCGCTGGCGCTGGCCCGAAATGCGCCTGGCCGAGACGCGCCTCTGGTCACGCGGTTGCGCGGCGCAGGCGCGATCATCGTCGGCAAGGCCAATCTGTCGGAATGGGCCAACATACGGTCCACCAATTCCATCAGCGGATGGAGCGCCGTCGGCGACCAAGTGCGTAATCCCTACGATCCGCTGCGGACGCCCTGCGGTTCGTCAGCGGGCAGCGCCGTGGCCGTCGCGGTTGGACTGGTCCCGGCCGCGATCGGCACCGAGACCAACGGCTCCATCGTCTGCCCGGCCTCGGTCAATGGCGTGGTCGGATTCAAGCCGACCGTGGGGCTGGTCTCGCGCACGCACATCGTGCCCATCAGCCATTCGCAGGACACGGCCGGGCCGATCACGACCACGGTCGAGGACGCCGCCATCGTGCTGTCGGTCATCGCGGGGTCTGACCCGCTGGATCCCGCCACCGCCGAGGCGGATGCGCGGAAGGTCGACTATCGCGCGGCGCTGGATGCGAACAGTCTGCGGGGGACCCGGATCGGGGTCATGCGCTTCATGGTCCGCAATTTCTCGCCGGATACGCAGGCCGAGTTCGAGCGCGCATTGCAGGCTCTGCGCGACGCCGGGGCCGAGCTGGTGGACATCACCGAAGGCCCGGACATGCAGGCGATCGGTTCCAGCATCCAGGTGCTGATGACCGAGCTCAAGGTCGACATGAACGCCTATCTGGCCTCGACGGACCCGGTGCAGGTTCCGACCCGGACCCTGGCGGATCTGATCGCCTTCAACGACGCCGAGCCGCGCGAGACGGTGCTGTTCGGACAGGAGCTGTTCCTGCGCGCCGAGGCCACGACCGGGCTGGAAGACCCCGCCTATATCGAGGCGCGCGAACGCTCGTTCCGCGCCGCGGGCCCGGAGGGGATCGACCGGATGATGTCGACGCACGGCGTAGCCGTCCTGATCTCGCCGACGACGTCACGGGCCTGGACCAATGATCCGAACGACGACGACCGATCGCAGGGGTCGTCCAGCTCGCTGGCGGCCGTGGCGGGCTATCCGCACCTGACCGTGCCGATGGGCTTCGACCGCGGGATGCCGGTGGGGATCAGCTTCATCGGCGGCAAATGGGACGACGCGAAGGTCCTGTCGCTGGGCTACGCCTATGAGCAGCGGACGCATGAGCGGCGGCCGCCGACGAACTAGCACCGGACTTTTCGAGGGGGATGGGATGCGTCTGAAACTGGCCGGACTGACGGGCGCGCTGGCGCTCTGTCTCGGAGCCTGCGCGACACCGAATGGCGACGGCAGCTGGACCGTTCCCACCGAGGACGGCGCCGGAGCGCGCTATGTGCCTGCGTCGGTCGCCGACATCGCCGCCGGACGGCGGGACGGGGTCCCGCCGGGTGAAACCCCGGCCTCAATGGCGCTGATCCTCATTGCCTCGGCCGACACCTACAGCGACGCGGTGATCAACAGCGTCATCACCGTCAATCAGGAAGCCGCCAATCCGACCATTGGGGCGATGCGTTCAGACAACCCGCCGCCGCTCGACGGCGTGCCGATCCTGATCAAGGACAATATCGAAACCGCGGACATGCCGACGACGGCCGGGTCGCTGGCGCTGTTGCACAATGCGCCCGGGCGGGATGCGCCGCTGGTGGCGCGGCTGAGGGCGGCCGGGGCGGTGATCGTCGGCAAGACCAATCTGTCGGAATGGGCCAACATCCGGTCCTCGAACTCGACCAGCGGCTGGAGCGCGGTCGGCGGGCTGACCCGCAATCCCCATGCGCTGGACCGCAACGCCTGCGGTTCGTCCTCGGGCAGCGGAGCGGCGGTGGCGGCGGGTCTGACCCCGGCGGCGATCGGGACGGAGACGGATGGATCGATCACCTGCCCGGCGGCGATCAACGGCATCGTCGGCTTCAAGCCCACGGTCGGTCTGGTGTCGCGCACCCACATCGTGCCGATCAGCCATTCGCAGGACACGGCCGGGCCGATGACCCGCACGGTCGAGGACGCCGCCATCGTGCTGGGCGTCATCGCCGGCTCCGACCCCGCCGACCCGGCGACGGCCGAGGCCGACGCGCGCAAGGTCGACTACCGCGCGGCGCTGGACGCCAATTCGCTCCGCGGCGCGCGGATCGGCGTGATGCGGTTCTCGACGGGCTATTCCAAGGCACTGGACCGGGTGTTCGAGGACAACCTGACCCGGCTGCGCGGGGCCGGGGCGGTTCTGGTCGACGTCACGGAGGGGCCGGATTCGGCCATGGACGCCTCCGAACTGACCGTTCTGCTGACCGAACTGAAGGTCGACCTCAACGCCTACCTCGCCTCGACGGACCCGCAGCAGGTGCAGACGCGGACCCTCGCTGACGTCATCGCCTTCAACATCGCCGAGCCGCGTGAACTGGCCCTGTTCGGGCAGGAGTTGTTCCTGCAGGCGGAGGAAACCAAGGGGTTGGATGATCCGGCCTACATTGCGGCGCGCGCGACGTCCCTGAGGGCCGCGGGCGTGGAGGGCATCGACCGGATGATGCGCGACAACAACGTGGTCGCCCTGATCGCGCCGACGACCGGCCCGGCCTGGACCACGGACATCGTCAACGGCGACCACTATGGCGGTGCGGCCTCGAGCATGCCGGCCATCGCCGGCTATCCGCATCTGACGGTGCCCATGGGCTTCGTGCGCGGCCTGCCGGTCGGGATGAGCTTCATCGCCGGGAAGTGGGAGGACGCGAAGGTGCTGTCGCTGGGCTATGCCTTCGAGCAGCTGACCCACGCCTTGCGGCCGCCGACCTTCGCCGGATCGATCGACGCCATGGAGGAGAATGCGCCCTTTCTGACCAGCGGGCCGCAACCCATCCGCGAAGGCGAGTAGCGCAACGAAATCGAGGCGGCGCGGTTAGGCAGCGATGGAAAAGTTGTTCGTCTCTTTCGCCACCGCGACCGCCAAGATCGCCGGCAAGCCGTGGACCTTCCTGGGCTGCGTCCTGATCGTGCTGGTCTGGGCGGCTACCGGGCCGATGTTCAAATTCAACGAGACCTGGCAGCTGGTGATCAACACCGGCACGACCATCATCACCTTCCTGATGGTCTTCCTGATCCAGAACACCCAGAACCGCGACGGTGCGGCCATGCAGGCCAAGCTGGATGAGCTGATCCACGCCGTGCGCGCCGCCGATGAGCGTTTCATCGGCATCGAGCATCTGACCGAAAAGGATCTGGACAAGATTCTGGGTCAGGTCGAGCGGCGGGCGGAGCGGATTCACGGCGACGGGGCTGATGCGATGCCGGTCGTCGCGACCCGGGCCGAGGACACGACGGCGGGGACGCGGCGGCGGGTGGCGGGCGCGGCTCGCAAGGCCGGGGGCAAGGCTGCGGCCAAAACCGCGACAAAGGCCACGCCGGCCCGGAAGACCCGCGGGTGAGCGATCTGGCGGCCAATGTCGTGGGCACCGCCGCGGCCCTGTGTTCGATCACGAGTTTCGCGCCGCAGATGATCAAGATCTGGAAGGAGCGGGACGCCTCGTCCGTGTCGTTGAAGACCTACTCCCTGACGGTGACCTGTTTCGTGCTGTGGACCGTCTATGGCGTCCTTACGACGGCCTGGCCGATCGTGATCGCCAACGCCTGCGCGCTGGTTATGGCCTCGGGCGTGCTGGCGATGAAGTGGCGTTTCAGCTGACGGGAACGACGGCGGTGGTCTCGATCTCGACGCGGGCGGCGTCCTCGATCAGTCCCCTGACCTCAACCACGGCCATGGCGGGGTAGTAGGGTCCGATCAGTTCGCGCCAGACCGCGCCGATCTCGCGCAGGGCGGACAGGTATTCGGTCTTGTCGACCACGTACCAGGTCATGCGAACGATGTGTTCGGGTCCGGCGCCGGCCTCGGTCAGGACGGCGATCGTGTTCTGGATCGTCTGGCGGAACTGACCCGCGAAGCCTGTTTCCGCGAACACGCCCTCGGGCGTCCAGCCGATCTGGCCGGCGACGAAGACCATGCGGCCTGAGGCTTCGATACCGTTGGAATAGCCCTTGGGCCGGGGCCAGCCTTCGGGCAGCAGGACGCGGTTCATGGGGCGGTCTCCACGAAGGGGGCGATGCGGGCGCGCAGGGCCTCGGGCCAAGGCTCGGGCTTCAGCGCGGCGCCGACGTAGACGATGGTCTGGGTCGCCTCGAAACGCAGCTCGCCGCCCGCGCTGATGCGGTGGCGCAGGCCGCAGGAAGCGCCGCCCAGTTTAATCACCGTCAGCTCAAAGGTCAGCTCGTCCTCGAGCCGCGACGGGGCGATGAACCGGGCCTCGACGGCGGCGGTGGGGACGCTGACATGGCGGTTGACGTGCAGTTCGCGGAACGAGGCCTGCAGCGGGCCGGCGAACCAGTCCTCGACCACGCCGTTCAGCATCTCGAAATAGCGCGGGAAGAAGACGATGCCCGCCGCGTCGCAGTCGGCGAAGCGGACGCGGCGTTCGACGGTGAAAATCTGCCCGCTCATGTCGGCTCCTTGAGCCGGAAGCGCTGCAGCTTGCCGGTCTGGGTCTTTGGCAGGGCGTCCATGAAATCGAGGCCGCGCGGGTATTTGTAGGGGGCGATGACGCCCTTCACGAAGGTCTGCAGCTCGACGCGCAGGGCGTCAGACGGGGCGTAGCCCTCGTTCAGCACCACGAAAGCCTGGACGATCTGGCCGCGTTCGGAGTCGGGGGCGCCGATGACGGCGGCCTCGGCCACGGCGGGATGGCGCAGCAGGGCGTGCTCCACCTCGGGCGCGCCGATGTTGTAGCCGGACGAGATGATCATGTCGTCGGACCGGGCCACGAACCAGAACCTGCCGTCCTCATCCAGCCGGTAGACGTCGCCGGTCAGGTTCCAGCCGTCCTGCACATACGCCGCCTGACGCGCGTCATCGAGATAGCGGCAGCCCGTCGGGCCGCGCACGACGAGGCGGCCGGTCTCGCCGGGGGGCAAAGGTTTGCCGTCGGCGTCGATGATGCGGGCCTGATAGCCGGGCACGGCCTTGCCGGTGCTGCCGGGGCGGATGTCGTCGCCGCGGGCCGAGATGAAGACGTGGATCATCTCGGTCGAGCCGATGCCGTCGATGATGCGGACGCCGGTGGCTTCGAGCCAGGCGTCGGAGGTGGCGGCGGGCAGGGCCTCGCCCGCCGAGACGCAGGTGCGCAGCGAGGACAGGTCATGCTCCCCGGCCAGTTTCAGCAGGGCGCGGTAGCCGGTCGGGGCGGTGAACAGGGCGGTGGCGCGGCAGCGGGCGATGGTCTCGGCCAGGGCGTCGAAGCCGGGGCGCTCAGCAAAGGCGGTCGCGGCGCCCACGGCGGCCGGGAAGACCACCAGCCCGCCGAGGCCGAAGGTAAAGGCGATGGGCGGGGTGCCGACGACGATGTCGTCCTTCGTCAGGCCGACGATGTGCTTCGCGAAGGTGTCGGCCATGGCGAGGATGTCGCGATGGAAATGGACGCAGCCCTTGGGCTTGCCCGTGGTGCCGGAGGTGAAGGCGATCAGGGCGGGGTCGTCGGCGGCCGTGTCGACAGGGGCGAAGCGGAAACCGGCGGGCAGGGTCTGTGCGGCTTGCTGAAGCGCGGCCGAGTCCATCACCTGCGTCAGCGACGGAGCGGCCGCCCGGGCTTCGGTCACGGCGTCGGCGAGGGTGGAATAGACCAGCGCGTGGCTGATCCGGGCCTTGTCGATCACGGTGGCCAGTTCGGCGGCGCGGAGCATCGGCATGGTGGCGACGACCACGCCGCCGGCCTTCAGGATTGCGAACCAGGCGAGGACGGTCCAGCTGGAGTTGGGGCCGTGCAGCAGGACGCGGTTTCCGGGGACCAGCCCCATCTCCTCGGCCAACACCCGCGCCATCCGGCCCGAGATGGCGTCGACGCGGGACCACGAGAACTCATGGTCGTGGTCGATCAGCGCGCGGGCGTCCGGGCCGGCGGCCTCGACGGCGCGGCGCAGCAGTTCGACGCCCGCGTTCAGGCGTTCGGGATAGGCGAGCTCGGGCAGGTCAAAGACGAGTTCGGGCTGCTGCTCCGCCGGCGGCAGGTGGTCGAGCACGAACCGGTCGATGTGCGCGCTGGTCCCCATCAGGCGCCTCCGCCCATGCCGGCCAGCACCTGTCGGGCGATCACGATCTTCTGCACCTCTGACGCGCCCTCGTAGATGCGCAGGGCGCGGATCTCGCGGTACAGCCGCTCGACCGGATGGCCCGAGACGACGCCCAGGCCGCCGAACAGCTGGACGGCCTGATCGATGACGGCTTGCGCCTCGTCGGTGGCGTAGAGCTTGGCCATGGCGGCCTCGCGGGTGACCCGCGGCGCGCCCTGATCCTTCAGCCAGGCGGCGCGGTAGATCAGCAGGGCCGAGGCGTCGATCTTCAGCGCCATGTCGGCCAGCGAGGCCTGCACCAGCTGCAGGTCGCTCATCGGCGCGCCGAACAGCTGGCGGGAGACGGTGCGCGAGGCGGCCTCGTCGAAGGCCCGGCGCGAGAAGCCGAGGGCGGCGGCGGCGACGGTCGAGCGGAACACGTCCAGCGTGGCCATGGCGATGCGGAAGCCGTCGCCCGGCGCCCCGAGGATGCGGTCGGCGCGGATGCGGCAGCCGTTGAAGCGGATGGTCGCCAGCGGGTGGGCGGCCATCAGGGGGATGCGTTCGACGATCTCGAAACCGGGCGAATCGGCGTCGACGACGAAGGCGCTGATGCCCTTGGCGCCGGTCCCTTCGCCCGTGCGGGCGAAGACGGTGTAGCGGTCGGCCAGGCCGCCGTTGGAGATGAAGGTCTTGGTCCCGTCCAGCACCCAGCCGTCGCCGTCGCGGCGGGCGCTGGTTGACAGGGCGGCGACGTCGGAGCCGGCGTCGGGCTCGGACAGGGCGAAGGCGGCGATGGTTTCGCCGGACGCCACGCCGGGCAGCCAGCGGGCCTTCTGGTCGTCTGTGCCGAACAGGCTGATGGGGCCGGAGCCGAGGCCCTGCATGGCGAAGACGAAGTCGGCGAGGCCGGAATGTCGGGCAAGGGTCTCGCGGGTCAGGCAGAGCGTCCGCACGTCGAGCTTGCCGTTCTTGTCGGGCACGGCGTTGTTCAGCCAACCGCCCTCGGCCAGCGCCTTCAGGATCGCCCGGCAGTCTCTATCGAGATCATGGTCGCCGTGCAGGTGCAGCGCCTCGCCGTTCGCCTCGGCCCAGCCGTCGATATCGGCGGCGAAGGCGCGGTGGCGGTCGTCGAAGAATGGCCAGTCGAGGAAGGTGCGGTCGGCCATGGCTCAGTTCCCCTCGAACACCGGCTCGCGCTTGGCCGCGAAGGCCTCGTAGGCGCGGCGGAAATCGTTGGTCTTCATGCAGATGGCCTGGGCCTGCGCTTCTGCTTCGATGGCGGCGTCCAAACTCATGTCCCATTCGACGTTGAGCTGGTTCTTGGTGATCCCGTGGGCGAACGTCGGCCCCTTGGCCAGCGAACGGGCCAGTTCCAGCGCCGTCTCCATCAGCGCCTCGCCCTCGACGATGCGGTTGTGGAAGCCCCAGCGCTCGCCCTCGTCGGCGGTCATGACCCGGCCGGTGAACAGCAGCTCCGACGCCCGGCCCTGACCGATCTGGCGGGGCAGGATGGCGCAGGCGCCCATGTCGCAGCCGGCCAGACCGACGCGGGTGAACAGGAAAGCCGTCTTCGTCCTGGGCGTGGCGATGCGCAGGTCCGAGGCCATAGTCATGATGGCGCCCGCCCCGACGCAGACCCCGTCCAGCGCCGCGATGATCGGCTGCGGGCAGCCGCGCATGGCCTTGACCAGATCGCCGGTCATGCGGGTGAAGTTCAGCAGGGCCGGCATATCCATTTCGGTCAGCGGGCCGATGATCTCGTGCACATCCCCGCCCGAGGAGAAGTTCCCGCCCGCGCCAGTGACGATCACCACCTTGCAGTCGTCGGCATGGACGAGGGCGCGGAACAGGTCGCGCATCTCGGCGTAGGATTCGAACGTCAGCGGATTCTTCCGCTCGGGCCGGTTCAGGGTCAGGGTTGCGACGCCGTCGTCGTCGACCGACCACAGGAAATGGGCCGCCTTGTAGTCGCGCGCCTTCATCCGTTCAGCTCCTCATGGGTGGTGACGTGGAGGGACCGCTTGGTCCGTTCCAGCAGGCGGGTCAGCTCGTCGGCCTCGGCCTCGCTCAGGTCGGCGAACAGGGCCTCGATCCAGCGTTCGTGGGCGCGGGCCATGGCGGCGAACCGGGTCTGGCCCAGAGGCGTCAGGCGCACGCGCTGCACGCGCCGATCCGCCCCGGCCATGGCCTCGATCAGGCCGTCGGTCTTGAGCCGGGAGGCGAGGCCGGTGATGTTGCCGTTGGAGACCATCAGCATGCCGGCCGCCTCGCCCATGGTCAGGCCGGCCTCGCCCGCCCGGTCCAGGGCCGACAGCATATCGAACCGGGGCAGGGTGGTGTCGAACTCGTCGCGCAGCCGCTGGGCCACCGTCTGCTCGATCCGCGTGGAACACGTCAGCAGCCGTAGCCACAGGCGCAGCGATCGTTTGCCGTCGGGCGCGCCGCCCAGCCTGTCGGGAAGGGCGGCGGGGCTCACAGTTCGCCGCCTGCGACGGGGACGGCCGCGCCGTTTACGCCGGAGGCGCCGTCGCCGCACAGCCAGACGATGGTCATGGCCACCTCATCGGGCGTGATGAGGCGGCCCTGCGGGTTGGAGGCGGCGAGGGCGGCGCGGGCTTCCTCTTCCGTGCGGCCCGTCTTGCCGGTGATGGCGTCGACGGAGCGGGCGACCAGATCAGTGTCGGTGAAGCCGGGGCAGACGGCGTTGACCGTGACGCCCTTGCTGGCGACTTCCATGGCGAGGGCGCGGGTCAGGCCGACGAGACCGTGCTTGGCCGCGACATAAGCCGAAACGTAGGCGTAGCCCTTCAGCCCCGCGGTCGAGGCGACGTTGACGATGCGGCCCCAACGGCGGGTCAACATCCCGGGCAGGACCAGCCGCGCGGCCTCGGCCGGCGCTTCCAGATTAAGGGCCAGCATGGCGCGCAGGGCTTCTGCGTCGGTCTTGAGGAAGGGGGCCGAGGTCGCGGCGCCGGCGTTGTTGATCAGGATGTCGACGGGGCCGAACCGGTCGCGGCCGGCCTCGATGGCGGCGGCCAGGGCGTCCGGGTCGGTGACGTCGGCGGGTGCGGCGAAGGCCAGATCGCCGATGCGGTCGGCGGTCTCGTTCAGGCGGGCGACGTGGCGGCCGATCAGCGTGACCTGACAGCCGGCTTCGGCCAGCCGCTCGGCCGTCGCCCGACCGATGCCGGAGCCGGCGCCCGTGACCACGGCGTGATGTCCGTTCAGGCTCATACGGGTCCCGCCTGCTGCTGACGTTCGAGGTTGCGGGCCAGCTGGGCGAAGCCGGCGCGGTACTGGACCGGCGGCTGGATGCCGCGCCAGCCCAGTTCGGCGGCGGCGCGCAGGCTCCAGTTGGGATCGGCCAGATGCGGCCGGGCGAGGGCGCACAGGTCGGCGCGGCCGGCGGCGAGGATGCTGTTCACGTGATCGGTTTCGTAGATGTTGCCGACGGCCATGGTGACCACGCCCGCCTCGTTGCGGATTCGGTCGCTGAGCGGGGTCTGGAACATGCGGCCGTAGACGGGGCGCGACGCCTCCGAGGTCTGGCCCGCCGAGACGTCGATCAGGTCGCAGCCGGCCTCGGCGAAGGCCCGGGCGATGGCGACGGAGTCCTCGGGCGTCAGGCCTTCCTCGACCCAGTCGCTGGCGGACAGGCGCACGGACATCGGCCTGTCGTCGGGCCAGACGGCGCGTATGGCGGCGAAGACCTCCAGCGGGAAGCGCAGCCGGTTCTCGACCGGGCCGGCGTATTCGTCCGTGCGGTGGTTCGACACCGGCGTCAGGAAGGACGACAGCAGATAGCCGTGGGCGCAGTGCAGCTCGACCATGTCGAAACCGGCCTCGTCGGCCCAGCGGGTCGCGCGGACGAAATCGTCGCGGACGCGGTCCATGTCGGCGCGGGTCATTGCGCGCGGGACCTGATCTTCGTCCGACCACGGAATGGGGGAGGGGGCGATCAGCGCCCAACCGTCCGCGAGCGGCTGGTCGGCGCGCGGACCCCAAGGCCGTTCGACCGATCCCTTGCGGCCGGCGTGGGCCAGCTGGATGGCGATGCGCGAACCCTGACCGTGGACGAAGTCGACGATCCGCTTCCATGCGTCGCGGTGCTCGGGACGGTACATCCCCGCGCAGCCGGGGGTGATCCGGGCGTCGGCTGATACGTCGGTCATCTCGGTGAAGACCAGACCGGCCCCGCCCAGCGCGCGTCCGCCGAGATGGACGAGGTGGAAGTCGCCGACCGTTCCGTCGTCGGCCGAATACATGCACATCGGCGAAACTACGACGCGGTTGGGCAGAGTCAGGCCGCGCAGACGGAGCGGCGCGAACATCGGCGCGGGCGGTTCATCCGTATGCGGAGCGCCTGCGCCTTCGGCGAACCAGCGCTCGACGCCGGTCAGGAAGTCGCGGTCGCGCAGACGCAGGTTTTCGTGGCTGACCCGCTGGCTGCGGGTCAGCAGGCTGTAGGCGAACTGAACCGGGTCGAGGCCGACGTAACGGTCAACGGTCTCGAACCATTCGGTGGAATTGCGGGCCGCGCTCTGCAGCTTCAGCACCTCGACCCGGCGCTCGGTCTCATAGGCGGCGAGAGCGTCGTCGAGGTCGCCGGCGTTGGTCAAGGCCTCGGCCAGGCGGATGGCGTCCTCGAACGCCAGCTTGGTGCCCGAACCAATAGAGAAATGCGCCGTGTGCGCGGCGTCGCCCAACAGCACCACCTTGCCGTCGCGCCAGTTCGAACAGGCGACACGGGGGAAATTCAGCCATGCGGAGCCACGCAGGTGCTTCGCATTGCTCATCAGGGCATGGCCGCCCAGCCAGTCCGCGAACAGGCCTTCCGCCGCGCGGCAGGTCTGGTCCTGATCCATGGCGTCGAAGCCGAGACCGCGCCAGGTCGCCTCGGTGCATTCGACGATGAAGGTCGAGGCGCCCGGTTCGAACTGGTAGGCGTGGGCCCAGATCCAGCCGTGCGGGGTCTCGACGAAGGCGAAGGTGAAGGCGTCGAACGCCTGTTTCGTGCCCAGCCAGATATATTTGTTGGTGCGTACGTCGATGTCGACGCCGAAGACCTCTTGCGCCTGGTTCCGTGTGCGGCTGTTCAGGCCGTCGGCGGCCACGACGACGTCAGCGGGCAGGGCGCGGATGTCGGCGACCTCGTCCTGGAAGCGCAGGTCGACGCCCAGCGAGCGGGCCCGTTCATGCAGGATGTTCAGCAGCTTCTGGCGACCGATGCCCGCGAAGCCATGGCCGCCTGAGCGGATCGTCCGGCCGTGGATATGGACGTCGATGTCGTCCCAGTGGACGAAGGCGGCCTCGATGATCCCCGCCGTCTCCGGATCGTTTGCCTTCAGATTTGCCAGTGTCTGGTCGGAAAAGACGACGCCCCAGCCGAAGGTGTCGTCCGGGCGGTTGCGCTCGTGAACGACCACGTCCAGCGCCGGGTTTCGTAGTTTAAGGGAAATCGCGAGGTACAGGCCGCCGGGACCCGCGCCTGCGATGGCTATGCTTCTGACGGCCCGGCCTGGCGACATATTTTAAGCCTAAAGCAAAACAGGAAAGCCGTCCACTGGCCGGTGAATCCTGGGGAGAGCGTGATTTGTTGACGGAGGCTGATCAATCAGACCAAGTGTTGGCGACCTAACAATTACAAAACTGCAGCGTTTCAGTACCGTATGTCCGAGCGCTTCAGTTTCAACAGTCAGTCGCATTTCGGGGAAGACGCCTTCGCAGCTTATGCGCTGCTGTATGACAACGCGTCAGACGTCACCCGGGGCGCGGGCGAGTTTCGCGCCGAGATCCGCGCCTTGCGACTGGAAGGGCTGTTGCTGTTCGAGCGCCGTCTGTCAGGCGTCGTCCACTCCCGCAACGCGCGCGCGGCTACTGACGGGGTTCACCACGTCGCGCTCAGTCTGGTGCTGGCGGGTCGGGTCGTGGGCGGAGCGGACGTCGGGTTCGCCGAGGCGCTGGTCGGCGAAATCTATGTCACAGATACCGCCCGACCCTCCCGAATCGGGTTCGAGTCCGCACATATACTGACCGCCAGCGTCTCGAGAGAGATTATCGAAGCCGTACGGGGCACGACCGCCGGCCTGCATGGGCGGCTGCTCACGGCGCCCCGTAATCTGATGCTGGCTGACTTTATCCAGTCCCTGGCCCGAAATGGCGACGAGATCGAAACAGACGCCCAACGCGGACTCGCTCGGGCCTTCATCCACATCCTCGCTTCGAGCGAGGACAAGGGAGGGCGCGCGGGCCATGAGGGGCATCGACGGGATTATCTCCGTCGGGATGCTGTCCAGCGGGCGATCGTCGAGGACATGGCTGATCCGGCCCTGTCCGTCGCCACCCTGAGCCGGAGCACGGGTATGTCGCGCTCGGCCTTGTATCGACTGTTCGAGGATTACGGCGGCGTCGCTCGTCTGATTCAGACCCGACGACTGGAAGCCGTCCGACGCGCGCTCGACAATCGGGAGCAGACCCGCCTGTCTGATCTGGCGCGGCGGTTCGGGTTCGCTGATGAATTCGAGCTCAACCGGTCGTTTCACGAGCTCTATGACGTGTCGCCCGCGGATTATCGAGCCAGCGTAGCGGCATCCCGGCCTGATGATCCTGCGGACAGCCGTTGGGCGAGCTGGATGGGCGAGATTTCCTGAAGCACAAAAGAAAACGGCGGCCCCATGAGGAGCCGCCGTTCCTGATTTGATATCGAAGCTGACGAAAACGTCAGCGGTCGACTTAGTCGCTTTCCGAATCGTCGTCGGCGGCCACAACGGCGGCGAAGGCGGCGATGGCCACCACGGCGAAGATCAGGCCGGGGGCGATCGAACCACCGAACTCGTCCGAAGCGCCGGCGGTGCTTCCAACGCGGTCAGCAACGCTCGGAGCGGCCGAAATCTGGTTCGACGCGACGGCTTGGCCGGCGATGAGCATCGCGCCGGTGGCGATTGCAGCGAGAGTTTTCTTCATAGGTCGGCTCCGTGATGATTTGACAGCGTCGGCCAACACAACACCACGCTGGAGCGTTGGTTGCAAGCCAAGGCCGCTATCTCCCACGTATATTGCATGGGCGCCACATATTACAGTCAGAGAACAGCGAATTTGGCCCGAACTGTGGCGTAGAAGGCTCAACTCCAAGTACGGGCGCGCAGATCTTCGTACATCCTTAAGTCTAAATTTGTCAGCGTCCGGTAGAATTCCTGCGCTCTGGACACGTTCAAAGCGTATCGCGGACGCGGCGAGAATTACGCCCCGGCAAAGCAAGAAATCCCGCCGCAGGCGAGGCGTCCCAAATCTGGGACGAACGGTGCTATGCGAGGCGTTCCTTCAACATGGTTGCCAATGTATTACCGCCCGTCCGTTGGCGTGGGGGCGTGTGCCCGCCTGGCGTGAGTTTGTGTTTTCAGGTCGGCGCCAAGCCGGCCATTCGGGGTGGGTTACATGTCGGCTTCCAACAAGCGTCCCGTCGCGGGCTCGCGCTCGCCTGCTCGCTCGAACACCGCTGATGCGTCGCGTCGTATCCGGATGGGCCTGCTGGGGTCGACGGCTCTGATCGCCGCGGGACTGGCCTGCACGCCGGCCTTCGCCCAGACGACGATCGCCACCCCCACGGGCGGCGGCACGATCACCCGCACGGGTGGCAGCTCGAGCACCAGCGATCAGACCGGAAGCGGCGGCGGCGTCCAGATCAGCAACGTCACCCAGTCCGCGACGACCACGGTTAGTGGCGTCACGATCAACAATACGACCGGCGCTCCGACGGCTGACGCTCTGCGGATCCTAGGCGCGACCGGCACCCTGAACTCAACCGGCGTCACCCTGACCGGCGTCAATACCCTGACGACGACGGTCAACGGAGGCGCGGCGCTCTACGTCCAGACCAACGCCAACATGGGCGTCGGCATTACCTCCAGCGGCTCGATCTTCACCGGCAGCTACGGGATCAATCTGCAGGCTCCGAGCGGCTATGTGTCGTTCGACGCCTCGAACCAGAGCCAGTCGTTCATCGCCAACGGCTCCCACATCGCCGGTTTCAACGCCGTCACCGGCGTCAACGCCAGCATCCAGCTGGGCTCGTCGACGTTCACGGGCTTCGACACGGGCATCAATTCGAGCAATTTCTACGGCAGCTTCGTCGAGATGACGGGCGGCTCGATCAATGCCCTGGTCACCGGCATCCGCACCGACGCGACGGGCGGCCGCAGCAACATCCAGTCCCAGGCGGCGATCGTCGCCCCGACGGGCATCCACTCGACCAACACCGACGGCGCCGACGTCACCACCAGCGGCGCCGGCACGATCAACAGCAATGCCGCCGACACCGGTACGGGCATCATCGCGACCAGCTCCGGCGGCACGAATAGCGTCAACGTCACGGTCGGCGCCGCGATCGGGACGACGACCCGTTTCGCAACTGGCGTTGAGGCGTCGACGACCGGCACGTCAACCGGACAGGTCCACGTCAGCAACACCGCGGCGATCTCGGGACGGGACTACGGCATCCACGCCACCAGCCTGGCCGCGACCGGCAATACGGTCAACGTCAGCGGCGACGTGTCCGGCCTGTTCGCAATCAACACCGTGGGCGCCGGCTTCACCGTGACTGTCAACAACGGCGCCACGGTGACCGGCGTCGGGAGCAATAACCGGGCCTTCATCGCCCAGGGCGGCGATGCGACCCTCATTAACAACGGCGTCCTGACCTCGAACGGCTTGTTCGCCGCGCAATTCGGGGCCGCCGGAACGGTGACCAACACAGGAACCATCAGCGGCACCGGCGGCAGCTCGATCGGCTTGTCCGCCAATACAGGGCTGACTTTGACCAACTCCGGCACTGTCACCGGGGTCGGCGGAATTTACGTTGGCGGAAGCAGCGACGTTTCGATCATCAACCAGAGCGGCGGCGCGATCACGGGCGGCAGCTACGGCATCGCACTGTTCAACAATACGGGCGGATCGAACACGCTGGACCTGCAAGCCGGTTCGACGACGGGCCGCATCAACTCGATCGCCGCCGGCCTGACGACAGTCACGCTCGCGGGCGCGATGACCGATACCTTCAGCGGCAGCGGCGCGGCGGGAGCGGTGAACTTCACCCTCGCTTCCACGGGCTCGATGACCAGTGCGAGCTTCGGCGCCGGCGCCGACACCTTCACCTGGCAGGGCGGCGCGATCAGCGGAACGATCGACGGCGGTTCAGGCACCAACACCTTCAACGCCGCACTGGGCCTTGGCAATTCCGCCTCCCGCGCCGCCAATGCAACGACCAACTTTTTCCTCCGCGACCTGCAATCCGGCACCCTGACGCTCACGGGAGCCAGCGCCTCCGCCGGCCAAGGGTGGACGGTGCGCAATGGCGCGACGCTCAACTTCGACACCAGCGCCTTCAATGTGGCGGGCGGTTCCTACGCCGTCATGACATATGGCGGCGCGGTCAACGTTCTGGCTGGCGCGACCGTGTCGGGCTCGAACAATTTCGCGGCGACGTTCGCCTCCGGGAATCCCGTCCTCTTCAACAACGCAGGCACGATCAGCGTCGACGGCAACGTCTTCCTGTCCAACGGCTCGCGAATCGACGTGACCAACTCGGGCACGATGACGGCCGCGTCGTATGGCGGCGTGGTCTTCTCGAGCGGCGGGGGCACGCTGACCAATACCGGCATCATCACCGGCGGCAGCTTCATTACCTCCAACCTGGGCGCGGCGGTGACTGCGACCAGCGCGGTGACCATCAACAACAACGGCACGGGCATCCTTCAGACCAGCACCGGCGGTCCCTTCGCCGTCTCACTGGCGGGCGGCAGCACCGTCAACAATGCGGCCGGCGCGACGATCCGGCAGGTCGCCGCCAACCGCGGGTCGGCGATCAACGCCACCGGCACAGCCACCGTCAACAACTCGGGCCTGATTTCGACGGCCTCAACGACGCAGGGCGCCATCAATGCGGGCGGCGCGCTGACGCTCACCAACAGCGGGACCATCTCGGGCGGCGCCTACAACACCTATTCGAACCAGGGCTCGACCAACAACAGCGGGACGATGTCCGGCGCCGCGGTGACATCAATCTACATGTTCAACGGCGGGTCGGTCGTGAACGGCTCTACCGGCGTGATCAACGCCACGGGGGCGACGGGCTACGCCATCGACGGGAGCAACGGCAACAACTCGGTGACGAACAACGGTGTGATCACGGGCGGCGCCAGCGGGGCCATCCGGTTCCAGGCCTTCGGTTCGCAGACGTTGAACCTGACCGCCGGCTCCACAACGACCGGAAGCGTCACGTCGATGTTCGGCTCCCAGACCGCGACCGTCGCCGGCGTGCTGAACGGCGGCTACATCGGCGACAACGGGGGCGTTGGAACGCCTTTCGACAACCTGACCATCGCGGCGACGGGTTCGATCGACGGCGGAGCCACAGGCGTTCAGACCAATCGGGCCCTCACCCTTGTGAATTTCGGCTCACTTACGGGTTCCAGCTTCGCGATCAACGACACCGGGTCCGCGGTCGCCAACGTCAGCCTGCGGGCCGGTTCCACGACCAGCGGAGCGATCCAGCTGGGCTCCGGGAACGACACGCTCCAACTCTATAACGGGCAAGGCACCGGCAACGGCGGGACACTCGCAGCGGCCACCGTCGGCGCGGTCGACCTGGGCCTCGGTACGGATACGCTGCAACTGCGTGGTGCAGGCGATGGAACCGCGGCGAATGGCGCGGCGGGCATCCTCAATCTGGGCGGCAGCACGAGCAGCACGGCCGAGGTGCTGACCAAGCTGGACGCGGGGACCTGGATACTGAACGGAACGGCGGCGGTTCCGGGCATCAAGATCAACGCAGGCACGGGCGCGCCTGCCGGCACGCTGGTCTTCGACGGGTCAGGCCTGACCGGAGCGATCAACGTCAACGGCGCCATAGTCTACGCCAACAGCACGACGGCCTTCGGGACCGGCACGCTGCACATGATCGATCCGACGGTCCAGTTCGGAGTGACGGGAACCTACGCCAACGACTTCTCCCTGGAAGTGGCCAACGGTCAGCAGTCGACCGATCCGACGATCCTGCAGAATGTCAGCGGCGGGACGATCACCCTTTCGGGCCGGATCTACGAAACCAACGGCGTCGGCGGGGCCAACCAGTACGTCACCTTCGATGGCGCCGGCACGACCATTCTGACCAACACCGGCAACGTCTGGGGCGGCGTCACCCGTATGAACTCGGGCACGACCCTGCAGGGTGCGACCAACACCATTTCGGGCGGCTCGATCATCAACGCCGGCGCGCTGGTATTCGCCCAAGGCGTCGACGGAACCTTCAACCGCAACATCTCGGGCGCCGGCACGCTGGAGGTCAACGCCACGGGTGCGTCGACCGTCACCCTGAGCGGCGTCAACACCTACAGCGGTGCGACGACCGTCACCGCCGGCACGCTTCTGGCCAGCGGCGGATCCGCCATCGGCGACACAAGCGCCGTCACCATCGCCAGCGGCGCGACGCTTCAGCTCGCCAACAGCGAGACCATCGGCAGCCTGGCCGGCGCCGGCACCGCGCGCATCCTGGGCAGTTCGCTGACCCTCGGCGGCAACAACACCTCCACGACCTTCTCAGGATCGATCACGGACCAGACTCCGGTCGCCTATGTCGGCAGCTGGATCGTGGGCAACGGCCCGAACTGGTCCACCAATCCCCCGACCTACACCGGTCAGGAAGCCGCGGCCCTGCTGTTCGGCGGCGCGGCCGGCGACTATCGGATCTCGACGGCCGGCACGGGCACAGCCTCGATCACCGACACGGCCTGGTACAACCGCTACGGCGCCAGCCCGTCGGACTACACCGAAAATGCGGTGAACTTCCGCGTCGACACCCTCGGCGCAGGATACAACACCCAGAGCGACAGCTCGGCCTATGTCGGCGACCACACCGGCAACCCCCACACCAACTACGCCTTCACCGGCGGCCTCGCCATGGGCGGGGGCCTGACCAAGACCGGCACGGGCACGCTGACCCTTTCCGGAACCAACAACTACACCGGCGTGACCTCGATCACCGACGGCGTGCTGGTGGTTCAGAATGGTTCCGCGATCTCGAACCTCAGCGTCGTGAACATCCTGACCCCCGGCGCCTTCACGGTCACCAATTCCGAGACCGTCGCCAGCCTGACGGGAACGGGCGCCACTTCGATCGCGGGCGGCCAGACCCTGACCCTGGCGAACGGCAGCGGGACCTACACCGGCGCCATCACCGGCGGATCGCTGGTCCTCTCCGCGGGGTCGTGGACCTACGGCGGCACGCGCAGCGGCGGCGACACCAGCGCCCTCATCATGAACGGCGCCAATGCGACGCTCAGCGTCGCGAACGGCGGCGCGATCCAGGGCGGCCAGCACCTTGGCGTGCGCATCTCCGGCGCGGGCAATACGGTCAACAACCTCGGCCTGATCCAGAACGCCGGCACCGGCGCCGACGGCACGATCGGCGCGGGCCTCTTCGTCCAGACCACGGGCGGCGTGACCACGGTCAACAACGGTTCGATCACCGATACGGGTGCGGGCTCGACGATCCAGGGCCGCAACGCGGGCGTCCGGCACGAAGCCGGTTCGACCGACCTGCTGATCGTCAACAACTACGGCCTGATCGTCGGCGACCTCTACAACGGTGTCGAAAACACCGGCGGCGGCCTGACCGTCAACAACTTCGCCGGCGGCTACATCGCGACGACCCTGGGCAACGGCGTCTCCAGCGCCTCGGCCACCGGCGTCAGCGTCACCAACGCGGGCGTCATCGGCCGCAACATCGCGGGCAACGTCACGGTCAACGGTTATGGCGTGGTCGCCAGCGGGGCTCTCACGCTCGTCAACCAGGCCGGCGGCACCATCACGGGCCTGACCGGCGGCGTCTCCGCCGGCGCCGGCGGCTCCGTCACCAACCTTGCGGGCGGCCAGATTCTCGGGGCCGAGGGCGTCGCGTTCGCCAACGGCGCGACCGGAACGCTGACCAACGCAGGCGTGATCACCGGTTGGACCGCCTTCGCCGTGCATATGAGCGGTGCGGGGACCATCACCAACCAGTCGGGCGGCGTGATTGGCGGCGCGACCGGTTCGCTTCAACTGGCCGGGACGGGCGCCAAGACCATCAACCTGATGGCCGGCTCGACCACCAATGGTCAGATCTTCTCGACTGCGACCGGCACGCAGACCGTCACCGTCGCGGGTGCGCTGAACGGCGCATATACCTCCGCCTCGGGCTCGGGCGTCGACAACCTGACGCTGGCGGCGTCCGGTTCGATGACCAGCGCCAGCCTCGGCGCCGGCGCCGACAGCTTCCTGTACCAGGGTGGCGCGTTCAGCGGCGTGATCGACGCGGGAACCGGCACGGACAGCTTCACCTCCGACCTCAGCGGCGGCGTGGCCTCGGCCAATCTGTCGAACCTGACCAATTTCGAGACCTTCGCCCACCAGTCGGGCACGCTGACCCTGACCGGAACCGGCGCCTTCTCGGGCGGCTCCTCGGTTACGGGCGGCTCTCTGGTCGTCAACGGCACGCTTCAGTCGGCGGCCAGCGTCGCCAGCGGCGGGACCCTGCGCGGCGGCGGCTCGATCACGGGCGCGGTCTCGATCGCCAACGGCGGCGTTCTGGCGAACACCCAGGGCTCGACCCTGACCATGGGCTCGCTGGACCTTCTGTCCGGCTCGACCATCAATGCGACCTTCAGCGGCGCGGGCGGTCCCGCCCTGTTCGCCGTTACCGGCGACCTGGTGCTGGACGGGACAGTCAATGTCGCCAGCACCGGCGCCTATGGCTTCGGCGTTTATGGTCTGATGACCTACGGCGGCCTGCTGACCAACAACGGTCTGGTCGTCGGCGCGACCCCGGCTGGCGCCCAGCGCGTTCTGGTCCAGACCTCGGTCGCGGGCCAGGTCAATATCGTCCATGCCCCCACCGAGCTTCTGTTCTGGGACGGCGGCAACGGCGCCCAGCACGACAATGGCGCCGTCAACGGCGGCGCGGGCGTCTGGACGGCCGCGGGAACGAACTGGACCGACTCCAGCGGCCTCTCCAACGGGGCCATGGAGCCGCAGCCCGGCTTCGCCATCTTCCAGGGAACCGGCGGCCTCGTGACCGTGGATGACGTTGCGGGGGCCGTGGCGGTCACCGGCATGCAGTTCGCGGCCGACGGCTACCGGATCGAGGGCGACTCGATCGGCCTGGCCAGCGCCAG
>Ga0164305_10000062_pt1 | contig 30355 bp, 28 predicted proteins | sample Whisoiple_237_MG_FD_110215 | JGI IMG/M metagenome (GOLD analysis project Ga0164305, IMG submission 110215) | Soil microbial communities amended with pyrogenic organic matter from upstate New York, USA - Whitman soil sample_237_MG | ecosystem: Environmental > Terrestrial > Soil > Agricultural...
CAATATTCTGACGAGGTTGAACAGTTAATGAAGTTAACTCCAAATAAACGGCGCTTTTATCAACAAGGTATGCGGGCAGCAACCCTTATACAGTCTATATCGTAGACCTCTTTGTCACCCCCCAGTAACTTACAAGTTTGATGGTTGTTGTGGGATGGACTCTTATAGCCCGTCCCCGATAGACGGGCGGGACGCCCATCCCACAAGAGTCATGAAAAGTGGATTTTATTTAATTCTCATCCCTAAGCCATTTTGCCCTATAAAAACTGTCCGGACTATTGTTAACTGGCGATGGTTAAACTTCAATCTGATTCAAATAAGTTAAAGTTTCTTCTGCTTCTTCCGGGTCAACAATACTCAGCGCAAAACCGACATGCACGATAACATAATCACCAATTTTTACGTCTGGTACATAGGCAAGACTAACTTCTTTGATAATGCCGCCAAAGCTGACTTTACCTGTCCGCCAGAGCGAGGATTTTCCATCGCGATCGGAATTTTCCTCGATACCGATCACTTTACCGGGTACGGCAAGACACATTTTCACGCCCCTCCTGATTGATTTTGCAAAGCTCGTAATGCAGCCATAATTTGTCCCGCCGCAATGCCTCCATCATTGGTTGGAATTCGGTGATGCCAATAAATTGAGAAACCTTCTTTTTTGAGTCGAGCGATCGCACGTTCTAGTAAATAACGATTTTGAAAACAACCGCCAGTTAACACAATTTGTTCAACACCGACTCGCTTAGCGATCGCCACCATTCCCTCGATTAACGTGTTGTGAAACTTTGCCGCAACGATTTCTTGAGAAATCGGCTCGTGAATGTCATCGAGAATGGCATTGAGCATTGGTGAATAATCGAGAATCATAGGAGCCTGCGTAGGACACAGCAACTCATACGGATAAGCTTCATCCGTCTTGAAGCCATTAGCCGCAAACTCCAGTTGCATCGCAGCTTGCCCTTCAAAACTCGCTTGCTGACACAACCCCAACAAAGCAGCGATCGCATCAAACAAGCGTCCGGCACTCGACGTTTTGGGAGCATTCAATTCTCGTTGCAACATAGCCTGTAAGACTTTAAGTTTTTGCCGCGAGAAGGCTTGCACAGACGCTAACTCCAACATTTCAAACGCCCGATTTCCAAAGCATTCGTAGAGCAATCCCAAAGCGCATCGTCGAGGTTCTTTGACTGCCTGTTCTCCTCCAGGTAATGGGAACGATCGCAGATGAGCCGTTCGTTCAAATCCGTTAGCTAGGATGTTGAGAAACTCGCCCCCCCAAATCGTCCCGTCTAAGCCATAACCCGTTCCATCCCAGGCAATTCCCAACACGGGAGGTTCCAGTTGATTGTCTACCATGCAAGATAGGACATGAGCATAGTGATGCTGCACTGGAATTACGGGTGTAGAAGTAGGAAAGGCAGAGGGCAGAGGGCAGAGGGCAGAAGGAAAGCGTTTCTGTTCAGTTGCCTGCTTGCTCTCTGCTTTCACTTCAATCAAAGCATTGGCAAATTGAGTCGAGTAGTAGTCTGGATGGGCATCAGTTGCTATCGCAGTGGGCTGAACCTCGTAAATATTAAGTAGATGGTGAATCGCTTCTTGAAAACGATCGATTGTTGATAAATTATCGAGATCGCCGAGATGCTGGCTCATCAAAATTTGATGATTGAGATACAGCGCAACGGTATTTTTTAGATGAGCGCCAACAGCGAGGATGATGGATGAATCATGAGATGTTGATTTCGATGGTGGTGTAATTGGAAAGGGAGCATAGCCTCTGGCACGACGCAGAACGATTAAACCTCCTGCACGAATCGAACTAACCCCCTTTAATGCCCCCTGAGTAAGCGGGGAAACTTCTTGCTTCCTCCCCTTAGTAAGGGGAGGGCTGGGGTGGGGTTTAAAGTGTTCATGCAGAACGATTGGTCGATCGCCAACCACCCGCACAATGGAATCGTCAACAGGACGAGCGATCGGGCGATCGTGAACTAAGAACAAATCGGCAATATCCTGTAATCGGTTCAGCGCATCCAATTCATCCGTATAAATCGGTTCGCTAGAAAGATTTCCACTCGTCGCGACAATCGGAAAACCGAGTTCCGATAGTAAGAGATGATGCAACGGTGTATACGGTAGCATCACCCCTAAATAGGGATTGTCGGGAGCAACCGAGGGAGCAATTGTAGATTTGAGATTTTGGATTTTGGATTGAAGAAGAACAATCGGTGCTTCGGAAGAACACAGTAATTTTTCTTCCTCTTCAGAAACCTGACAGTGTTCGCGGATTAGCTCTAATGAAGGATACATTAACGCAAGCGGCTTATTAGGTCGCCGTTTGCGATCGCGGAGCGCCCTTACAGCAGTCTCATTGCCACCATCCACAACCAGATGGAATCCGCCTAATCCCTTAATTGCCAGAATTTTACCCTGACGAATAGCATTTGCCGTTTGCAGCAGTGCCTCATCATGGCTTGCTAACGTCTTACCTTGACGATCCCAAAGTTCTAAATGGGGCCCACAAGTCGGGCAAGCGTTTGGTTGAGCGTGAAAGCGTCGATCCAGAGGGTTCTCGTACTCTGCACGGCACTCCCGACACATTTGAAATCGCTGCATCGTGGTATTAGGGCGATCGTAGGGAAGCGATCGCAAGATGCTGAATCGAGGGCCGCAGTGCGTACAGTTGGTGAAGGGATATCGATAGCGACGGTTGGCAGGATCGTAAATTTCGTGCAGACAGGCTGGACAGGTTGCGAGATCGGGCAGAATCAGAGCAGATTTAGGAGTTGCGATTGAGGAATCAGCCGCATCTGATGGATGAATTTCAAAGTCGGTGTATCCTGCAAGGCTCATCCACTGAGTTTCTATGTGCTGTAAAAAGGCATGATGCGGTTTGTCTTGCAGCAGGCGTTTCTGAAAAATCTGAAGCTGTTCGATAGTACCCTCAATGTCGATCGAGACTCCGCGATCGGTATTTTTCACCCAGCCCACAACTCCCACCTCTTTTGCCAAGCCGTAAACGAATGGGCGAAAGCCGACTCCCTGCACAATGCCTTCTACAGTCAAGCGCAGCCGACGTTTGGTTGAGTTTTGTATAAACTCTGATACTGTGGTCACCATAGCCCCTTCTCCTGATGACTTGCACAGACTATTGAATTGGCAGTTCCCAGGTAGCTATACCAGGCTTCCATTCCCTGTCCAGTTCGAGCAGAAACTTCAAAGAGGGTTGCTTGGGGTGCGACGCGCTGAATGTTAGCAATAGCCGATTCTCTCTCGAACCCCACGACTTCTGCAATGTCGATTTTGTTAATCAGAACGACATTTGCCGTTTTGAACATTGTGGGATACTTCAAAGGTTTATCCTCACCTTCCGTCACGGATAGCAACACAACTCGCATCGCTTCGCCTAAGTCATAGCTAGCCGGACAGACTAAGTTACCCACATTTTCAATCATCAACACATCTAAAGCATCCAGATCGAGCTTCTGCATTGCCCGTGACACCATATCTGCTTCTAGATGGCACGCATTCCCGGTGGTAATTTGCACGGCGGGCGCACCAGCACGGCGTAAGCGTTGAGCATCATTGTCTGTTTCTAAATCACCCACAATCACACCAATCCGTAAGGGGTGTTGCAGGGATGTTAGTACGCGACTGTTCAAATCCTGCACCATTCGCTCAATCAGTGCTGTCTTCCCCGAACCTGGCGAGGACAGAATGTTGAGCGCCAGCACCCCTTTTGCCTGAAAATATCCCCGATTGCGTTCTGCTAAGCGATCGTTTTTCGACAACAGGGATTCATGAATGGCAATGGTGTGTGAAATGTGCGATCGCTCATGCGGATCGTGATGATTACCTGCTTCATTACCCATGAAATCCTGGTGAGGATGTTGATGCTCATCTTGGCGATCGTGAGAATGAGAATATTCGTGCGGATGGGAATGGTCGTGATGTGTAACCCCATCAATCGCAACTGCTCCAACCTGGTTGCAACCACAATCTTGACACATATTAAGAAACCTCCAGCGAAGTAAGTTCTAGTTCTTTACCCTGACGGATTTCAGTGCAGAATTGATGGCACTCAGGACACTCGTAAATCCAATCAGAAGGTTGAAATTCACCTTGGCAATTTGGGCAATAGCAAACGGCTGGAATGGAATCAATGCTGAGTTGGGCGCGTTCGGCAATGGTTCCCCGTGTCACAACATCAAACGCAAAGGCTAAAGCTTCTGGCTCCACTCCCGACAATTGACCAATACGTAATGTCATGCGGTGAATTTGAGCTGCACCCTCACGTTTCGCGTACTCCAAAGCAATATCTAGTGTGTTTTGCATGATGCCAACTTCGTGCATATCAATTAGCAAGTGAAGGGGAAAAGGAAAAGGGGAAGTATCAAATAGTTTTCATGATAATATCCTTTTGAGTTGGTTAAAACTCAGTTTTCAAAGGGTTTTATCATAAGCATTAATCCTGCGGCTGCTCTGTTGAGAAACCAGTTGTTTAATCTTTACTAAAGCCAAGTCAACGTTCTTTCGTGTAACGGGAGAAAGGGTTTCACTAAAAGAAAAGTTAACGGCTGGAATCAAAATTTGGTAAGCAGTAGGAAGAACTTCATACAGGGCACAGGTTAAAGCAACCATCGATCGCGGATCGGCATAGTGTCCCGTAAAGCTGGCGGCATAATTCGGTCTGAGTTGTTCGATTTTGACCTCTGATAATGTAGCAACCGCATCTACAAAAATGACGGTCTTCGCCTGGGCGATCGCTTCAGCTAAGTCTGGCGTCAGTTGATGTACGGCAAGCGATCGCACATGATTAAAATTCCACTGCGCGACAGTTTCGGCAACGTGATAACCGGCTCCATCATCCCCCCGAATTATGTTGCCATAGCCAATGATGAGATAGCTAATTTTTTTGTTGTCAGTAATATTCAAAGACTACCTCCTTTGCTTACTCAGCGCTTCAGATTCCCGACTTCTCTAAAGCAGTCGGGAATCTCGTCTTCAGCCCCGATAAATCTCGTTTAATATCGTTCCATCAGGTGCAACCAGTTGAACGTGTAAAGGCATTTGACCAGCCGCATGGGTAGAGCAAGATAAACACGGATCGAAGCAGCGAATTCCTGCTTCAACACGATTGAGCAAGCCTTCTGCAATTTCATTGCCGTTGCCATCCCCATGAATATATTGTTTGGCGATTTGAGCAACGGTTTTGTTCATTGCTAGGTTGTTTTGTCCTGTCGCAATGATCAGATTGACCTTTTCAATCAAACCATTTTCATCAACTTTGTAATGATGGAACAAAGTACCGCGTGGTGCTTCACTAACTCCGATCGCTTCGAGTTGATTCACCCCACCATGAGCGCGAATTCGATTGGATAGAATATCTGGATCGTCCATGAGGGTTTGGATTTTCTCCAAACAGGCCAGGATTTCAATCAATCGAGCATAGTGGTAAAGGAATGAAGACGTGGCAACCCCACCAGAGCGATCGCGAAATTCTCTTAACTCCCGATCGGCAGCTTCTGTACCGATGTAATTACACACATTGAGTCGAGCCAGTGGACCAACTCGATAGATGCCATCGGGATAGCCTAAGGGCTGGTAGTACGGGAATTTCAGGTACGACCATTTCTCAACGGCTTCGCCTAAGAATTCCTGATAGTTATCTTCGCTCAGGTTGTCAGCCATAATATTGCCTTGACTATCAGTAAAGCGGAGATGCCCACCGTAGTGTTCCCATTCACCATCCTTGCCCACAAGTCCCATGAATAACGAAGGGAATTCACCAAAGATGTTCACTTCATCTTTGAGTTGACCATCAATCATGCCTTTGAATAGCCCCAAAGCCAGATTGATGGTTGCCAATGATTCCGGTAAGCGATCGCAAATCCACTGTCTGCTTTCTTCCGAAAGAGGCGATCGCACCCCTCCCGGTACTGTCCAAGCCGAGTGAATCTTGCGTGCGCCCAACAGTTCGATGATATTTTGTCCAAATTGCCGCAACCGAATTCCAGCTCTTGCCAGATCGGGATTTGCTTCAATTAACCCGAACACATTCCGTTTGGCTGGATCGCTATCCCAACCCAGCAAGAAATCGGGACTACTGAGGTGAAAGAATGAAAGTGCATGAGATTGAGTAATCTGTGCCAGATTCATCAATCGCCGCAGTTTCTCTGCAGCAGGCGGAATTTTTACTGCCAGAATTTTGTCCCCAGTCTTCGAGGATGCTAGCAAGTGACTCACGGGACAAATGCCGCAAATCCGGGCAGTAATGCCTGCCATGTCGGTGAAAGGTCTGCCTTCACAAAACTTCTCAAATCCCCGATATTCTACGACGTGAAAGCGAGCATCTGAGACTTCACCCGCCTCATCCAGAAAAATTGAGATTTTAGCGTGTCCCTCAATGCGTGTAACAGGATCGATGACAACAGTCTTCATAATGCCTCTTCCTTCTCGTGGGCTGTCATTAGTCCGTTTTCATTTGCACCTAACGATGAACCATCAACCATCAACCATCAACCATTACCCAAACTTAATCATGTCTCGCCCTTCCATGCGGGGTTTTTCCCCTTTGAGCAGAGGTTCAAGTGTCGCTTGAATTCGCTCCGCCGATGGCGGACATCCCGGCATATAGATATCAACTGGAACAACCTGATGCACGGGCAAGACGCGATCGAGCAATTCCGGTACAATTCCTGGCTCATGAGGCAATTGTCGCCCCGTATCTGCCAATTCGATATAAGCGCGTTTGAGGACGGATTCAGTGCCCCCCAACATATTTCGCATACCAGGAATGTTTGCCGTGACGGCACAATCCCCAAAAGAAATTAGGATTTTGGTGCGTTGTCTGACTTGGTGGATTAGTTCCAGATTGTCTTCGTTGGCAACGCCTCCCTCAACCAGACAAACATCAACATTTTCGGGATATTCCTTCAAGTCCGATCCAACGGGACTGTATACTACATCCACCTGCTGAGCGAGTTCAATCAACCACTCGTCTAAATCCAAAAACGACATATGGCACCCGGAACAGCCTGCTAACCAAACAGTTGCAAATCTTATCTTGTCCATTCTTTCTTCTCCCGTGCCCTCACCAAAAATTCCAGCTTGTTGCGATCGCGTTCTTTCTCGCCAGTTGTTTCGCCTTTACGGAAAATAGATCCAGTAGGACAGGCATCGACACACTTCCCGCAGGAGGTACAGGCATCCACTGCGCCCCAAGGCTGATTCAATCCAGATACGATGTAACAATTCTCGCCCCGTTGTGCCACATCCCACACATGAGCTCCCTCAATCTCATCGCAGACGCGCACGCAACGAGTACAGAGGATGCAACGGTTGTGGTCGATACCAAATAGCGGATGGGAAATATCGACTTGGCGATCGGGGAAACGATACGGGAAGCGAGAATGATCCATCCCCACTTCAATGGCAACATCCTGCAACTCGCAATTGCCATTTGCCACACAAAAGGAGCAGACATGGTTTCCTTCAGCAAATAGCAACTCAACAACCATGCGGCGGTAGTCTTGCAGCTTGGGCGTGTTGGTAGAAACCTCCATCCCCTCAGCTACCTGAGTGACGCACGCAGGAAACAGCCTAGGTGTTCCAGCAATTTCTACCATGCACAGACGGCAAGCTCCGATATCTGTGACACCATCAAGATGACATAGTGTGGGAATGGGGACTCCAGCCTCTCTTGCCGCTTGCAGAATGGTTGCGTCTTCTGCGATCGCTACATCGATCCCATCAATTTTGAGCGTTTTGACTGACATAAAAACCTCACGAAGATTGCGAAACGGTGACTTTACCGTTGTCTTCAACTGGAGATTGCAGCAACTCTAAATACTCCTGCTTGAAGTATTTCAACGTGCTGAGTACCGGGTTGGGAGCCGTTTGACCCAACCCACAGAGGCTCATTTCCTTAACCATGTAGCAGAGGGCTTCTAGCTGCTCCAAGTCTTTCTGCGTCGCCTGACGGTTCACGATCTTATTCAACAGCGCATGAAGCTGAACCGTTCCCGCACGGCACGGGATACATTTGCCACACGATTCATCCCGGCAGAATTCCATGTAGAACTGAGCAATCTCCACCATGCTCGTTTCCTCATCCATGACAATCATGCCGCCCGAACCCATCATCGTGCCCAGCTTTTGCAGTGATTCGTAGTCCACAGGCGTATCAAAGAATGCAGCCGGAATACACCCTCCTGATGGCCCTCCCGTTTGCACCCCTTTCACTTTGCCACCGTTGGGTACTCCACCTCCCATTTCTTCCACGATCTGACGCAGGGTAGTTCCCATTGGGACTTCAATTAAGCCCGTGTTCTCGATCTTGCCCGTAAGCGCAAAAACTTTAGTTCCCTTACTTTTCTCCGTGCCGATGCTGGCGTACCAGTCTCCACCATTACGGATAATGGGCGCGATATTGGCATAGGTTTCGACGTTGTTAATCAGGGTGGGACAGCCCCACAACCCGGATTCAGCGGGATAGGGTGGACGGGGGCGGGGAATTCCTCGTTCGCCTTGAATGGAGTGCATCAATGCGGTTTCTTCGCCGCAAACGAAAGCACCTGCCCCAATGCGGATATCAACCTTGAAGTCAAACCCAGAACCAAAGATTTGACTGCCCAGTAATTCATATTTCTTTGCCTGCTGGATCGCTTTTTGCAGGTGTTTGATGGCGAGAGGATACTCGGCGCGGATGTAAATAAACCCGCGATCGGCTCCAATGGCATAACCTGCGATCGCCATTCCTTCCAGCACGCGATGGGGATCGCTCTCCAACACGCTGCGATCCATGAACGCACCGGGATCGCCTTCGTCCGCGTTACAAATCACATATTTTTGTCCCGGCGGCATCTTAGCCACCGTTGCCCATTTCAGCCCTGTTGGATAACCGCCGCCACCTCGTCCGCGCAGTCCGCTCTTGGTGACTTCTTCAATCACCTCAGTAGGTGTCATTTCGGTGAGGACATGATAGAGCGGCTCGTATCCACCTGCTGCAATATACTCTTCAATGCGCTCTGGGTCGATCTTGCCGCTATTCTCCAATACGATCGGCATTTGGCGCGTCAAGAAAGGATGGTTGGGGTCGCCTTTTGTCGCGGTAGCAGTTCCTCCCTTCAGTGCAGCGATGATGGAGGGTGCATCGTCTGGAGTCACCTGTTCGTATAGCGTACTACTGGGATCGACTTCTACCAACGGCCCCCGCCCACAAAACCGCATACATCCAACACTGCAAACCTTTACCTCTGCCTCCAGTCCCGTCTGTTGAACCGCAGCTTCCAAGCCATCTCTCACTGCAGCAGAACCCGAAGACAGACATCCTGCGGCTGTGCAACACCTAATTTGAGTTGGCTTGCGGCGATCGCGTTCTTGTTTCGCAATCTCATGTAATTCTGTGATATCCATGCTGTTTACCTTCACGCAGTTGTGACCTACGATCGGCTTTCCAAGTGGGTGAATCTTGATGGCAACGTTTTTGTAGCGATCGCGATCCAGAAAGCCATTAAACATTCAGGCGTTGCAGCGCCTTAACCTTGTCTAGAGCCGTTTCTAGGGTTTCCTTACCGCTGACTGTGCCATCAATGACGATCGCTGGAGCAATGCCACAAGCGCCTAAACACCGTGCCGCCATGAGCGATACTTGGCCATCCGCTGTTGTTTCACCCACATCGATTCCCAACTCTTTTTCTAGAGCTATCATCAATTTGCTGGCACCTTTGACATGGCAAGCTGTTCCCAAGCAAACCACACAAGTATGAGCGCCGCTGGGTTTAAGTGAGAACAAATGGTAGAACGTTGCCACACCGTAGACTCGGCTCAATGGCAGTTTTAGCCCTCTAGCAATGTAAATCAGAACATCTTCTTCTAGAAAGCCAAATGATTCCTGTGCTTTGTGAAGTATCTCAATGAGCGCATCGGGTTGGTATTGATGCCGCTTCATCGTCATATCCAATGCTTTAAAGCGGCGATCGCCACTGGCCTGACCTTTGGCAGAAGGAGATTTAGCAGGGGATGCAACGCCAGCAACTGTCGAACCTTGTTGGTCTTGAAGAGGTGGGTAAGGCATATTAATTAACCCTCAATTACAGCAATTTCAACTTTTTTTTGCTGATTATTAGATGACCTGTATTAATCAAGACAAAATCGGTCATTTGTAAGAATTCATAATTAAAATTTAAGCTCCTTAGAGGCTGGCTACTTTTGCAACATTTGTATTGCTTAACTCTCTTCGCTACAAACTTTTAGCCTTCTAAACCTATCTTATGATGTGACAAGTCATGAAGTGACACAGCAGATAAATTTCTTCACAATTTGTCATGACTTTGCCTGGGGGAGCACTTCATGGCAAATCCGCTATAATAGCCCGCTTTTTCTTTCCAGTCATAGAGACGCTCCGCCGGAGCATCTTCCACAGATTGGTGATAACGGGCATCCAGGGGAATCGCCAGCTAGAGCTAGAGCATCGGTTGTAAACAGCGATATCTGCTAAATCCTCGACTTCTTACAGAACTCGCGAATATCGGTATTCTGTTTTTTCAGGTGGGCTTACTTATCGACGATTTATCTCCAAGTCGATCGTCCAAAAATGCGAACTCAATTTTTGGTAAAATCAAAACATTCTACCCGCAACCAAAGCGCTACCTGTGGCAAAGTCAACTGAACCCAACAATCCAGAGAGTCCGAGCCAACTTGCCCGCACGCCTCTGTACGACCTCTCATTAGAACTCAAAGCCCGAATGGTGCCCTTTTCCGGGTGGGAGATGGCGGTGCAGTACGCAGGCATCAGCAGCGAACACCAAGCAGTACGCCAGCAAGCAGGAATGTTCGACATTTCCCACATGGGAAAATTTGGTTTGAGAGGGAAACAATTAATAGAAAAATTTCAACCCTTAGTACCCTCAGACTTGAGCCGCTTGCAACCCGGTCAAGCTCAATATACAGTCTTGCTAAATGCCAAAGGCTGCATCTTAGACGACATTATTTTCTACTGCCAAGAACCCGACCCTATCACTAGGGAAGAACGTGCAGTAATCATTGTCAATGCCGCCACTCGCATTGCAGACAAAGCATGGATTACCACGCACTTAGAATTGAGCGAACTTTGTTTTACAGACATTTCCGAAGATAAAGTTTTAATTGCCATTCAAGGGCCGGAATCTCTCAACTATCTCCAGCCTTTTGTGGAAGACAAGCTTGCACCAATTAAGGCATTCGGCCACTTAGAAACAAATCTGTTGGGACAGCCGAGTTTTATCGCCAGAACAGGTTACACCGGAGAGGATGGATTTGAAATTATGGTCGATGCCGAAGTTGGCAAAGAACTCTGGCAAAAATTGTTAGCTGCTGGCGTTGTGCCCTGCGGTTTGGGCGCGAGAGATACCTTGCGTTTAGAAGCAGCAATGGCTCTTTACGGTCAAGATATCGACGACAATATCACACCTTTAGAGGCGGGATTGGGTTGGGTTGTTCACCTCGACACCAAAGGCGATTTTATTGGGCGGGAGGTTTTGGAACAGCAGAAAGCGAGTGGAGTATCAAAGCGGTTGGTAGGGTTAGAAATGCAGGGGCGGCACATTGCGCGCCACGGCTATCCGGTAATATTTGAAGGCGAAACAGTAGGGGAAGTTACTAGCGGTACATTATCGCCTACTTTGAATCGGGCAGTAGCCCTGGCGGTTGTTCCCCCAAAATTAGCTAAAATCGGTCAGCAATTAGAAGTCGAAATTCGCGGCAAAAACTATCAGGCTAGTGTGGTAAAAAAACCATTTTATCGATCGCCCAATCGACCTAGCTTGTAGGGTGCGTCAGCTTAAATCATCTTCGCCTTCCATCTAACAACTCTGACTGACGCACCTTACGAATTTCCGCAAAATTTCACCAAGTTGTAGGGTGCGTTATTGAATAAAATTTACTTGATACTTTGTTTATTGCGAGAAAAGACATGGCACAATACCCCGATGACTTGAAATACCTAGACACCCACGAATACATCCGACTCGAAGGATCCATTGCCACGATCGGCATTACTACCTATGCACTGAACCAACTCGGCGATATCGTATTTTTGGAATTGCCAGAAGTCGGTGCCACGCTGGAAAAGGGCGAAAGTTTCGGTACAATCGAGTCAGTGAAAGCCGTTGAAACCTTATACGCACCAGTTACCGGTACAGTTGTAGAGCGCAACGATCTGATTGTAGAGTCTCCCGAAGATTTGGCCGACGACCCCTATATCGATGGGTGGCTGGTGAAAGTCCGCCTTGACAATCCCAGCGAACTCGATGATGCTTTATCAGCCGAGAAGTACAGCAAAATGGTGGAAGGCGAGTAGTTTTGAGTTGGGAGTTTTGAGTGGGAATTTAGCCATAGGGCTCGTTGATTCCTCCACAATCCGCCAGGGGTTGAAACCCACGGGGCTTATAGCAAAAGTCGTCTGAAGACGACTGAAATATCAAGCTGTTGCGCGGGGAGTTGCGATAAGTGCGCCTTAATCTACAGTCGGCGACCGACGACTTTAGCGATGAGACAGGGGTTTCAACCCCTGTCGGACTGTCGGACTTTGATAGACGCAGAAAATCTTCCTTGTTTTCTTAGCAAAATGTTACAAACAAAGAAGCAAAAGTCTATTCAGGAGAATCCGCCTTGGTACTCTACAGCCCTCAACTTGAACCCAGTCAGCAGCAAAACCTTGTTCCCATGGATGGTTTTGCGGGGCGCCACATTGGCCCGACACCCAGCGAAATCCAGCAAATGCTCGATGTTTTGGGCCTTTCCAGCCTCGATGAGTTGATTGACAAAACGGTTCCTGCGGCGATTCGCATTTCTGGACCGCTACAACTTCCCGCAGCGCAAAGCGAGTACAGCGCTTTGGCAGAATTGAAAGAAATTGCTGCAAAAAATCAGGTATTTCGATCGTACATCGGCACAGGATATCACGACTGCATAACTCCCCCGGTCATTCAGCGGAATATCCTAGAAAATCCCGGCTGGTATACAGCTTACACTCCCTACCAAGCCGAAATTGCTCAAGGGCGATTGGAAGCTTTACTGAATTTCCAAACCATGATCATTGACCTCACGGGTTTGGAAATTGCCAACGCTTCCTTGCTGGATGAAGGGACAGCGGCGGCGGAAGCGATGGCGGTGAGTTACGGCGCCAGCAAAAATAAGGCAAAAGCGTTTTTTGTTTCCCAAGATTGCCACCCTCAAACTGTGGAAGTGGTGCAAACTCGCGCTAAGCCGCTGGGAATTGAGGTAATTGTCGGCGACCATCAAAGCTTTGAGTTTGATCGTACAATCTTCGGCGCTCTCCTGCAATACCCCGCCACAGACGGCGCAATTTACGACTATACCGATTTTATTCGATCGGCACACGAAGTCGGCGCATTAGTCACAGTAGCCGCCGACATTTTGAGCCTGTGCTTGCTCACACCCCCCGGCGAATTCGGCGCGGATATAGCCGTAGGAAGCACTCAGCGCTTCGGAGTGCCGATGGGATTCGGAGGGCCCCACGCAGCTTATTTCGCCGCGCGAGAAGAGTTTAAACGGCAAGTTCCGGGGAGAATTGTCGGCGTTTCTAAAGATGCCAACGGCAAATCAGCTTTGCGTTTGGCATTGCAAACTCGCGAACAGCACATCCGCCGCGAAAAAGCAACCAGCAATATTTGTACTGCTCAAGTTTTGCTGGCAGTGATGGCGAGTATGTATGCTGTTTATCACGGCCCGTCTGGACTCAAAGACATTGCTGAGAAAGTATGGAGTTTAACTGCACTTTTGGCATCCGGTTTAAGAAGTTTCGGATACAAAATTGGTTCTCAACATTTCTTCGATACTGTGCGGGTAGAATTGGGAGACAAACCGCTGTCTGAAATTCTAGAAGCTGCTAAAGTTCGCAAAATTAATCTCCGAGTTTTCGATGATTCGACAGTGGGAATCACTTTAGATGAAACTGTCACGGTTGAAAATGTACAAGAATTGTGGAAAATTTTTGCACAGGATAAAGATTATATCAGGGCAGACGGGCAGAATGCTCTCAACATTCCGCTGGATGCCGACGCATTGAGTTCCTATTTGACCTTACCAGATTTTTGCGATCGCACCAGCAGCTATCTCGCCCATCCAGTTTTCAACAGCTACCATTCAGAAACTGAACTTTTGCGCTATTTGCACCGTTTAGAAGCCAAGGATTTATCGCTAAATACATCGATGATTCCCTTGGGTTCTTGCACAATGAAATTGAATGCAACAGCAGAGATGATGCCGGTGACTTGGGCGGAATTTGGCAAGATACATCCCTTTGCACCCCGCGATCAAACTCGCGGCTATCAAAGGATGTTCGTGCAACTAGAACAGTGGCTGGCAGAAATCACCGGTTTTGCGGGAATTTCTTTGCAGCCAAACGCCGGTTCTCAGGGCGAATACGCGGGTTTGTTAGTTATTCGCCAATACCACGAACACCGAGGCGAATCTCACCGAAATATCTGTTTGATTCCCCAGTCAGCCCACGGTACAAATCCGGCTAGCGCGGTGATGGCGGGGATGAAAGTAGTTGCTGTCGAGTGCGATTCTCAGGGCAATATTGATGTCGCCGATTTACATAAAAAAGCCGAGAAGCACAAAAATGAACTGGCGGCTTTGATGGTAACATATCCATCTACGCACGGCGTTTTTGAGGAAGAAATTAAAGAGATTTGCGATATAGTCCACAACTGCGGCGGACAAGTTTATATGGACGGCGCAAATATGAATGCTCAAGTTGGTTTGTGCCGCCCCGGTGATTTTGGTGCTGATGTTTGCCACTTGAATCTGCACAAAACTTTCTGCATTCCTCACGGCGGTGGCGGCCCGGGAATGGGCCCGATTGGGGTAATGTCTCATTTGGTAGAATTTTTGCCCAGTCATTCTATTCTTAACAGTCAACAGTCAACATTTAACAGTCAACAAAAATCAGTTGGTGCTATTTCCGCCGCGCCTTGGGGAAGTGCTAGCATTTTGACTATTTCTTGGATGTACATTCGGATGATGGGAGGAGTGGGTTTAACTGAGGCGACAAAAGTAGCAATTCTTAATGCTAATTATATGGCAAAACGGTTAGAATCTTATTATCCAGTTTTGTACAAAGGGAAAGCTGGTTTAGTGGCGCACGAGTGTATTCTAGATTTGCGATCGCTCAAAAAATCTGCGGCTATTGAAGTCGAAGATATCGCCAAACGCCTGATGGATTACGGCTATCACGCGCCGACGGTTTCTTGGCCCGTCGCAGGTACGGTAATGGTGGAACCGACTGAAAGCGAATCAAAGCAGGAATTAGACCGTTTTTGCGATGCGATGATTGCGATTCGAGGCGAAATTGCGGAGATTGAAAAAGGTAATGTTGACACGCAAAATAACGTCTTAAAAAATGCGCCGCACACCGCAGAATCTCTGATGGTTGATGAGTGGAATCGTCCTTATACTCGCGCGCAAGCAGCTTATCCGGCACCTTGGACTCGCGAACATAAGTTTTGGCCGGCGGTTGGCCGGATAGATAATGCGTTTGGCGATCGCAATTTTGTCTGTTCTTGTTTGCCAATGGAGGCTTACAGTCAAGGTTAAATAACTCTCTGCGGGTGGGCAATGGGCTCCTTACACATATACTCTTGTGGGGTGGTTCTAGCCTGCCCCAAAAAAAAAATTTAAATGTATAGCCTTTCGAGCGAAAGATGAGGTACTCTCGGACATAGACCTCCGCGGGCATAAGGCATAAGGCATAGGGCAAACCTCACCACGCTTGAGAACCGCTGTATAACAGCTTATCAATCTAGATAAACGCGCCGAAAACAATGTAATAAAAAAATCAAAACATCACCAGGTAAAATAAAAAATGAATAGACGATTTTTGTGGTTGGCTCCCGAAAATAAACCGCGTTGGATTACCCTATTATTGTTAGGTTGTTTGGCTGCTTTGGGGGTAGCGGCAACCACAGCTTACATCAAAATGGCGATCGCCCAAACTATCGGCCCGGCTTTGTCTGTTGATGTTACAGCCGATCGACATTCCATCAGCCCCGACATCTACGGTATGAACGATTTCGCGATCGATCCCACACTCGCCCAAGAGTTGCGAATTCCAGTGGAACGCTGGGGGGCCAATCACGCCAGCCGCTACAATTGGCTTGTCGATTCTTCCAACAGCGGCGATGACTTCTTTTTCGTCGGTGGTGGCGACAATAAAAATCCTGTTCCCGGCGATTCTATAGATGAAATTGTCAAAACCAACCGCACAAACGGCAGCAAAAGCATCGTTACAATCCCGATGATTGGCTATGTAAATAAGATTAGCACTTGGAACTGCGGTTTTCGAGTATCCAAATACGGCCCGCAAGAACAAACAAACCCCCACATTTTTCCAGAAGGCGATAAGTGCGGCAACGGTAAGCGTCCCGATGGCACTTTGATAACTGATAATAATCGCCTTGATGTCAGTATTAGTAGCAATCCAGAATTTCAAAAAGCTTGGGTTCAACACTTAGTTAAAACCCACGGTACTGCTGCTAACGGCGGCGTGCAAATTTATCAAATGGACAACGAACCAAGCGGCTGGGGAAATACTCACCGCGATGTTCATCCAGAACCGACAAGCTACGAGGAATTGCGCGATCGCACTTATCAATATGCGTCAATGGTAAAAGCTACAGATCCCACTGCTAAGGTACTCGGGCCGTCGGATTTTGGCTGGCCTGTCTATGTGGATTCTCTGGTAAAAGGCGATCGCGAAAAACACGGCGGTGTCTGGTTGGCGCGGTGGTACTTGCAACAAATGCGCGCTTACGAACAGCAAAAAGGTGTTCGGATTCTCGATTATTTCGACGAACACTACTATCCTGCGGCAGACAATACCTGTTTGGCCAATTGTCCCGCCGGCGATGCCAAAACCCAAGCGCTGCGACTGCGATCGACTCGTTCTCTCTGGGATGCTACCTATACTGATGAAAGTTGGATAGGAAAATACAATCCACCCTTAACAATTCTTCCCCGATTTCGAGAGTGGATCAAAGAAGATTATCCGGGTACAAAACTCGCAATTACTGAATACAATTGGGGCGGTTTGGAGTCGATTAACGGCGCGTTAGCCCAAGCCGATGTACTGGGGATTTTGGGGCGGGAACAAGTGGATTTAGCGACGCTGTGGGGGCCTCCTAAGTCCTCGGAACCGGGTGCTTATGCTTTCCGAATGTACATGAATTACGACGGACAAGGCGGTAAGTATGGGGATACTTGGGTGCGATCGGGTAGCACAAATCAGGGACTTTTGTCAATCTACGGAGCCGATCGTACCAGTGATGGTACTCTGACGCTGGTAATTATTAATAAAACCAACAAAAATTTGACTAGCAAATTGAGTTTGAAAGGATTTAAACCTGCGGGTAAAGCTCAATTTTACACTTACAGCGAGGCGAATTTGCAGGCGATCGTCCGTCAGAACGATTTAGGTGTCAGTGATACTGGATTCCAGGCAACTTACCCAGCTAATTCTATGACTTTGGTGGCTATTCCCAAGGCTAATTCTTAACTTAACCCACGGAATTCACGCCCCAGAACCGGAATGATTAAACCGCAGAGGACGCAGAGGACACTGAGGAAGAGAAGAGAGAGATGAATAATTCTGAGATTTTTAATTTGAAATTAGACCTGAAGCGTCCATGCGATCGTCCTCAGCATCCGAGTGTGTTAGGGGACAAATACAACTCTCCTGTCCCAGCCACTGCGATCCTACTTGATGCAGGGCTGCCATCACCGGTTGAATTTGGCGACCCTTGGGCGTGAGGGAATATTCGACACGGGGCGGAATCTCGGCATAAACACGGCGATCGACTAACCCTTGAGATTCCAACTCTCGGAGGCGCTGGGTGAGGGTTTTGGTGCTGATGCCAGGAAGTGCAGCGAGTAATTCGTGGGTACGCCTCGCGCCTCCAAACAGTTCGCGTAGAACCAAAATTGACCATTTATTGTCCAACAAATCCAGTACAAACTGAATCGGACATTTAACCTCTATGCACTGACTTGCTTCCACCATAAACTCCCTTCACAATGGATATTCCAGGGGTAGATAACTGCCCGATCGCAATCTCAAGCTGGGTTGGACTTCTAAAATGTTTGTAACGTTTTTTTGATTTGCAAAAGCCGAAAATTAATATTTCTTTAGAAATGGCTCAAGCGTCCTATTTGCTTCAATGCTTTACCTCAAGTAACTATAGGATAGCACTGGTAACTGACTTGTGGGCGATCGCGGATTAAGGCAATGTGGTGCACAGTCATCTATTCCGAACAATCCACTCTCCACTCCTATGGTCAGTTCAATTAGTAAATCGGAGTCTGCTGGTGTGCCATCCGGCATTAAAGCACCTGTTCAAGAAACCCTGTTAACACCCCGCTTTTACACCACCAATTTTGATGCCGTTGCCGAAATGGATCTGTCCGGGCAACAAGCGGAATTAGAAGCAGTTGTAGCAGAATTGCGCGCGGACTATAACCGCCACCATTTTGTCCGCAATCAAGAGTTTGAGCAATGCTGGGACAACATTGATGGCGAAACGCGAAAGGCATTTATTGACTTTCTAGAGCGCTCCTGTACCTCAGAATTTTCGGGTTTTCTCTTGTTCAAAGAACTCTCCCGCAAACTCAAGAATCGCCAACCGTTGTTATCGGAAGCCTTTAACCTACTGGCACGGGATGAAGCGCGCCATGCCGGTTTCTTGAATAAGGCGATGGCCGATTTTGGGTTGTCTCTCGATCTGGGCTATTTAACAAAAAATCGTACCTACACATTCTTCCCTCCCGAATGGGTAATTTATACTGTTTATCTGTCGGAAAAAATTGGCTACTGGCGCTATATTTTGGTGTATCGCCATCTCGAACAACATCCCGAACATCAAATTTATCCCCTGTTTCGCTACTTCGAGAATTGGTGCCAAGACGAAAATCGGCATGGGGATTTCTTTAAGGCATTGTTGCGATCGCAGCCTCAGCTTTGGAATAGCTGGAAGGCAAGACTCTGGGCGCGCTTTTTCCTGCTGACGGTGTTTGCCACCCACACTATGACGGTGTTGGAACGCTCCACATTTTATGACTCGATCGGGATCGACCCCCAGGAATATAACAAGCAGGTGATCGATCGCACCAATGAAACGGCAAAACGGGCGTTTCCCAGTATTTTAGATACTCACCATCCAGAATTCTTTCCCCGTTTGGAGCGATGCGCGATCGCCAATCAGAAGCTAGCAGAAATCTCAAGTAACCAGCGCCCTGCCGCCATCCAATTTTGCCAAAAATTACCCTTGATTGCTGCGATTTTCTGGCAGTTGTTGCGCCTTTATTTACTGCCCTCGATTAATGCTGAATCGTCCAGAACCGCTATTAATTAGGAGATATTGCCATGACTAATCTATCGACACGCCTCCGAGAAGGCACGATCCAATCCCACACCACCGCCGAAAATACGGCATTTATGAAATGCTTTATCAAAGGCATTGTGGAACGGGAACCTTTGCGTAAACTATTTGCCGATTTGTACTTTGTTTACAGCGCCCTAGAAACGGCTTTGCAGAACCATGTCAGCCACCCGATTATCGGGACTCTCTATTTCCCTGAGTTAAATCGCACTGAGAATCTGGCTTGCGATCTAGCTTTTTATTACGGTGAAAATTGGCTGGAGGAAATTACGGCTTCTCCAGCGGGTTGTGTGTATCGCGATCGCATTCAAACCCTCTCAAAAACCGATCCAGTCCTGCTGATTGCCCATGCCTACACCCGCTATATGGGTGATTTATCCGGCGGACAAAGCTTGAAAAACGTGATTCGATCGGCGTTGTCTCTGCCGCCGGATCGGGGAACAAATTTCTATGAATTTTCCCAAATCTCGACACCAGAAGCAAGGCGAGTATTTAAGGAACGCTATCGCCAAACCCTGGATGAGTTTCCGGTGGATGCTGACACGATCGAGCGAATTGTCGCAGAAGCAAATACGGCATTTGCCCTCAACCGGGATGTGATGCACGAACTCGAAGCCGATGTGAAAGCGGCGATTGGAGAACATACTTTTGATTTGCTGACTCGGCAAGATCGCCCCGGTAGCACAGAAGGCCACTCTCATGGTGCCCAGCGAGAATCTGTCGCGAAATAGATCGATCGAGGAAAACAAGAGCGATCGTATCTCTAAAATATGCCGGGGCTCTGAAGTTATATCGTTTCCGGTTGCATCGGAATCATAAAATCGAGTCAACATTTAACACTCAACCATTGAGTTTTTCGACCCCCAGTCAACAGTCAACAGTCAACAGTCAACAATCACGGACGGTGCAACCGGAATTGATCTTATACACTACCAAAAGAACACATCAGTTAATGAAACACTTATTATCACAAACAGTTGAATTTGATGCTGCATTGTTGAATAAATACAACCAGCCTTTACCTCGCTATACCAGCTATCCACCCGCCACAGAATTAAGCACTGACTTCGATCGCAAAGCATTTAGAACCGCGATCGCCGTCGGCAATCACAAACAAACCCCCTTATCGCTTTACTGCCACATCCCCTTTTGTGAAACGCCCTGTTATTTCTGCGGCTGCAATACCATCATTACCCAGCGCAAGGAGGTGGTACAACCCTATTTAGGCTATCTTGCTCGCCAAATTCGCCAAGTTGCCACTTTGGTGGATGCCGATCGGCTGGTGCATCAGTTGCACTGGGGCGGCGGCACCCCCAACTATCTCGATCGCAGTCAGGTAGAGTGTCTCTGGAACCAGTTAAATCGGTATTTTCGGTTCGATGACGCTGCAGAAATATCGATCGAAGTCAATCCTAGCTATATCGATCGCGAATATATTCTATTTCTGCGACAATTAGGATTCAATCGGATTAGCTTTGGCATTCAAGACTTTAATCCCACCGTGCAGGAAGCAATCAATCGGGTGCAGCCGGAAGCGATGTTGTTTGATGTGATGGATTGGATGCGGGAAGCTGGGTTTGAAAGTGTCAATGTAGATTTGATTTACGGCTTACCTTTCCAGACACAAGCCACATTCCAAGAAACGGTACAGAAGACATTGCAATTAAATCCCGATCGCATTGCCGTCTTTAATTTTGCCTATGTTCCCTGGCTCAAACCGGTTCAGAAACGGATGCCGGAATCTGCTTTGCCGACTGCTGGCGAAAAGCTGAAAATTCTGCAAAGTACGATCGCCCAACTGACGCAAAATGGCTATGTGTTTATTGGCATGGATCACTTTGCCAAGCCCAATGATGAATTAGCGATCGCGCAACAAGCGGGTCAACTCCATCGGAATTTTCAGGGTTATACCACTAAGCCCGAATCGGATCTGTTGGGCTTTGGCATGACTTCCATCAGTATGTTGCAGGATGTATATACCCAAAACCACAAGGGATTAAAAGACTTTTATCGGGCGATCGATGCGGGTGAATTAGCGATCGAAAAAGGCGTTCGACTCAACCAGGACGATCTGATTCGGCGCACGGTCATCATGGAATTGATGTGTCAATTCCAACTGTCGGCGCAAGATTTGGAAGAAAAATACCATCTCGGTTTCGATCTCGATTTCAATGACTATTTCGCCAAGGAACTTCTCCAACTCGATGCCTTAGAAGCTGATGGGTTAATCAAACGTTGGGGCGATGGGATTGAAGTAACTGCGATCGGCCGCTTGCTAATTCGCAATGTTGCCTCCGTGTTTGATACCTATCTCATCCCCCAATCCAACAAACGGTTTTCCAAGTCGGTGTGAATGTTTTTAAAACACCAATAAAACAAGGAAAAAAACAATGTTTTGCGAACAATGCGAACAAACAGCAAGCGGACAGGGGTGTCAACGATATACCCTTGTCCAGGATGCTGTCCTGGTACGAACAGAAGGCAGTAGCCGTCTTGCTAACTCTCTTGCATCTGGGGATTAAAAACATTCGCCTAGGGCCGACATTACCGGCGTTTATTTCTCCCAATGTATTCAAGCTCCTATCGGAGCAATATAACTTGCAGCCCATTACCACCCCTGATGCCGATCTGGCAGCTTGTTTGAACTGAGTGGGAGTTCTGGGTTTCCATCTGTGCGTGCCTTTGGGGCTTTGTTTGTGTAGCCGCGATCTTTGCCATTTATATCTCTTCTATAAGTGCAATAGCACCCCTTATGGGGTGCTATTGCACTTATAGAAGACTTGTCGTTCAACCGCTTAGCTCTTAATGGCAGGAGTCACTAGGGCGATCGGTTGAGCTTCTGCTGAAGCTAAATCCAGGGGGAAGTTATGGGCATTGCGCTCGTGCATGACCTCAATCCCTAGATTGGCACGGTTGAGGATATCTGCCCAAGTGGCAATCGGTCGTCCCTGGCTGTCTAGGATGGAATTATTGAAATTGAGTCCATTCAGGTTGAAAGACATGGTGCTAATTCCCAGTGCGGCAAACCAAATTCCGACTACGGGCCAGGCAGCCAGGAAAAAGTGCAAAGCGCGGGAATTATTGAAACTGGCATACTGGAAGATCAGCCGTCCAAAGTAGCCGTGGGCTGCCTTAATGTTGTAGGTTTCCTCCTCTTGACCAAATTTATAGCCATAGTTTTGAGACTCTTGTTCGGTCGTTTCGCGCACCAGACTGGATGTTACTAAAGACCCGTGCATGGCACTAAACAACGCACCGCCAAACACGCCTATTACACCCAACATATGGAAGGGATGCATGAGAATATTGTGCTCGGCAGAGAACACAATCATGAAGTTAAAGGTTCCAGAAATTCCCAGCATTAGACCGTCTGAGAAACTGCCCTGTCCGATGGGGTAGATCAATAACACGGATGTTGCTGCTGCCACAGGAGCAGAGTAGGCAACTGCAATCCAGGGACGCATTCCTAACCGATAGCTCAGTTCCCATTGCCGACCCATGTAGGCATAGATCGCAATCAGAAAATGGAACACGATTAGTTGCCAGGGACCGCCATTATAAAGCCATTCATCCAGGGAAGCGGCTTCCCACATTGGGTAAATGTGCAAGCCAATGGCATTGGAGCTAGGAACCACCGTCGCGGTGATGATGTTGTTACCGTATAGCAGCGAACCGGATACAGGTTCCCGCAACCCGTCGATATCCACGGGGGGAGCCGCAATCATGGCGAGGACAAAGACAATGGCTGCGGTTAGGGCTGTCGGAATTAAGAGGACTCCAAACCAGCCAATATAAATTCGATTCTCTGTACTGGTGATCCAGTTGCAGAATCGCTCCCAAACATTAGTGCGATCGCGCTGTTTGAAGATAGCTGTCATGATTTCAAAAAAATGAGGAAAAGTGATATTGCAATCTGGCTCAGAAACAAGAATTAAATAACATCGATTTTTTTTTGAAGCTATTTAATTCGCGCTCCTGCCAAAACATTTTTACTTGAATCCTCTCTCGTCTACAAGTCAGTTACCGGTGCTGTCTCATAGTTGCTTGGGGTAAAGCATTGGCTCAAATTCTGAACTTGAGACACTTATAAAAAAATTGTTACGATTTGTTTTTGGTCGCTCGAAAAAACGCTAGAACATTAGACCGCATCAGCAACTCGGTAGTGCATCCAAATCAGTGTTGAACGGGTTAATAAGTCATTGCGCTCGTGCCACCAGCGAAAATTTAACAATTTTTTCGGAATAGCTTCAATCTATTAGCCGTTCCCAATCTTTTACTCGCCGTAACTATAGGGGCTTGAACGTAACTATCTTGTCAGCAGAGTTGAGATCTGTAAGATGGTTGGTTATATGGTGGTGGAAGCGAACCTGAGTTAAGCTCATCCCAAGCCTGAAGGCGGTTATGACCCGTTTAAGGATTGCGATTTGAATGCTAAGGCTGTGGCAATCGAGCCTTTGTTAGATCGAATTGGTATTCCTTATGATCCGTCAAAAAGTGAGGCAGAACCCAGAAGACCATTTGAGATTGTGGATTGTTTTTTTTCTGATTAGCGATCGCTGGCAAAAATATCCAGGCGATTGGGAGGTTCTCTATGGCATGCAGGCGCAAAATTCATCTATTGACTTATGTTCGAGCAACAATTGCTTTGACGTTGCTTGTTGTCGGGAGTCTAGCAGCAATTACTGGCTTTCTTTTGGAGTTTTCCCCCAAAGGATATGGAACAGGGCGGCTACCTTTGTTCCTAAGTTTAACTAGAACCCAATGGGGAGATGTACATTTTCTTGTTTGTGTTATTGCTCTATTCGTAACTGTTTTTCATGTATTGCTAGACTGGCGAGTCTTGCGTGGATATCTCCGTTACCTGCTCAATTCTCATCAACCTCCTGACTTTTTTGAACAACGGTCGCACATCAGAAAAGAGTTTTTTAGTATTCACAACCGACCAGATGAAGCAACTCAAAAGTAAAAAAAATCGAGTCTCTCAAGGAGGAGCGCCATGTTTAATAATGTTGGTATGCTCGATCGCCTCATCCGCTTTGGTTTAGCAGGCGTAATACTTTACCTCGGCTTTGGTGTTTATGGAGGTTCGGCATTAGGAATCGGATTGGCAATTATTTCGATTATTCCTGCTCTGACAGCTTTAATTGGAACTTGTCCACTCTATAACTTGCTAGGCATTAATACTAAAAGCCAGCATCCCCAAAAACATTAAGTCTGCACCCGGAGATGAGAAATGGAAGAAAGTATCCCACTCGACAATCCTTTAATGTCCAGAAGGCAGCTACTCAACTTTCTCACAGGAGCCGCTGTCGCCGCCACAGCTACTGCGGCTCTTTATCCTGCCGCCAAATTCTTTGTTCCGCCAGCAGAGGGGAGTGAAGATGGTTCGCTTCTGGCTAAAGATATTCACGGGAATCTGATTCCGGCTAGCCAGATTTTAGCAGCACCCCCTGGAACTCGCGCCTTAGTTGCCGGATTGGCTGGGGAACCTACCTACCTCACCGTCAAAGAAGATGGTACGCTCCATCCTTGGGGGATTGTCGATAACTGCACCCACTTGGGCTGTACTTTCCCTTGGAATCCCAATGACAATCAATTTCAATGTCCCTGTCACGGTTCTCGCTATGACCCAGAGGGCACAGTAGTACGCGGCCCAGCACCTCTTCCCCTTAAACTCGTCCGCGTGGCTGTCGCAGAAGAGGCGATTTGGATTTCTCCGTGGAAAGAAACCGATCCCCGCACGGGACAAAAACCCTGGTGGGTTTAGCCATGAATGATATCGAAACAAATCTGATTGAAACCGACGAACAGACGTGGGTGGCGCTGCGGGTGGCGCTGCGATCGCCAAAGGCGCGCTTTCAGCGATCGCAGCTTGGGATCGAAGTAGCAAGTGAAGCCACAAACGAACAGGCTTAGTCTTGCTGGAATCGATCGATGTTGAGTTTTTCTAAATGTTTATTTCCAGTCTTGCTGGCGATGGATTTACCCATCTGCGTAATTTGTTGTTTTGTGAGGTAATTAATGACCGCTAAACTGTTGCCAACAACTCCGACTCCAACTCCGCTGGATTGGACTGCGGTCTTCTTTTTCACGACTGTTCATGCCCTCGCCCTCTTAGCCCCCTGGTGCTTCTCCTGGTCTGCCTTGGGGATGACCGTCTTTTTGCACTGGTTATTTGGCAGTATTGGCATTTGTTTGGGCTATCACCGCCTATTGACCCATCGCAGTTTTCAGGTTCCTAAATGGCTGGAATATGCGATCGCCCTGATCGGTGCCACTGCTTTACAAGGAGGACCTATTTTCTGGGTGGCGGGTCATCGGCTACACCACGCCTATACCGAGGATGTCGATAAAGATCCTTACTCAGCCCGTCGGGGGTTCTGGTGGAGCCATATGCTGTGGATTTTCTACCCGCATTCAGAATTCTTTGATTACGAACAGTACCAGCGGTTTGCCCCCGATCTGACACGCGATCGATTTTATTGCTGGCTGAATCGAAACTTTTTGCTGCTGCAAATCCCCTTGGGGCTACTGCTGTATGCACTGGGGGGATGGTCATTTGTGATCTGGGGTATGTTTGTCCGAGCTGTTTTACTCTGGCATAGCACTTGGTTTATTAACTCGGTCACTCACCTGTGGGGATACCGTACCTTTAACACAAACGACAACTCCCGCAATCTTTGGTGGGCGGCTATTCTCACCTATGGCGAAGGTTGGCACAATAACCACCACGCCTATCCTCAGGTTGCCAAAGCAGGCTGGCGCTGGTGGGAGTACGATCCGACCTGGTGGGCAATTTGGCTGTTAAAGAAATTGGGTATCGCCCGAAAAGTGGTGATGCCACCGACTCAAAATGGCACACCTTAGAATCACCAACAGGATTTACGCATGAGAGACCAAAAACCCGGTTTCTGCGTCAATATCTCAAAGGAATATCGACGATTTTTCAGAGAAACCGGGTTTTTTGCGTAAGTCCTAATAAAAATATAGGAGATCGAGCTGAAGCGATGTCTACAGTCACTACACCCTTTACTTCTGTTTACGGCCCAGTGCAATCCTGGCGCTTTGGGCGATCGCTAGGAATCGATCCGATCGGGCCAGATTCTACTTGCTCGTTTAACTGTGTGTATTGCCAGTTAGGTGAGATCGATCGCCAGAGTTGCAACCGGCAGATTTTTGTCCCGACTCAGAAAATTCAACAGGATCTGCAATCGTTCCCTGTCGGCGATGTGAACACCATCACCCTCAGCGGTAGCGGTGAGCCAACTCTGGCGCTGAATTTAGGCGAAATTCTGGTTATGGCGAAGCAAGTGACCGGGAAGCCCGTTGGGGTATTGACCAACGGCAGTTTGCTGGGCGATCGCGGGGTGTGTGAGGAACTGGCGATCGCCGATTGGGTAGCTGTCAAAGTTGATGCCATTGCTGCTGAATCATTCTGTCGCATCAATCGCCCCATGCCAACCATCAACCTCCTGGACATTTGGGCCGGTCTCCTCCAATTTCGCCAACTCTATTCAGGACACCTGGCCATTCAGACAATGCTACTAACAGACTGGAACGAACAGGATCGGGCAGAGTACATCCGCCGGATGCAAGCATTACTGCCCGACGAAATCCAACTCAACACGCCGACGCGACTTTGCCCCCTGACGCATCAGCTAGAAGCACGAGGGAACGATCCGCCCAATGCCTGTTTATATCCGACAAGGCAACTCAAGCAAGTCCATCCTGAAGTGCTACAGGTTTTTGGCGATCGCATTGAACGTGTCACAGGAATTCCAGTGCGTTACCCATTATTAACACAAGAGGCAAAGAACCGATGAAACCTCAGAAAACAAACCCCTATTTTCAGCTTTTAGACATTCTCCCTGGCTATCTCAACATCATGGGATATGTAGACGAGTCGGAAGTGAATGGGCCGGGTTGTCGAGCCGTGATCTGGGTGCAAGGATGTCTGCGGGAGTGTCCAGGCTGCTTTAATCCGGCTTCCTGGTCCTTTGAGATCGATCGACTAATCAGCGTTGATGCCCTTGTCCAGCAGATTCTCAGCAATCCTCGCAATCAGGGTGTCACCTTTTCGGGCGGAGAACCCTTCTGGCAAGCTGCAGCCTTGGCAGATTTGGCACGCCAAGTCAAAGCAGCAGGATTAAATGTCATGTCGTTTACTGGCTTCACGTTAGAACAATTGCGATCGGAACAGGGGCCCGCCGGTGCTGAGGAGTTGCTGGAACAACTCGATATTTTAATCGATGGTGCCTACGTGCAGTCTTTAGCAGTCCACTCACCTGATTCTCTCGTTTCTTCCAGCAACCAGCGGGTACATCTTTTCAATCCTGCTTTTCAGGATCGACTCACTTGGGCGAGCGATCAGATGGAGATTCATATTCTCAAAGATGGCAGTCGGATTTTCACAGGCTACCGGGGTCAAATGAATCTGGCCGAGTCGGAGTTATGAACCCGATCGCATTAAGCATCTACCATCCAAACAATACACTTTTGCATTTGCTCGCTCATTGTTTGTCGATCGGCATTATACCTGCGGCCGTGTCCCGGCAACACCCATTCAAACGAGTAATTAGCCAAATTCTGCATAGATTTGATTTGTTCCGGCCAAGAATACCAACAGACTTCGCGAAAGCCAACTAGCTGCTGCAAACTTTCCGACCAAGCAAGATGATCGCCGCTAAACAAAAACTTGTTATTGTAAAGCAAAACTGTGTGACCTTTCGTGTGGCCGGGAACCGGTATAATTAACAAATCATCGGCTATTTGATGCGGTTCGCTGCCCGACAATTGAATTTCTACACTGCGAGTACCCGCGTTAATTTCGTCAGCATGAAGGATGCGATCGCACCCAAAACGATCGCGGTATTGTTGATGATCTGCGACATCATCGCGGTGAGTCAAGTACATATAGCGAATGCAGCCCATTGCTTCTATGTTGTGGACTAGCGGCGGCACAAAACGGGGAGAATCAACTAAAATGTTTCCTTCGGGGCGGACAATTAAATAGCTGGCTGCGGCGTAGGATTTCTCTGAGTGGTAGCCGCAGTGATAGACATTTTCTGCTACGAGTGCGGGTAAAAGTTGCTGGGCTTGTTTGATGCTTTGGGGTTTTTCTACAGTGCCGATCGAACTTGTGGGACAAGACAAAAGAGCCGCGAGCGATCGCATTTCTTCAGTTTCATTAGTTGGCTGGTGGTAAACCGCAGACTGTTCTCCTGCTTGACCAAATACTTCCGGTGCCATCCACCGACAAGTATCACAGTCAATGCAGGTACTGTCTACATAAAAGTTACCGTTAATATTTTCATTACGCCGCCGATTAATGTTAGCCATTTTTCTACCTTTTAATGAAGTAAATAAATCCTTTTTTTTCACCTCCAGAGGAATGCGGCTATTTGCGAAAAATTTCTTCCATCCCCTGGAGGCATTGCTGTTGCTGTTTGAGCATTTTGGAAATTTCTACAATTTCTTTTTCCCGCAAAGTATTGATTGTATCGTGCAGCCGTTCAATTTTATCGTGCAGCAGTTCAATTTCTAATTCTGCCTTGACATTTACTTGATAGTCGTGTTCGGCACTTTGGCGGTCAACAAGGGACTGGCGATTTTGACTCATCATAATGATGGGTGCAGTGTAAGCAGCCTGAAACGACAGCATCAAATTCAACAGGATAAAAGGGTAAGGGTCCCAGTGTTTTATCCACACAATAACGTTCAGAATAATCCACATTATTAGAAGGCTGCTCTGAATAATGATAAATCTCCAGGAACCGACAGTAGCTGCAACTTTGTCCGCAATGCGATCCCCCGATGACATCCGCTTCGGAGGCGGGTTTCGCGCTGGTTTTTTTTGCCGCAAGTCTTGCAGCATTTCATATTCTTCAGGCAGTAGCGTCGCTTGCATTGTGCGGGACGGTTTTTGAGTCATAAACATCTAAAAATGTCGAAGTATCTTTAAGTTTACATCTTGCTCCGATGGAAATATCCTTGCCAACGTTTCCCTGGCTTATAAATGTATAATTAGGCTCGCAGTAGAAGTCTCTAGCGAGGAGGAATAGAACACATTTTACCATATTTTTAAGTCGGTTGAAACCAACTTAAACATTAAGCCAGGGACTCGAGTCCCTGGCTTAACTTAACCCGCGATATCAACAATTCTACTGCTGCTTCTGGTCTGCTGGAAAAGCACCAGCTTTCACCGCCACAGTAACAGGTTGTCCGCCGCGGCTCAATTCAAGCTGCAGATCGCTGCCCACTGTACTTTTCTCGACAATTTGCTGTACGCTGCCAGCATCAGTTACTTCTGTACCGTTGATTTTCTCGATCACATCAGCAACCCGAACTCCAGCTTGAGCCGCCGGAGAATTTTTGGCAACTCCCAAAACTAACACGCCTTTATCTTCAGTCAGCCTCAATTTGGTGTTGGGATTTTTATTGAATTCTGCCTTGACTTCGGGAGTAATGCTCAACATCCGAACGCCGAGATAAGGATGTTCGGCTTTTCCTGTTGTTACTAATTGCTCGGCAATTTGTTGTGCTCGATCGATCGGAATAGCAAAACCCAATCCTTGAGCGCCTTGAATAATCGCCGTATTCATGCCGATAACTTGGCCGCGCTGGTTCAGCAGCGGGCCGCCAGAATTGCCGGGATTGATCGCAGCGTCGGTTTGAATAAAGCTGACGCGCTTGTCGGGAACACCGACATCGGCGCTAGAACGGCCTGTAGCGCTAATAATTCCCACAGTCACAGTATTGTCCAAACCGAGGGGATTGCCGATCGCGATCGCCCATTCTCCCGGCTGTAATTCTTCAGATTTGCCCAAATTCACCACAGGCAAATTGTTAGCTTCTATTTTAACAACAGCCACATCAGTAACTGTATCGACGCCTAAAACTTTGCCGACAAATTCGCGGCC
>Ga0164305_10000063_pt1 | contig 30249 bp, 28 predicted proteins | sample Whisoiple_237_MG_FD_110215 | JGI IMG/M metagenome (GOLD analysis project Ga0164305, IMG submission 110215) | Soil microbial communities amended with pyrogenic organic matter from upstate New York, USA - Whitman soil sample_237_MG | ecosystem: Environmental > Terrestrial > Soil > Agricultural...
AGTTCTGATGCCGCCGAGGCGTCTCCCGCGAGCACCGGCCAAACGAGTTTTCGAGCCGCTCCCGCAGAATAGTTTTTGGATTCTCAACGATGCTTATGACCGGCGGGTCTGGCAGCAGCTGCGCGCCGACTCATCGTCGCTGCGCGAGTTGGAAGAGAAAGGTGCTGCTTTTCTACCTCATTTCGGATCCTTATTGCAGGATATTTTCTGCCTTTTGTTCAAGTACAACATAAATTATGTCGAGGAGCGCCTCGTGCTCGCCAGCGCGCTCCTCAATGAAAAATTTCTTCGTTCAATTCACCAAGGTGCGCAGTACGAATTCCTCCGCGAGCAAACCCTGCTCAACGAGGCGCATGCCGGACTGTCCACTTTGATTCTCGGCGAGCGGTTGTTAGCGCTCGTCCGCGAAGAAAAGCTTCTCACCCGCCGCGACATGCGCGACTTATGGGACATTCGGAAACAGGAAGAAATCGTCAGCCAGAAAATTGAGGAATACGAAAACGCCGATACTATTCCCGATGATCAAATGTCGGAGGAAGGAAAAAAGGCGCTCGAAAAAGCCAAGCAGCGCATGGGTGGCGAGGTTCAAGGGGCCGAGGCACTGCTCCGCCAGAAGACGCAACGCTTGAAAGAGGATCTGGAACAGATCGATGCCCAGGCGAAAAATCGTCTTCAGGCCGAAGCGATCAAAATCGCCCAAGAACTCGAAGACGCAACGGAAGAGACTGCAACTTGGGGAGATACCATCGGGACCGGACAGAGAACGCCGCCGGGGCAAAAGCTCGAACTTGGCCGACGCCTCGCTGGCAACGAGAAACTCAAAAAGCTTGCCCGCATGGTTGGGCGAATGAAATTCAACGCGCTGGCCTTGCGAAAAAAAGTCTTCGAACGCTCCAGTGAAGAATTGCTCGAAGTCGAGCAAGGCGATGCGCTTCATCGACTGCTGCCCCATGAACTGCTCAGTTTGCATCATCCTGTGCTGCGCAAGGATTTCTACCGCCGCTTCCTCGACCAGGAGCTGATTCAGTATTCGCTCCGCGGCGTAGAAGAGAAAGGCAAAGGGCCGATGATCGTCTGTCTGGACGGCAGCTCGTCCATGTCCGGCGACAAGGAAATCTGGTCGAAGGCAGTTACTCTGACGCTCTTGGAAATCGCCCGCAAGCAGCGTCGCTTGTTTCGCTCGATTTGCTTCTCGTCCGCCGATACGCCTCTGCAGACCCTCGACATGAACGCCCGCGATCGTTATGAAATCGAAACCAAGGCGGTCATGGATTTGGCCGAATATTTTCCCGGCGGCGGCACCGACTTTCAAAAACCGCTGGATGCCGCCCTCGACTGTCTCCGCCAATCACGCTTCAAAAAAGGCGATATCGTCTTTATCACCGACGGCGAATGCCAGGTGGATCCCCACTGGGCCGAGAATTTTCGCGATGAAAAAGAACGTCTTGGGTTCTCGCTCTTTTCAGTTCTCATCGATATGGGTCCGGCATCGCTCGGGACCTTAAAGGAATTCAGCGACCGCATCACCACCATCAAGCAGCTCACCGGCGAAGAGGCCAAGGATATTTTCGTCAAATTCTGAGTCGCGCGGCTGCGCGCGAACCGGGTTGGATGTGGCTTGGTCCTGGAAATAAAAAGGCCCGCCTGGTTTGCGGGCCTTTTCTCGCTATAGTTGCCGGAAAAGCAATCGTGATTTCACGCACGCCGCATGCCTTTACCGGCAGTCAATTTACTTGTTGCTCCGTTTTTTTCGCGGCCTTTTACGACAGGTTAGGCAATCAATTTTCGCAGCCATTTTCTTCCTCCAGCCTCACAGCACACAGGGATACCATGCACCTTTTAGACGTCAACGGGTGGGTATCCTGCGGAGGCATCGATAGCGCTATTTTTTGCAACAAATCCGAGCAACTAAAAATATTCCTGAGACTCATCCTCTTGAGTTAGGCGACATGACTCAAGGAACAGTTGAAGATGTGGTCATTATATATAAGAAAAGCTGGGAATAGAGCGAAAGCGATGATAGCTGACCACGGGCCGGTTTCGGACTTGCAGTGCAAACACCTCTTCCTGTAAATTCGACGTCAAAGCAGTCAGCCTGAAAGGAGCCGTCAATGGGGAATATCAGCAAAATCACCGTGGTCGATGCGGAAAAACAAGCGGAATGGGGAAAGCCCACGGGCCGCAATTACGTTCGGCCAACGCAAACTGAGCGCGCGCATATTGCGCTTAACTGTTACGAGCCAGGCGTTAATGATGAATTGCACTGCCATCCGGGCTCGGATCACACCTTCTTTGTAGTTCAGGGCGAATGCACCATGAAGGGACTCAAAGAAGGTGAGGAATTTCACCTCAAGCAACACCAGGCGGTTCACGTTCCCGCGGGCTTTTTCTACCAGCTGAACAATACCGGCAAGGAACGTCTGATTCTTTACCAGGTGAGTACCGAGCCGAAGCCGAGACCGAAGATCGGCAAGGTCATCTACGGCGTTCATACCGGTCTGAAAGAGCATCTGCTAAACCCCGTCGAGTCTCGGCCGGAGCGCTCGTGACGTTCGCAGATGTGCTGCAATGGTGCCAGAACAATCAGGCCGCCGTGCGCGGCGTTTTGCGCGGTCGCGATATTTCTATTTCCCACAAAGACAAGGAGCTTGCGCCCGACCTTCCGTCAATCGGCGAAATTTTTCACTGGGAGGTCGATATGCCGGAATTAAAGCACTACGTGAGCGGGTCGGATTTCGAGCGCATGGTAACAGGAAAGCTGACAATCGATGGATTCAAAAGTACGCTGCGGGGACGAGAGTAGACTGCTTCGAGCTCAGAAATGACCAGCCTGTGAGCTGGCCATTTCTGAGTTGATCGACTGCTAGGCAGGTAAGTTCGGATTAATCACTTCTGGCGAGCTCCACTTCAAATGGCGTTCCAAAAAGTCCGTCACCAGCGGCCATGACAGATCCGCAGTATGCGCATTGTATCCGGGCGCCCCAGGATCCACATAGCCGTGGCCGCCAAACGGAAAAAAATGCCACTCCAAGGACTGGCGATTTTCTTTGAAGGCCTGCCACATTTGCTCCTGAACCGGCAAAACCGTCGTGACATCATCAGCGCCATAGAGAATAATTGATGGGCAGCGGATCTTCCGTGCGCTTAGTGATGGATGGACCGGTCTTAGCGGGGAATCCGGCTCGGCTCGCACAGTCGGATAATAGCCGACGAACGCACGCACTTCGGGAGTCGCCGCGACAAAATGGATCGCGATGCGCCCGCCCATACAGTAGCCGCATACCGCTACCCGATCTTTATTGACGTTGGGTTGTCTTAATAAAAATCGCCACCCTTCGGTGAGCACTCGGGTGAATTCTGGGTCCGGCGTTTTGGCTTGAATTTGCGATCCGCTGACGATGTGCGTCGGTTCAGGATAGCCCAGCTGCTCGAATACGTTGATCGCGAATGTGGTATAACCAAGCTTTGCGAATTTCCGCGTCTCCGTTTTGATGTACTCGCCAAGCCCGCCCTTCGGATGGATCAAGAATAGCGCCGGACCCGGATCCTGCCGCGCCGGATAGGACAGGAACCCGGCCACGCCGTGCTCTTTGGCGCTGAATGCTCGCTCAATAATGCGCATGTGCAGATCTCCTGAGGTAGTTTCGCAGCCGCAAAACTAGCACGATCGCTTCCGCTGGGTAAAGGGGTTGCCTGGTTTTATGGTCTTTCATATTCAGCCCGAACACTATTGGCCGCTGGCTGCGCAAATCCGAGCTTTCACAGGAAAACCTCCTAACGGCAATCAGGAATTTTCGTCAGTTACGGTCAGCTCTGAATCATATACTTCATGGAATAGGAATTGCTCCCCCGCTGCTCAACAGCTCACCACAACCGAGAAGTTTTTCAGCCTCAGCCCATGCAAAACGATCGCACAGCGCCCACTCCGATCCCGCGGCGAGAAAATCTTGAAAAAAAAGGTGGATTAATGGCTCTCCCGGCGACGCCTTCGTTCTCGCTCGCCGAGGCCAATTCCATCGTTGAAATAGAGGTCCAAGCCGATCAGCTGCTCGGCTACATCGATAAGTTGACCACTCTCGCAGATCGGGCGTGCACCACCGCGATTCGGCAGAGCCAAACGGCGCATCTGATCGACGCGAGCCGGCACGGCGAAATCAACGACCTGCGAAAGAAGCTTGATCAACAGAATGAAAAGCTTCATGAACAGGAAATTGCCATAGTTCGTTTGCAGCACGAAGCAAAAGCGCAGATCGCCGCGGTCGAAGCGCAGTTGCGCCAGAACCGCCTGCAAGCGCGCGTAGAATCGGAACCACATCTTTTGCGCCATGAAAATGCTCAGCCGGTGAAGCGCCTGAACGATTCACAGGAACTCGCCGCGACCACAGTCGATCCGGATCGCACGCGATTCACCGCGGCAAGCGATCCGACAATTGCCGAGCTGAAGCTGCAGATCGCCAATCGAGAGGAAACTATACTGGCCAAGAATAATGCGCTAAAAGCCATCGAAGAGGAGTATCGCGCCAGAATTGCGCATCTCGAGCAGCGCTTGAGAGAAACAACGGAACTGGTAGATAAACGCGAAGAGGAGTTAAAAGAGAAAGTTCGCATCATTGAAGCCACCGCGTGCAAGGAAGCAGAGATGGGCAATTTGATCAAGCAACTCTCCGCCGAATGCACCGCCCTCAGTGAGGAGCTTCAAAGAAGCAATTCAGCAAACTCGCGCGGCGAGACGAAACCAAATCCGACCGTGAATGAAAGCACTCTTTGGCGCCGCGTGATGGGCCGTTTACAGGAAGAGCCGCAATGACAAAGTGGACGCAAGCCGCGGCCGCTGTGAGTAACCGCGAAATCTTGTCGGTTTTGTAAGTTACGCAACCTTTTTCTCGGTTGCGGCCTTCGAGCTTTCTTCTAGAATCATCATAACCGCCGCTTCATCGCCGCTTAACCCATTCTGCGCATCGCGTGTCGCTGGCGCGGGGCGGCTCAGAGTTTCCGGCAACGTGCCGTCGAAGTACGCCTTTACAGTTGCCGGATGGATGTAACACTTCTGGCAAACTGTCCTGGTATTTCCCAGCTTCCGCGCCACCGCTTCGACGGCGCGAACGACATATCGTTTAGCCTGGCTTTTTGACATAAACGGTGCCAACTCGCCAAGCGCGCGCGCAGCGAGTACGGTACCGGCCCAAGTACGAAAATCCTTCGCGGTAAGATCGATTCCCGTCGCTTCTCGCAGGTACTGATTGACGTCGCTCGAATTCACTAGGCGCGCGGTGCCGTCTTCATCCATGTACTGAAACAATTCCTGCCCCGGGAGATCCTGACAGCGCCGAACGATCTGCGCCAAGCGACGATCCTTGAGATCCACATCACGGAGAATGCCGCTCTTGCCGCGAAAGCGAAAACGGATCTTCGAGCCCGTAACCTTTACATGCTTGTTGCGCAACGTGGTCAATCCGAAGGATTGGTTTTGTCGTGCGTATTCATCGTTGCCGATCCGAATAAAGGTCGTCTCGAGTAACCTGACAATGGTTGCCATCACTTTCGCTCGCGGCAGTGCTGGCAAAGACAAGTCCTTAAGCAGTCTCCTGCGTAATTTCGGCAGCACGCGTCCAAAGTTCATCAGGCGATCGTATTTAGTCTGGTCGCGCCACTCACGCCAGGAGTGATGATAGCGATATTGTTTGCGGCCCCTGGCATCCCTTCCCGTGGCTTGCAAATGGCTATTTGAGAACGGACTGATCCAGACATCCTTCCATGCCGGAGGAACCGCGAGCGCTCTTATGCGGCGCAACTCGGCAGGGTTTTGTATTAGCACACCCCTGGGGCTGTAGAACAAAAAATTTTTTCCGTGTCTGCGCCGAGTGATCCCTTTGATGTTGTCCATCACGTAGCGTAGTCCGCGCGATTTGACAGCGCGAATCGGCGCAACCTTCACGAGGTTACTGCGTTGATGCATCGTTTGCTTTCCAGCCAGTGACCAGAGCCTGAGCAAATGATAGACCAGCGTCTGAGAGTTACTGTTTCGGAGCATCATCGCACGCGATTTGTCTCTATGTCGCACGACCAAAGAAGTTTAACGTCAGTAAATTGCCGCTTCTGTAATGAAAAGCGGACAGTTGACGATGCACAAAGACAGCGAGTGCCAAAAAGAAGAAAAAGGCCTCTCACTGCGATGAGAGGCCTTGAAGAAATTGTCGGGAACGATCTCAGACAAACAGAGGCGCCAACACGAGAGTGATGGTGCTTAGCAATTTGATCAGCACATGTAGGCTCGGCCCGGCCGTGTCTTTGAAGGGATCGCCAACCGTATCACCCACGACAGCCGCCTTGTGAGGATCGGAGCCTTTGCCTCCGTACGCGCCCGTCTCAATGAATTTTTTCGCGTTGTCCCAGGCGCCGCCGCTGTTGTTCAGAAAGGTTGCCATTAGAATGCCGGCGATCGTTCCGACCATCAGCAAAGCCGCTACCGCTTCGGCCCCGACACCGAACACGCGAAAGATCACACCCACCGCCACTGGCGTGCCCACGGCGATGATTCCGGGCAGTATCATTTCCTTGAGTGCGCCGACGGTCACGATATCGACGCAGCGACCGTAATCCGGCTTGGCCGTGCCTTGAAGGATTCCTGGATTTTCTCTGAATTGTCTACGGACTTCGTTGATTACGTAGTATGCGGCCTTGCCCACGGCGCGAATCGCTAACGCGGAAAAGAGAAAAACCAGCGTCGCTCCCAACAACCCTCCGACAAAGACTTCCGGCCTCGCAATGTTGACCGCCTCGAGTTTGGCGCCGTAGTGCGCCACCTCGTCGAGGTACGCAGAGAAAAGGAGAAACGCCGCGAGCGCCGCGGAGCCGATCGCATAGCCTTTGGTGAGCGCCTTGGTCGTATTGCCGACCGCGTCGAGCCGATCGGTTTTCTGCCGCACTTCTTCAGGCTGGCCGCTCATCTCGATGATACCACCCGCATTGTCGGTGATCGGCCCGAAGGTGTCCATCGCCAGAATGTAAGCGGCGGTTCCGAGCATGCCCATCGTCGCAACTGCGGTGCCGAACAATCCGGCATGAGGCACACCGCTCATGCCACCTAGGTAATAGGAAGCGATAATGGCGATCGAGATAACGATCACCGGAATCGCGGTGCATTCAAGGCCAACTGCAACACCCGCGATAATATTTGTCGCCGGCCCGGTCTGCGATGCTTCGGCGATGCTTTTTACCGGACGATATTTCGCTTCGGTGTAGTACTGCGTGATATAGACGAATGCCTGCGCCATCAATATGCCGATGACGCCGCACCAGAAAAAATAGAGCCATGCTGACACGGCTTCCGGGTGCGCACCGGGATCAACCGCAAGCAGCCACTTGGCCGAAACGAAAAATCCCGCAATCGCCAGTGCGCTCGCCACGTAATAGCCCCGGTTAAGCGCTGACATTGGATCTTCGGTTTCCTTGCATTTGACCACCATGACCCCGACGATGGACGCAAGCAGCCCAAAAGCCCGCGCGACTAGCGGAAACATGATCCCTTTCAACCCGAAGTACGGGAACAAGCCGACGCCGAGAATCATGGCGCCGATATTTTCCGCGGCCGTCGATTCGAACAAATCTGCGCCACGACCAGCGCAGTCGCCCACGTTGTCGCCGACGAGGTCTGCGATGACGGCGGGGTTGCGCGGGTCGTCTTCTGGAATTCCAGCTTCGACTTTACCGACCAGATCAGCTCCGACATCCGCCGCCTTCGTATAAATTCCACCGCCCAGCTGCGCGAACAGAGCGACGAAGGAAGCGCCGAAACCGTAGCCGACGATGGTGAACGGAATCTTTTGAGGATCGTGCCCGAGCGCTTCCAGCAAGGCGTACAATCCACCAACGCCCAAGAGACTCATGGCGACGACGAACAAGCCCGATACGGCACCGCCGCGGAGCGCAATCTGCAGGCCGTCATTGAGGCTGGAGCGGACGGCCGAGGCAGTGCGAATATTGGAACGAATCGAAACCCACATGCCGACGTAACCCGCGATCACGGAGCAGGCCGCGCCAAGAATGAAGGACAGAGTTGTCCAAAAAGCCAGTTGAACCGGCGGCACAGGGTCGGCGGGATTGGGAGTGCGAACAAAAGCGTAAAGGACGAATATCAACGCGGCGAGCACCGCGGATAAACTAACGATTGTGCGGTTCTGGCGCGATAAAAATGCCTCGGCGCCTTCTTTGATCGCATTGGAGATTTGTTGCATTTGAGCCGTCCCGGCATCGCGCTGGATCACGTGACGAGCCAAAAAGACCGCGAAGACCAACGACAGACAGCTGATCGCAATCACAAACGAAATCATTAATCCTCCTCATCCCTAGTCGAGTAAATTCATCCTGGTTTGCGCCACACATACGCGACACCGATGCTGAGCAGATAAAGCAGCAACATGGGGCCGGCCAAAAGACACTGATTAATCACATCGGGAGTCGGCGTCAAGACCGCCGCAATGATAAAGATGAGCACAATGGCATAGCGGAATGAGCGCAGCATGAAGTGGTAATCCCAGACGCCGATGCGGACGAGAAAAAAAGTAAACACCGGTAGCTCGAACGTGAGCCCAAATGCCCCCACCATGCGAAAGAAAAACGTAAAATAATCGCCGATCCGGATCGCCGGGCTCACGCCCATGGTTTCGTACTGTTCGATGAAATAGCCAAATGCCACTGGTAAAACGAATCGATAGCAGAAGCTCGCGCCGGCCACGAAAAACAACGTCGCGCAAAATACGAAGGGCACGACCCATCTCCGTTCATGTTGCGACAGACCGGGCGCGACAAAGCGCCAAATCTGATAAAAAATGACTGGGCAGGAAAAAAGAATACCCGCCGCCAGTGCGACTTTAATCTCGACGAAGAACGCCTCGGTGACACTGGTGCCGATCAGATTTTGACCAGGCTTGAGATTCTGCCGAAGCGGCGCGACGATAAAATTAAAAATCGGCTCGGAAAAAAAATAAGATCCGCCTGCGGCAATGACGATGGCAAGAACCGATTTGAGCAAGCACCAGCGGAGATCCTCGAGATGCTCCGTCAGAGTCATTTGAGAATCGCGCGCCACAGTCCGAAATCAGAACGAAAATTGCAAAAAAGGGGAAGGGTTCAAACCCTTCCCCTTTTTTGGTTTTAAAAACCTATAAGGTGAATCGCCCTACTTGGTTTTTGTGTCTTCCTTTTTCTCAGGTGCCGCAGGAGCCGGTGATGTGTCCTTCATAGGCTCACCCGCCTTTGTATCACCCGCTGGTGCCGCAGGTTCCGCAGGCGCGGCCGGAGCTGGCGCTGGCGGAGGCGGCGGCGGAGCTGGTTCTTCTTTCTTACCGCAGCCCACAAACGTCAAAGTAAAAGCGAAGAGGGTGATCGCTGACAACGATACGAGTTTCTTACCCATCCTTAGTTCACCTCCTTTCCCGTCACACTTAAATCTTTGTCTGTTAAGCATTTTGTATCGCACATGTGGATTTAAGATTCAAGCACAGAAACGGCCTAATAGCCTTAGTTTTCCGCTCGATTCCAGCGCTGCGGAAACCTTCTGCGCTCTCCCGCTCGAAGCGCATTTCTCTATCGCCGTAGTCGAGTTCCTCTCGTTGCTATCTGAACGGAGCAGGCGGAACATGCCGAAGCACGAATCGGTTTATGCGTTTGCGAAGGGCGACTAAGTTCTGGAGCGCGCGGTCACTAGGAAAAGCCGTTTAAACTTGACAGCAGATGTTAATAAATTGTTGATAACCCGGCATGAGCATGCCGCACAAGGCTAAAAATCGCGGCGCGGAGCGTTTTGCCTAATTTACAAGCGAATGAAACGTCGTTGATTTAAGAACTTAAAAAGTTTCAATCCCGAGACGCTCAGGAGCCAAAGACCGAGCTGAAACTCATACGATACCGTTGGTGGAGCTTCATCGCGAAACAATTACGCCAGCCCGGCAGGCAGATTTTTCGTGAAATAACACCTCCTCCAGTTCGTTGACACATGCGTACGGCGATGTTAAGAAAATGGAACGGTTTGCTGGAGGGAAATTTCTTGATCACGCATAGGTCGGCCATTAAGAGGCATCGTCAAAGCTTAAAAAAGCGCGCCCGTAACATCGAAACCAAGTCGCGCCTGAGGACTCTGATTAAACGAGTTCATCGCGCCATCGAATCACATAACCGCGATGAGGCTCGAACACAAATCACTGTAGTCAATAAAGCCCTTTCTAAAGCCGTGAGCAAAGGCATTATTAAACGGAATACCGCATCCCGTTGGTTGGCTCGCCTTTCCCGTTCCGCCGCACGCGCTTCCGCTTAAGCCGCACCTAGTGGCGGTCAGCCTGATCGGCGCCTCACGTTCAGAACATTTCGACGATTCTCTGGCGGAGTTCCCTGGCGAACTGCTCCATCAACTGCTCTCGAACCGCCCTACGCTCCGACTCGGTGAGCTGGACGTCGGTCATGCGCCGCACATCTGTTACGTTCAACGTACCAGTGCGAAACTCGGAGGACGTGGTCACGACAGCGGCTCTGGAGCCACCATAAATCTGATTGAGCCGCACGGCCTGGCCGCGCCATAAAATTTGGTCGGGCTCCCGCCGCCGCACCGTTACGTCCAGAATCATCACGGCCTCATATTGCAAAACCTCGTCCTCGCGGTTCACGGTTGCAACCGTGCTGTCGAGCGACCGGATCGTGCCAGCAAGTATGATATCCGCCTGTTCGGGCGTGTCGACAACCCGGAGCTCACCACGCCGATAAAACTCTCCACGCATTGCGGTGGTCAACTCTTTATCAAGGCCGACATCGCGGCTGCGGTTGATAAACGGCTCCACGTAAATGCTGCGCGCGTCCTTCGGCAGCAAAGAGCTTTCCCCAACAAACTGGTAGCCGCATCCGCAGGCCAGTGACAGAGCCAACAGCCCCAGCCGAACTCTCGACGACCGTAAGACTTTGTGAAGTTGTTCCACAGTCATCCCTCCACGACAATGTTGACCAGCCGCCGCGGCACGTAAACCACGCGGCGCACGGTCCTCCCCTCAATGAAACCGATTACTTTAGGATCCGCCAGCGCGTTCCTCTCAATATCCTCTTGAGTGACCTCGGCCGGAACGGTGATTTTGCCCCGTATTTTTCCGTTCACTTGGACGACAATCAATAACTGTTCTTCCACCAGCGCATCTTCCGAATAGGCCGGCCAAGCAGTTTCGAGGGACCCATCATGATGTCCCAATTGCTGCCACAACTCGTGAGCAACGTGCGGGACAAAGGGCGTGAGCAGCGCAATGATCGTCTCCACGCCTTCTTTGACCACCGTCTTGGCGCTTTCGGATCCGGACGCCACCGCGCTCAGGGCGTTGAACAATTCCATGATCGCGGCGATCGCCGTATTGAAATGAAACCTGCCGTCGATGTCATCGGTAACTTTTTTGATAGTTCGATGAATCATCCGGCGTAGCTCTCGGAGTTCCGCCGTTAACTCGCCGGACGCGCCGTTGTTGGCAATGCTCGACCAGATCGCCCGCTGCTGGTAAACGAAGCGCCACAGCCGGGAGAGAAAACGATAGGCGCCCTCCACGCCCTGATCGCTCCATTCCAGATCCTTTTCCGGCGGTGCAGCAAAAAGCGTGAACAAACGGGCCGTATCGGCGCCGTACAGATTGACCAAATCTTCCGGATCGATGATGTTTTTCTTCGACTTGGACATTTTTTCGACCCGTCCTTTTTCCACGGGCCGGCCACACTGGGGGCACCTCCATCCATCCTTTTCGGAACCGACCAGCTCTCCAGGAAACAACCAGCCGTGCTCGGGACAGCGATAGGTCTCCTTCGACACCATTCCCTGCGTGAGCAAGTTGGTGAACGGCTCGCCGGTTCTGGTCAGGCCAAGATCGCGCAAGGCCTTGGTGAAAAAACGCGCATACAAGAGATGCAGCACTGCGTGCTCGACCCCGCCGATATATTGATCGACGGCCATCCAGTAGTCGCTCTGGCCCTTATTAAAGGGCGCACTACTTTCGTGCGGGGATATAAAACGGAGAAAGTACCAGGAGGAATCGACAAACGTATCCATGGTATCGGTGTCGCGTCGCGCCCGGCTTCCACATTGCGGACAGTCTACTTCGACAAAGCTTTTGCTTTCGCTCAGCGGCGAACCGCCTTTTCCCGTAAACGGCACATCTTCGGGAAGTTTGACCGGTAATTGGTCTTCGGGAACGGGAACCGTGCCACACCGATTGCAGTAAATAATCGGAATCGGCGTGCCCCAGTAACGTTGCCGAGAGACGCCCCAATCGCGCACGCGATAGCGAATCGCTTTCTTGCCCCAGCCGTTCGCTTCCGCACGGGCGGCGATTTGCTCTTTTCCCGTGGTATTCGCAAGCCCGGCAAAATCGCCACTCTCCACCATCACTCCGTCATCAACGTAAGCCTCACTCAAGCTCGCGGCGTCGAGCTTCTGGTTCGCCGGTTGAATCGCCACGCGGATCGGCAGCCGATATTTTTTGGCGAATTCAAAATCCCGCTGATCGTGAGCCGGGACGGCCATGATGGCGCCGGTGCCGTATTCCATCAGCACGAAGTTGGCGAGATAAATGGGAATGTCCTCTTGAGTAAACGGATTCGTACAGTAAGCACCAGTGAAGACTCCTTCTTTTTCTCCTTCCTCGGCGCCGCGGTTTGTCTGGCTGACGTCTTTGAAGCGATCGATAAAATTTCTGACTGCCGATTCTTGCGACGTACCCGCTGCAAGACTGAGCGCCATCGGATGCTCCACAGCGAGCGAAACAAAGGTCGCGCCGAAAATGGTATCCTGGCGAGTGGTAAAAATACGCAGCGCTCCCTCATGTCCAACCAAAGGAAAATCGATTTCTGCGCCGACCGATTTGCCAATCCAGTTCCGCTGCATGATGAGTACTTTGTCGGGCCAACCGGGAAGCTGCTCTAAATCACGGAGCAATTCTTCGGCATACTCAGTAATTCGAAAAAACCATTGCTCGAGCTCTTTCTGAGTCACTGCCGAGTCGCAGCGCCAGCAATGCCCATCGATCACCTGCTCGTTAGCCAATACGGTCTCGCACGAGGGACACCAGTTCACAAAAGAGTTTTTTTTGTACGCCAAGCCCTTCTTAAAGAGCTGGAGAAAAATCCATTGATTCCAACGATAGTATTCCGGTGTGCACGTGGCGATCTCGCGATCCCAGTCGTACGAGAGCCCCATGCGCTTGAGCTGATTCTTCATGTAAAGAATGTTTTCATCAGTCCACGCCTGAGGGCGAACACCCCGTTCGATCGCGGCATTCTCCGCCGGTAAGCCAAAAGCATCCCACCCCATCGGGTGGAGCACGTTCAAGCCGCGCATGCGCTTATAGCGCGCCACCACGTCGCCGATGGAGTAATTGCGCACGTGGCCCATGTGGATGCGGCCAGAGGGATAAGGAAACATCTCGAGGACGTAATATTTCAGCTTGTTCGGATCAGCCTGCACGCGAAACGCCTGCTCCGATTCCCAGAGTCTTTGCCATTTTCGCTCTATGGCTTCAGGTTGATACCGCTCTTCCATGGTTGATCAGGGCTTGCTGATGTTCGAGCGCGCCACATGGTCCAAAACACCGTTGATGAACGTGGCTGACTCGGCGCTGCCGAAGCGCTTCGCTATCTCAATGGCTTCATCCAAGCTGACGTTTGCCGGAATGTCCGGGCAAAAGAGCAGTTCATAGGCGGCGATCCGAATAATTTCCAGATCGACTTTCGCCAGGCGCGGCAGTTTCCAATTTTCCGTGCATTCCGCGATGATCCTATCGAGTTCCGCCGTTTGACTGACCACCCCGGAAACCAAACGGCGGGCAAACTCCTTGGGCTGGGGACCACCCTCGAAATGTTGCAGAAACAGATCCACCGCGTCCGCTGACGCATCCCCGGTGATCGCAATTTGGTATAGTGCCTGGAGCGCCAGCTCGCGGCCCTTGCGCCGATTACCCTTGGCCGTGTGGCCAGGCGTAAGACTTTCTTGATTTTCCGACAAGAGTGACTCTGATTTCTGTGCGGCAAAAAAACTTCAAGAGAGTTGCCGAATGACACTGATCATTTCGAGAACGGTCAAGAGCGCTTCGTAACCCTTATTCGCATCCTTGGTTCCTGCCCGATCCATCGCTTGCTGCACATCATCGGTCGTCAGGACACCGAAGCCAATGGGCAGCTTGTGCGCGCGCACCGCCTCGCCTATGCCCGCGGTCACCGCATCACAAACATAATCGAAATGTGGTGTATCCCCGCGGATCACCGCACCGAGACAAATCAGACCGTCGAATCGCCCGCTGGCCGCCATTTTGTCAGCAACGATGGAAATTTCGAAGGCGCCAGGAACGTGCACCACCGTGAGGTTCTCATCGTCACCGCCATTGGTTGTAAAAGCCTCGAGAGCACCGGCCAGAAGTTTTTCGGTGACGAACTGGTTATAGCGGCTCACGATAATACCGAGCTTGAGCCCGCGCGCCTGTTTCTTTCCTTCAATGATCAAAGGCATGGACTCAGAAGTTCGGCAAGCGTCTGATTCAGTGCTTGGCCGGTTTTGCCTCGAGGTTTGAAAGCAGATGGCCGAGTTTCGTTTGCTTGGTTCTCAGGTAATGAATATTGCTGTCGCGCGGTGGAACTTCCAGCGGCACGCGTTCCGCAATGTTTACGCCGTATATTTGCAAACCGGTGATCTTACGCGGATTGTTGGTCAGTAAGGCGACTTTTTCCACGCGCAGGTCGCGGAGTATTTGCGCGCCGATGCCGTAGTCGCGCAAGTCTTCCTTAAAACCCAATTCGAGATTGGCTTCCACCGTGTCGCGTCCCTGGTCCTGCAGCGCATAGGCCCTAATCTTGTTGGTCAAGCCAATACCTCGGCCTTCCTGGTGCATGTAAATCAGCACACCGAAACCACGCTCGTCGATCAAGCGTAGGGACTGTCGAATCTGATCGCCGCAATCGCAGCGTTCCGAGCCAAAAACGTCCCCGGTGAGACATTCGGAATGCACACGAACCAACACCGGCTCGGCGCGATCGATATCTCCTTTGACCAAAGCCATGTGCTCGAGCCCATCGACTTCGTTGCGATAGACAATGGCCCGGTACATGCCGCCATGAATCGTAGGAAACTCTTCTTCGGCCACCCGCCGAACCAAGCTTTCATTACGCAACCGATAGGCGATCAAGCTGGCAACCGAGACGATCTTGAGATCTTCCTGCTGAGCTAGCCGCTCCAGCGTCGGAAGTAAAGCAACCGAGCCGTCGTCGGCGAGGATCTGGCAGATCACTCCTGCCGGTTTGAAGCCCGCGAGCCGAGCGAAGTCCACAGAGGCATCGGTTCGCCCCGAGCGCGCCAGCACACCGCCACTGCGCGCCTGCAGCGGCTGAACGTGGCCAGGAATGACCAGGTCTTCGTGCCTGGTTTCGTCGGCGATCGCAGCCTTGATTGTGTGCGCGCGCCCCTCGGCGGAAACGCCGTGTACCCCTTCGAGACTAACAGAAAACGACGCACCGCAAAGGAGACCACCGAGCCGGCTGTTTTCCTCCGGAACCATCGGTATGCTCAGTTCGCGAATACGCTCATCCGTTAAGGTCACGTAAATAATCCCGCGACCATGATGGAGCATGTAATTGACGCTTTGAGCGTCGATCTTTTCCGCCGCGAGACAAAAAAAGCCGTCGCTTTCGGGTGCATCCTCGTCGACGAGAATGACCATCCGGCCACGACGGATTTCTTCAATGCCTTCCTCGACGCTTGCAATGGACATGGGATCGATCGACGCTGCGACAGGCGACGCGAGACGTAAACTATTCGCGCCGCTGCAATAAATTTTGCACGTACTTGCCGATAAGATCAGTTTCGATGTTGACTTTATCACCAACCCTACGAGCGCGCAAATTCGTGTGCTGCAAAGTATACGGGATGATGGCGACGGAGAATCGACCGCGCCGGACATCATTGATCGTCAAACTGATTCCATCGACAGCAACGGAGCCTTTCCGCACCAGCAATGGAGTCATCGGAGCCGGGACGGCGAAGCTAATGATGGTAAACTCGCCTTCTGTGCTCATCGCTACGATCTTTGCGATGCCGTCTACGTGTCCAGTGACGAGATGGCCGCCGAGACGATCAGTAAGACGCATGGGACGCTCGAGATTGACGGGGCTGCCCAGCGCCAATTCCTGCAAGCTCGTCCGTTGCAAAGTTTCCGGCGAAACGTCTACGGTGAAGGACTTGGCCGTTTTTCTCACAACCGTCAGACAGGCACCATTCACAGCGATGCTCGCGCCGTGCGCCATCCTGCCCACCGGCAGTTTGGTTGCCACCGTCAACACAGCCGCATCACTTTCAATCCGCAGCGCTGCGATTTTGCCGACGTCTTCGATTAACCCGGTAAACATAAGCTAAGTGATCGCAGGCAATCATCCGCGCGGCAATTTTGCACGACTCAAATAGCCAGTCACCAAGAGATCCTTGCCTGATTTCGCAAACCGAACATCCTCAAGCTCCAACGCTTGCGTAACACGGCGAATCCCCAAATCGCCGATCATCCCGACCCCATCCCCGCCGATGATCTTCGGCGCGTAAAAGAAAATAATTTTATCCACTACCTTTTCCCTCAGTGCCGACGCCGCGACCTTCGCTCCGCCTTCGATCAAGACATTGACCACGTCCATCGCCGCCAATTTTCGAAGCACGGGAAACCAGGGCACGTCGCCTTTGCCGCGTGGAAACCGCCAGACGTGGGCGCCCAGCGCTTCAATCGCGCGCGTCTTGGCTGCGGGCGCGCCGGCGGCGGAGACAATAATTGTTTTATCGGGATCTTTTTGGTGAAGAATTTGTGCCGACAAGGAAATGCTTAACCGGCTGTCCAACACGACGCGCCAGGGATTCCGTCCCCCGTCAAGCCGGCAGGTCAGTTGCGGATCGTCTGCCTTTAGGGTTCCCGATCCAATTACGACCGCGTCCACCCTGTTTCGGAGTCCATGCACAGCGCGACGGGACTCCTCACCGCTGATCCAGCGCGCATCACCGCTGGCCGCGGCGATCTTGCCATCCAAGCTTGCCGCCAGTTTCAAGGTGACAAACGGTAACCGCTGGGTGATGAATTTGGCGAACGACTCGATCAGCATCAGGCATTGCCGCTCGAGGATTCCGATGCGAACAATCACCCCGGCATGCCGGAGCCGCCTAAATCCGCGCCCTGCCACTAACGGATTCGGATCCCGTGTGCCGCAGACGACCTCTCGGATGCCCGCGCGGATCACTGCATCGACGCAGGGCGGTGTGCGGCCGTAGTGGCTGCAGGGCTCGAGGGTCAGATATAACGTTGCGCCGCGAGCTTTTCTGCCGGCACGCTTAAGCGCGACGAGTTCCGCATGGTCGGCGCCGGCAAAATGATGATACCCGGAGCCCACGACCTGACCAGACCGCACGAGCACCGCACCGACCATTGGATTGGGACTAGTCCTGCCGGCGCCTTTCAGCGCCAGCCGACAGGCCCGACGCATATAGAATTCGTCTCGAGCGCGCGGCTGTGCGTCGGCCAAGGATGTTATTCCCTTTTTTGCCGCGGTTCCGCCGGTCTGCTGGACGGCAGTCCTTTGCGTTCTTTCAAGAGCTCTTCGAGCTCGACCATGAACTCATTGATGTCCTTGAAGGAACGGTACACAGAAGCGAAACGGACGTAAGCCACTGGGTCGGTATCGTGCAGCTCGCGCATGAGAGTCTCCCCGATAACGGAGCTGGGAACTTCCTTTTCGCCCCGCTCTTGTACCGCCCGCTCGATCCGATCGGCGATGGTTTCGATGGTATTGATGCTTACCGGCCGCTTTTCGCAGGCGCGCCGCAATCCATTGATTATCTTCAATCGGTCGTAGCTTTCACGCCGGCCGTCTTTCTTAACGACCAGTGGCATCATCTCTTCAACGCGCTCATAGGTCGTAAACCGCCGATTGCAGCGCCCGCACTCCCGGCGGCGACGAATCATATTGTTATCTTTGCTCAGACGGGAATCGATCACACGATTTTCCGTCTCATGGCAGTAGGGACATTTCATGGATCAACCGAAGATCGAGGGTGGACGACCGAGGATGGCGGCGGACTAGCTTCCATTCTCTATCGTCTGTCCTCGGCCTTCCTCTTAGCCAAACGGTGCGGATAAACCGGGAACTTCTTGCACAACTCCCCCACTTCATCGCCAATGGCGCTTAGCACCGAATCATCATTCACATGGCTCAACGCTCGCGAGACGAAGTCCGCAATCGCAGTCATTTCGTTTTCTTGCATAGCGCGAGTCGTAACCGCCGGAGTTCCGATACGAATCCCGCTGGTTACAAAAGGGGAGCGCGTATCGAAGGGCACCGCGTTGCGATTGACCGTGATGCGCGCCTTATCGAGAGTCTCTTGAGCGACCTTTCCTGTCAGCTCCGATTTCCTCAGATCTACCAGCATCAAGTGATTGTCGGTGCCGTCCGAGGTGAGCCGGAAACCTTTGTTCATTAAACCTTTTGCGAGTGCCTGAGCATTTTTGACGATCTGCTGCTGGTACACTTTGAATTCGGGACTCAGGGCTTCCTTCAACGCCACGGCTTTGGCGGCAATCACGTGCATCAGCGGACCGCCTTGCATGCCGGGAAATACTTTGGTGTCGACGGTTTTGGCATGCTCGGCTTTGCACAGCACCATGCCACCGCGCGGACCCCTGAGCGTCTTGTGCGTTGTCGTCGTGACGAAGTCGGCGTAGGGCACTGGGCTGGGGTGCAATCCTGCGGCAACGAGCCCCGCAATATGCGCCATATCGACCATCAGGAGCGCCCCGACCTGGTCGGCGATCTGTCTAAAACGGGCGTAGTCGATTATGCGCGGATAGGCGCTGGCGCCGGCGACAATCAACTTCGGACAATGCTCCTTTGCCAGCCGCTCCAACTCGTTGTAATCGATGGTTTCGCTTTTTTCCGACACCCCATAGGGAATGACCTTATAAATAAATCCAGAGAAATTGACCGGGCTTCCCATTGAAAGATGACCGCCGTGCGCGAGATTCATCCCGAGGTAAGTATCTCCCGGTTTCAGCACCGATAGATAGACGGTCATATTCGCCTGCGAACCGGAGTGCGGCTGCACGTTAGCATGATCGGCGCCAAACAATTCCTTGGCTCGGGCAATGGCAAGCGATTCCACTTCGTCCACGAACTCGCAGCCGCCGTAATAGCGTTTTCCCGGATACCCTTCCGCATACTTGTTGGTCATCACAGAGCCCTGAGCTTCCAACACCGCCTCACTGACCACGTTCTCAGAGGCGATCAACTCCAAGTTGTCTTCCAACCGCTGGGTCTCTTTTTGAATCGCCGCATACACTTTCGGATCGGTCTCTTCGAGAAATGACATAAGCACCTTCGCGCTCTTTTTGAATTTGCCGCCAAGCGTTGTGCCGAGAGCCAGCTCGACTTGGGAGATTTTATCCACCCGCCGTTGATGGCGTCCGCCAGCAAACGGAGTCGAAAGCCAGGTCTCAACGATTTGCAGCGCCAGCGCCGGCTCGGTTTTGGCGCCGCTCAGCACCAGGATATTGGCGTCGTTGTGCTCGCGACTGGATCGCGCGCCATCGAGATCCTGCACCAGCGCAGCGCGGATACCGGGAAATTTGTTTGCGGCGACCGACATGCCAATGCCGCTCGTGCAAATGAGCACGCCTCGATCCACCTCCCCGGAGGCCACCCGCTGCGCCACTTCGCGCGCGTAATCGGGATAGTCCACCGACTGCCGGTCGAAGGTTCCATGGTCGTGCACGTCGATACTCTTCGAGCGCAACCGAACAACAAGAAAATCCTTGAGCTCGACGCCGCCGTGATCGCAACCAAAGGCAATCATGATTCCGTAATCCTGTGCCGTTCTCTCCTGAGTTCCCAGTCCGCCGATAAAGAAAATCGCAGGACGTGGAGAACGCGTCCACGACCCTGCGATTTAGGTGAATAACTGAAGCGATTGCTCGGCCGATCAGACCGCGGCGATGCGCCGCAGAGAAGCCACCAACTGCTAGCGATGCGCCTCAATGTAGCTGATCACGTCCTGAACGGTTTTAATCTTTTCCGCATCCTCATCCGAGATTTCCATCTCGTACTCTTCCTCGAGCGCCATCACCAATTCGACAATGTCGAGTGAGTCCGCTCCCAAGTCTTCGATAAAGGACGCCTCCGGGGTGACCTCATCGGCGCTGACCCCCAGTTGCTCGCAGACGATCTCTTTGACCCTAGCCTGAACGGATGCCGCCATCTTTCACATACCTCCTGCTTCAGAATCCTACATGTATAATCCGCCATTAATGCTAAAAACCTGGCCCGTAATGTAGCCGGCTTTTTCCCCCGCGAGGAATACAACCATGTCGGCGACTTCCTGGCAAGTGCCAAAACGTCCGAGTGGAATGAGCTGAACAGACTTCTCCCGTTGCTGTTCCGATAGCTTCGCCGTCATATCCGTCTCGATAAATCCGGGGGCAATGACATTTGCCGTAACGTTTCTTGAAGCCAGTTCCCGTGCAATCGTCTTGGTAAAACCGATAATTCCCGCCTTGGAAGCGGCGTAAAGCGATTGGCCGGCGTTGCCCGTCTGGCCCGCCACTGATGACATATTGAGGATCCTGCCGAAGCGTTGGCGGATCATATGGCGGGAAACAACTTTAGTACAGAGGATCGTTCCCTTCAGGTTAGTTCCGATGACTTGGTCCCAGTCAACAGCTGAAATTCGCATCAACAAACTATCGGCGGTTACCCCGGCATTGTTGACGAGAATATCAATTTTATTATGACCGTCAACGATTTTTTTGACCGCCTGCTCGATTTCGCTTTCGTTGGCGACGTCAAATCGAGAGAGCTCGCCACGTCCACCTTGCTCGACGATGGCTGCGAGGCTGGTATCCGCGGCGGTTTGGTTACCGCGATAGTTCAGTACGACGTAAGCGCCGGCTTTCGCCAAGGACAGCGCGATTGCGCGCCCGATACCGCGGCTGGCGCCAGTGACAACGGCGACTTGACCCGCGAGCGTCATGATTGCATTACCGCCAGCACTTTAGAGAAATCCTGGGGCAAGTCGAAACTTTCCACTGTCATGGCTGGCTCGATGCGCTTGATCAGGCCCTTGAGGACCTTCCCTGGGCCGACTTCGATCACCTTGCGAAATCCGAGTTCGTCAAGCTTCTTGACCGATTCCTCCCAGCGGACTGGGTGAGTCGTCTGCTCGACCAACAGCGATTTGACTCGGTCCGAATTCCAATTGACCTCGGCTTCTACATTCGTGACGACACCGAGCTTTAATGGCTGCACGGAAACATCGCGCAAAAGCGCTTCCAGACCTTCAGCCGCCGGCTTCATCAACGGGCAATGAAACGGGGCACTGACCGGCAGATCCAGCACTCGTTTTGCGCCGTGTTCCTTGGCCAGAAAAACGGCTCGTTCAACGCCGCGTTTTGTACCGGCGATGACGATCTGGCCACCGCCGTTAAAGTTGGCCGGCGCGACAATCTCATCGCCGCTTGCTTCGGCACAAAGAGCCGACATAGCATCGCTATCCAAGCCCAACACCACCGCCATTGCGCCTTCGCCAGCGGGAACGGCTTGCTGCATTAACCGGCCGCGCTCACGAACGACCTTGACAGCGTCGCGAAACGCGAGCGCGCCTGCCGCCACCAACGCGCTGTACTCCCCGAGGCTATGACCTGCTACCAGTGTCGGTCGCAACGGCGTCTCAGCTTGTAGCACCCGGAAAGCCGCCACCGACGTCGCCAGAATTGCAGGCTGCGTATTCTCGGTGAGTTTCAAATCTTCTTCGGGACCGGTAAAACAGAGCTGGCTCAGCGGGAAGGCAAGCGCGTCGTCTGCTTCGGCAAAGGTGTTCTTGGCGGCGGCGAAATCGCCGCTCAGCGCCTTGCCCATGCCGACATATTGCGATCCCTGACCCGGAAATACCAAGGCAAGGTTATACGCCACCGCGCCTCCGCTCTTCCGGAGTAGGCTCGGGCTCGGTTTTCTCGCCAAGGGATTCGATCTTCGACTTGAAGCGCTCCCAAAGCTTTCGCGAAAGCCCCTCCTTCTTCGTCCCGACGCCGGGGCTTTCAGCCAATGCCTCGCCAATGTGGCGATTGATTTGTTGATCCACTGCATTGGCTGCGGCGCGAATGGCATTTTTGATCGCTAAAGCGTTGGAGCCTCCATGGGCAATGATCGCTACGCCGTCCAAACCGATCAGAGGCGCGCCGCCGTATTCCGCATAGTCGAGCCGGCGGTAAGCTTCACGGAGAGAACCGCGACTGAGCAAGTAGGCCACTCTCGTGGAGAGATTTTTCTGAAAGGCATCCTTGAGAACGGCACCGGCGAAGCTTGCCACGCCCTCCATGGTTTTGAGTGCGATGTTGCCGGTAAACCCGTCACAAACGATCACGTCGACTTTACCGTCGAAAATATCCCGCCCTTCGACATATCCGATGTAGTTCAGCGTTGTCGCCGAGAGCTCCTCGCTCGCCGCCCGAGTCAGATCATTGCCTTTGTTTTCCTCCTCGCCATTGCTCAACACGCCGATCCGTGGGCTGGCGATCCCAAGAATACGCTCGGCATAGATGGAGCCCATGAGCCCGAACTGAACCAGATGGCGCGGTTTACAGTCGACATTTGCACCGGCGTCGATAATTACCGTGCCTTTAGTCAAGCTCGGAACCACAATGAGGATCGCTGGGCGGGCAACCTGCGGGAGCGTGCCCATCACGAACATGCCGAGCGCCATCATCGCTCCCGAATTCCCCGCGCTGACTACGGCGTCCGCTTTGCCATGCTTCATAAGATCGAATGCAACTCGCATCGAAGAATTTTTTCTACGCAGGGCGACACTGGGGGATTCGTGCATGGGCACGAGTTCAGAGGACGCGAAGACGCTGACTTTGGGCCGATTCGGGTGATTGGCGAGCTCCCGCTCGACAATTTCCTGGTCACCGACCAAAATAACCTCGACGCCGAATTCGTGCGCGGCAAGCGCCGCGCCCTCGATCACCGCTTGCGGGGCGTGGTCGCCGCCCATGGCGTCAACGGCAATTCTCGGCATAAGCGGAACGGCTTAGCTTTGCTCGACTTGAATAACGGCGCGGCCACGGTAAAAGCCGCAATGGGGGCACGCGTGGTGCGGCCGAGTCGTCTCGCCGCAATTGGCACAAGTGCTCCATTGCGGCTTGGTAAGAGCGTCATGCGCGCGACGTTGATTTTTGACCCGCTTGGATGTTCTTCTTTTTGGTACCGGCATCGGTTTAGTCCTATCTTTCTCCGCTGGCGTGCGGCCGAAATAACGTTTCGGTGTGAAGCGTAAGTTTAGCGACCGACTTTGAGAGATCGGAAGATCGCCATTCGAGGATCACCGGCTTCGGCGCTACAGGAGCAATCCTCTTTGTTCCGATTTGCACCGCAATGACTGCACAGGCCGCGGCAATCATCAGAACAGAGCGGGCGCGTCGGCAAAGCCAAGATCACCTGCTCGGCAATCAACGGTTCAAGGTCGATTTCGTCCGACGAATAGTAGCTGACACCGAGATCGTCGCGATGCAGCTCCTCGGCTCGACGGTCCGCCTTGGTTGGATCAGGAGTTAATACGAATTCGAACGGCTTGTCCAGTGTAAAGCTGTACTCTTCCGTACAACGGCTGCAACGCCCCTTCAAGAAACCATGAAAAGTCCCGCTGAAGAAAATATCCTGCCCGGAGCGATAGTAAACCAAGTCCACTTCCAGACTTGGTGGAAAAATAAAGTCCCGGTTTGGGGTCCGGCGGTAAAGCTCGTTTAGTTCCTCAATACGTTCGGAGAAGCGTATCTCTTTAGGAGATTGAGGAATCTCGTCAACGGAGATTTTCATCAGCGGTCATAGGCGAAGCGTGTTAAATGAATATAGACAATTCACTCGGCATGTCAAGCCGACGAGCACCAAGGATGCTCGAAAAGCTGCATGAAATCGGCGAGTTCCGAGACACGACAGCTTCAGACCGCCGACCCGCCTTCGCCTTGAGTATTCACGATGTTTTTGTTAACCGTGTTGATGTTCAAGTCATGGATTTTCCCAAAACATTGGCAGCCCAGTGGCGGGGCAAGCGCTTTAATTCGTTCAATTGCGCCCTGCACGAGGTGTTCGATGCCCGCGTTTACAAAATTGGCCTGCGATTAGACTTCACTTGTCCCAACCGCGACGGCAAAGTCGCCGTGGGCGGCTGTATTTATTGCAATAACGCGAGCCACACACCCCAAGAATATCGGCCGCGGCAATCCGTGACCGCACAACTTGAACAAGGCGCTTTCGCGCTTCGGAAGCGCCATAAAGCGGAGAAGTTCATCGCCTACTTTCAAAGCTACACGAATACCTATGATTCCACCGCGAAGCTTGAAAAACTTTATCGCGAGGCTCTCGACTTTCCCGGGGTGGTCGGAATTTCGATCGCCACGCGACCGGATTGTCTGCCGGAATCAACTCTAGATCTACTCTATGATCTGGCACAGCAAACGTATCTGTGGCTGGAACTCGGACTCGAGTCCATGTACGACCGTACGCTGGCGTGGGTCAATCGTGGTCATGGCTTGGCGGAATATGTAAATACGGTAGCTCGTGCCAAAGGTCGCGACCTTCGCGTCTGCACGCATTTGATTCTCGGATTTCCGGGCGAAACTGGCTTGGACATCTTAAATACGCCGGCGTTACTCAACCGCTTGGCGATTGACGGCGTCAAGTTGCACAACCTACACGTGATTAAACACACCCCGCTGGCGAAGCTTTACGAGAAGGAGCCTTTTCCACTATTTACCCGTGCCGAATATGTATCGCTGGTGGTGGATTTTCTCGAGCTTTTGAATCCCAACATGATCGTCCACCGTTTGACCGGTGAAACCTATCGCGCGATCACGGTTGCTCCGCAATGGTCGATCGACAAAATCGGTGTGCACAATGACATCTACAAAACCTTGATAGATCGCAATACGTGGCAAGGACGGCTTTATGCAAATCCGGTCACCAGCGCCTCCGCGGGAGCAAAATTTGTTTATCCCGAAGGAGCGCGACTTTGAACGGTCACATTGGTTTGATTCATTCGATCCTGCCGTCGACGGTAGATCTTCACGTCAAGATTCCGGACAAGCATCCGTCGGCTCGAAACCTCGGCTCGGAGCGCGTCGGCTCGGGTACCATTATTGATCCAGACGGTTACATTTTGACGGTACACTACGTTACGGTGGGCGCCGCTTCGATTACCGTCACTTTATCCGATGGTGAACAATATCCCGCTCAGATCGCCGCGGAGGATCAAGAAACCGGGCTTTCATTGGTAAAAATATCCGGCCACGATCTGCCGGCGCTGAAGCTGGCACCGCCGGATTCAGTCATCCCTGGCCAGCCCGTGGTGATGATCGCCAGCAACGGCGAGGCGAGCCGCCGCGTGAGCGGCGGTTACGTTACGTCGACCGAGGGATACGACGGGCAATGGGAGTATATGCTCGACAAGACCATTCGGATCACCGCCTCAAATCCAGGGTTCGGTGGCGGTACCCTTGCAAATTTTCGTGCGGAGCTACTGGGCGTGGTATCGTTGAATCTGAATGAAGTCGGAAAATTTACCCTGGCGATCCCGATCGATTACTATCGGACCTACGAACACGAACTGAAGCAGTACGGCCAGGTCCGAAGCCGTCCTCGGCGGCCATGGCTCGGCATTTATCCCCAAGTGATGGCCGGGCACATCGTCATCGGCGGCGTGGTTCCCAACGGTCCGGCCGCGAAGTTCGGTCTGCAACAGGGCGATATCATCTTGAGCGTCGAGAAAAAAGAAATCCGTTCGCGCCAGGAGCTTTATCAGGAAATGTGGAAAAAGCGCCCGGGGGAACGGATCTCGTTTAGAATTCTGCGGGACGATCAGTCCTTCGACTTGGAAATTGTCGGCGCAGATCGCGCAGACAGATATCGCTCCTAGTCGTCGCCTCCAACCTTTTGGATTTGCCCCTTACCGGTGACTTTGATGGCAATTGCGGGGGTGTAAGCTTCCGGTTCGTAATTGATCAGCGCTTGGTCGGTCTCTTGTAGATCGCCCAGCTTGACGTTGGCCCCGCCTTTCTCAATCTTCGTCTTATCATCGACGCCCACAACCTCTTCACGAACTTTGCCCTTGCGCTCGAGTTGAAATGTTATGGTTCGTTGGCCCACCGCACTGATTACACCCTCCACCTCGACGGCTTTGGTTTTTGCTGCCTTGGCGGGTTCCGATTTCGCCGGCGCGGGTGCCGGCGCCGGAGCCGGAGCGGGCGCGGGTTTGGAAGCCGAGGCTGCCGGCGTGGGTGCCGGTTTCTCCTCCACCGAACTGCAGGCGATTGCCAGCACGGTCATCAGCGTCACGCTGAGCGGCCAGAAAATCGTTGTCACTGAACTGTTCATTCGGATCCTCCTCGGAACTCAACTATTTCGGAAGCTCGATAGTTTTCGCTAAAGATAATTTTATCAGCTTAAATCATAATTCAGTTTCGCTTGTCAAGGTAAAGCCGGCGGCGAGCTCGTTGAGAACAGCGCGGGAAATTACTAGAAGGATCTTTGGGATGAAAAACTCACCGGTCAAAAAAATCACTTCCTATCGCGTGATTTACGGCGACACCGATCAAATGGGCGTCGTCTATTATGCAAATTACTTGCGTTGGTTTGAACAAGGCCGATCCGAGTTCCTGCGACAAATCGGCTTGCCCTATTCGATCATCGAGCAGCAGGGATTTCATTTCCCCGTGGTGGAAGTGAGTTGTCGTTATGTAGAATCGGCCCGCTACGATGAACTTATTCAAATCGAAACCGAATTGTGCGAGTGCAGGCGCGCTTCGCTCACGTTTAAATATGTGCTCTGGCGCGACAGCGATCGATCGACAATCGCAAGCGGGATGACCGAGCACGCCTGCACGGACCTCACCGGAAAGATTATTCGGATCCCGAAGATCTTACTGGATGCTTTGGAGAAGGCAGCGGTCTAGGGAACTCCATCGCGGTCGGCATCGCTTAATGCGACAATCGCGGCACGAATTTCATCGGCTGTTTCGCTGTCGCGTTCACTTTCCAACGCTCGCTCTAACGGCGCAATCGCGTCGGCAGACCCGATCTCGCCCAGTGCCCAGGCGGCATGGCCGCGTACCAGCGCTTCATCGTCAGCCAAGGCCCCGATCAGCGCTGGCACGGCTGCCGTACTTTTGAGGTTTCCCAGCGCAACGGCGACATTGCGCAAAAAACCGCGCCGTTTCGCCCGTAAAATCGGGCTCCCGGAAAAGCGTCGGCGAAATTCTCTTTCATCGAGCGCCAGAAATGAAATCAATTGCGGTGCATAAAGCCCCGCGCGCGGCGCAAAGGCCGGCTCGGAACTCGTGGGAGCCTTCGCATTATACGGACAGATCTCCTGACAAATATCGCAACCAAATATATGATTGCCGATGAGCGGCCGTAGCGAGCGCGGAATCCAATCCTTGAGCTCGATGGTCAGATAGGAAATACAGCGCCGGGCATCCAAAACATAGGGTCCGACAAATGCTCCAGTGGGGCAGGCTTGGATGCATAAATCACAGCGGCCGCAACGGTCGCGAATCGGGCGATCATAAGCCAGCGGCAAGTCAACGAATAATTCGCCGAGAAAAAACCAAGATCCCTGCTTGGGAGAAATGAGGTGGGTGTTCTTGCCGATCCATCCGATCCCGGCGATTCCCGCGAAGTCGCGCTCCAAAACTGGCCCGGAATCGACAAACGCCTTACCTTGGAGCGAATGTCCGTGCAAAGCGTGAATTCGGTTGAGGAGAGACTCGAGCCGCTGCCGCATCAAATCGTGGTAGTCATCTCCCCATGCATACCGCGAAATCCAGCCGGTTTTCTGAGCAGAGGGGTGGGGTCGGGGAAAATTGGTATTGTAGCTGAGCCCAACGGAAATGACCGAAATCGCCCAGGGAACAAGTTGCTGCGGATCACGGCGTAAAAGCGCGGTGCGCTGCATGTAATCGAGTTTTCCGGCGAAACCGGTGCGGAGCCACTGAGCGAAGAACTGCTCGTGCGGCGGCGGTGCCACCGGCGAAATTCCCACAAGTCCGAAGCCCAATCGCTGCGCTTCTTCTTTGATACGCGAAGACAACGCGGCTTTTTTAGAAGGCGCTACCGAGTTCATAGCCAAAACTGTGACTACAATAAAAAGTTGCTAAGGCGTAAAGGAAATCGGCTCACAATGCATTCTGAAACCGTTCGATTTTTTCAGATAAACTCCTCTAAAGCATCTGACCGCCGACAGGAGGAGAGGTGAGACTTTGCGCGCTTCGAGCACGCTCTCATGCGCGGCACGACCGGCAATTGAAGGCTCAATGGTAGGAAACTTTGCTGTCCGGTTTTACCGCTTCGCTGTCGAGCAGCGGCTTGCGACCGGCAAATCCATCCTCGATGCGGTGCCAGTGGTTGACGCTCGATTCGCCGATTTGCCAACAGAGGAAGACCACTTCCGCGCCGAGCATGCAGGGAAAATCGATCAACCCCTGCTCGACGCCCTTGCAAATGCAACCGTAGCTATTGATCTCCTCGACCCAACCCTTCACCTGCCCAATCAATTTGGCGATCTCACTGTCGTCACGCAGTCGATTCATCAGATTCGGCGTCTCCGGATCGAGCCCTTCTTTTCGAATCACCGTTTCGCTGGCCCTCTTGAGCCGGCGGATATTTTCTAAAATCTGCTCCACCAACACCCGCACGTTCGGCAACAATTCATTGGCTTCATCAACAGTAAATAACCGCGGAAAGTGAGCGTCCATAGAGTGTCCGGCAGCGCGCTTATAATTCCATTCCTTCGCGCACCTTGCGCAAGAGCGCAATATTGTCCGAATGGCCGGTCATTATTGCTGTCAGCGCGCCAAGAATCGGCCGACCGAGCAAGTAGAAATCACCCAATATGTCCAGAATTTTATGGCGGGCAAATTCGTTTTCAAACCGAAGTCGAGTATTCACAATTTTTTCATCATCGATCAAAATAAAATTGCTGAGTCGCCCGCCGTTCGCAAGTCCCATATTTTGCAGCTGCGCGATATCTTTAAGAAAGCCAAAGGTGCGCGCTGGCGCGATCTCCGCTTTGAAAAACTCCGGGCCGCGAGACACGTATAGGTGCTCCTGCTCGCCCACGGGTTGGGGATAACGTAAGACGTAGCGGACTGAAAAACTGTCCGCCGGCTCAATGCGAATCGATTGACCGTCTTTCGCATCGATCCGATATTCTCGGTCAATGACGATAGCGGCGGCTTCTTCGTTCTGCTCTTCGACACCGGTCTCGTCGATCGCCTCACAAAACTCCAATGCCGATCCGTCCAGAATCGGAATTTCTCCCTGTACTTTGATCAGCAGATTGCTGATCCCATAACTGTGCAATACCGCAAGCAGGTGTTCCACCGTGCCGACGGCATAGTCCTTGGATCGGAGCGAAGTCGCGTATCCGGTCGAGCCGACGTAGTCCAAATGCGCAGGCACTGTGACATCGCCGGAGATGCCGGTGAAAAGAATGCCGCTGTTCGCAGGTAACGGATGCAAAATGAGACCCGTCTTAACCCCGGAGTGAAGACCTTGGCCGGAGAGGACGACACTTTTCGCTAGTGTCTTTTGTTTGATCCGTTGTCCCACCGCTGTTTTGACTACGGCAGGTTTTCCAGCACGAACCTTTTTGGATCGCGCGCCGGGTTGCGTTCTTCCGCCGGGTACCGGGGCTTCGCCGAGCGCACGTTGAACTGTCGATAGCAACCCGTCAAGAGAAACGGGTTTCTCGATAAAATCAAAAGCGCCGAATTTTGTCGCGGTCACTGCGGTATGAATATTACCGTGGCCCGAAACCATCACGACATTGATATCCGGTTTCTGGCTCTTGATCTCTTTTAAGAGCCCAATACCATCCATCTGAGGCATCCAGATATCGAGCAGCACGAGCTCGGGCCGCTGCTCTTTGATGATTCTCAGAACCTGAGTACCATCGGCGGTATCGACGACTCGATAACCTTCGTCGCTCAAAACCTCGCGCACGGATTCGCGCACCCCATCTTCGTCGTCGACCACCAAAATGGTTTTCTGTGTCGCCCGTTCCTGCACCCATCCTCCGATTATAATGAGCGTAGCGCGTTTTTCGGCGTAACGTGAACTCGCGCGCGTATCCCCGCCGGCAATTCGACAATAAACCGCGTTCCCTGAGGATCGTTCGGC
>Ga0164305_10000064_pt1 | contig 30089 bp, 28 predicted proteins | sample Whisoiple_237_MG_FD_110215 | JGI IMG/M metagenome (GOLD analysis project Ga0164305, IMG submission 110215) | Soil microbial communities amended with pyrogenic organic matter from upstate New York, USA - Whitman soil sample_237_MG | ecosystem: Environmental > Terrestrial > Soil > Agricultural...
ACCTTCCCCCATCAAGGGGGAAGGTGCGCTAACGAGCGGCACGTCTTTGATTGTCGAGCTCGCCTAGCTACATTCCGGGCAACGAAAATTCGCGGGCGGAGGAAAAATGAGCGCTACGCTGTCGAGACGAGCCGTGATTGCCGCAGGCGCGCTCGTTGCTTTCCCGGCAATTTCCCGCGCTGAGACCTATCCCTCGCGACCGATCCGCTGGATTGTCGGGTACACCCCGGGAGGCACGACGGACGTTTTGGCGCGATTGATCGCCAACCCTCTCGGCAAAAGGCTCGGCCAGCAGCTGGTCGTCGAGAACCGTCCCGGCGCCGGCAATAACATCGGGACCGAAATCGTCGTGACGGCCGAACCCGATGGCCACACGCTTCTCCTGGTCAATCCCGCCAACGGCATCAACGGCAGCCTCTACAAGAAGCTGACATTCAATTTTGTGGAAGACATCGCGCCGGTCGCAGGCATCACGCGGTCGCCAAACATCATGGAAGTCAATCCGAAGGTTCCGGCGAAAACGGTCGCCGAGTTCATCGCGTACTGCAAGGCCAATCCGGGAAAGGTGAACATGGCCTCGTCCGGCCTGGGCACGTCCGTTCACATGTCCGGCGAGCTCTTCAAGGCGATGACCGGCGTTGACATGGTGCACGTCCCCTATCGCGGCGCAGCTCCCGCGTTGACGGATCTGCTTGCCGGCAATGCCGACGTGCTGTTCGACAATCTTCCCTCGTCGATCGGCCACGTTCGCGCCGGGGCGCTGCGCGCGCTCGCCGTCACGACGAGCGAACGTTCGCCGGCTCTCCCCGACGTGCCGACGGTTGCGGAAGCGGTGCCGGGCTATGAGGCGAGCGCCTGGTTCGGTATCGGCGCGCCGAAGCGCACGCCGCCCGAAGTGATCGCGCGGCTGAACAAGGAAGTGAACGAGATTCTGGACGATCCCGCGATGGTGAAGAAGCTCGCCGAGCTCGGCGGGACGCCGCTTCGTCTGTCGCCGCAGGAATTCGGCGGCGTGATCGTCGACGAGACCGCAAAGTGGAAGAAGGTCGTCGAGTTCTCCGGCGCGAAGATCGAGTGATCGCGCGTAGGTGCCGTCAAACTGGTTGAGCAGGCTCTAAATCCGAGCGCCGGCCGGCGCGAATGCCTCTCACCGTGAAGAACAATTGCCCGGCGACGAGGAGCACCATCAGGGCAATCAAAGTCGCGCTGATCGGCCGCGTGACGAAGACTTCGAAGCTGCCGCGGCTCAAGATCATGGCGCGGCGAAAGTATTCTTCGAGCATGGGCCCGAGAATGAACCCCAGCATCAGCGGCGCGGGATCCATGCTGAGCCGCATGAACATATATCCGAGACACCCGAACGCCGCGGTGACTATAACGTCGTCGAGATTGTTGTTGACGCTGTAAGTACCGATGCAACAGAAGAACAGAATCGAGGGGAACAGCACATTGTAGGGAATCTTGAACACCGACAGCCAGAAGCGTACGAGCGGCACATTCAGGATCAACAGGAAGCAATTGCCGATCCACATGCTGGCGACAAGACCCCAGAACAGATCGGGGTGCTTGGAAAGCATATTCGGTCCGGGCTGCACGCCCTTGATGATGAAAGCCGCCATCATCAGCGCCATCAAGGCATTCTCAGGGATGCCCAGACTCATCAATGGAATGAAGCTCGTGCGCGCGGCGGCCTCGTCGGCGGCGGCCTGTCCGGCAACGCCCTCGATGCAGCCGGAGCCGATCTCGTCTCTGTACTTGCTGACCTTCTTGTCGACGGCATAAGCAGCAAACTGCGCGATCGTCGGGCCGCCGCCGGGCAGAATGCCGAGGAGCGAGCCGACCGCGCTGCCGCGCAACGCGCTCGGAATGATGCGCTTGAACTCGCCCCAAGTCGGCATCAGATGTATCTTGCCGTTGAACGGTGTGCGTTCCTCGCGCGCATCGAGGTTCTTGGCAATCTCGGCAATGCCGAAACAGCCGAGCGCGACGCTCACCAGGCTGACGCCGTCGATCAGCGCATGAATGTTGAACGTGAAACGCTGGACACCCGTCTCCACGTCGGTGCCGATCTGGCCGAGGAGCACGCCGATCAGGCACATCGCCAGGCCGCTGACGAGGCTGCCGGTCGTGACAATGCTCACGCACATGAAGCCGAGCAACATCAGCGCGCAATAATCGGCGGGGCCGAACAGGAGCCCGACCTGGCCGAGCGTCGGCGCGAGAGAGGCGAGAACGACGATCGCGACCGTTCCGCCGATGAAGCTCGAGACGCCCGCCGTGAACAGCGCGAGGCCGGTCTTGCCTTTGAGCGTCATCTGGTAGCCGTCGATGCAAGCGACGATGCTGCTCGCATGCGGGATTTTCATCGTGATCGCGCTGACGCTGTCGCCGTATTGCGCGCCGTAATAGATGCCGGCGAGCATGATGAGCGCACTGTCCGTCGGGATCGAATACGTCAGCGGCAGGAGCAGGCTGATCGTGGCGAGCGGCCCGAGGCCCGGCAACAAACCGATGACGGTCCCGACCACGCATCCGAGCGCGCAATAAGCGAGGTTCTGGATCGTCAGCGCGTGCTCGAAGCCGAAGGCGAGGTTCTGCAGCATCTCCATCAAATCAGCCTCAAATGGAGACCGAGAAATTTTTGGAAGATGAAGGCAACAACGATGAGTGCCACCGTCACCTGCAAACTGCGTTTCCAGGAATGCGAGCTCCCCGCCAGCGAGGCGACGAAGACTAGAAAGGCGATGCCGAATATCATCGCGACGTACTTGGAAATGATGACGAAGCCGCCGAGCGCAAGCATGATGAGCGCGATGTTCTTGAGGTTGAAATCGAGCGGCTCGGCCTCAAGGAAACGCGACTGCACGATGGTGATCAATGCGAGCACGAGAAGCAGCCCGCTGAGCAGAAGCGGAAACAGGCCGGGGCCCGCATGGACGAGGCTGCCCATGTTGTAGCGAAGCGCGCCCAAGCCGAAGGCGAGCGCGATTGCCGCCAGCAAAATTCCGCGTGCGAGATGTTGGTTTGGCATGTCCGTCCCTTATGGCGGGACGATAGCCGGCTCGTGTTTGGCGGGGAAGCTGCGCTTAAGATGTAGATCGGCGCGGAGTGCGCGCTCCTTCTCCCCTTGCGGGAGAAGGTGCCCTTCGCGTCAGCGAAGGGCGGATGAGGGGCGTTGAATTTTGCTTCACCCTCATCCGTCATTGCTTCGCAATGACACCTTCCCCATCGCATGTCGGCTGTTGCCGACATGCGCACGTTGATGTCGAAGTCGCCAACAGGCGACTTCGAATAGGGGAAGGGGCGCTAACGACAAGGATTAGAGACAGAGTGAGGGGCGGATGCAGCACGTCATTGCGAGCGCAGCGAAGCAATCCAGGGCAAATGCTCGATGCGTTGTAAAATCTGCCCCTGGATTGCTTCGTCGCTGTCGCTCCTCGCAATGACGCGCGTCGTGGCTCTTCTACTCGCACACCTGCCGCGTGATCGCGGCCGAGTCCCGCGCCGCCCAGCGCCGCGTGATTTTGCCGCCGTTAAATTCGAACCACTCGATGGCGATGATCTCGTAAGTCTTTCCCGTCGGTGCTTTGTCCGGAAGCCCACGAAACGGCGCACTGAACCGGCCCGTCTCGTTCAAAAGGGCAACGACCGTGTCGCCATCCTCAACCAATCGCTCGATTGCGAGATGCATCTTCATGCTGTCGTGCAGCTCGCGCCAAATCGGCATCGCCACATCGAGGCCGCCCCAGCCGAGGACGCCGCGAATATTGGCCGCAAATGCCGCACCCTTCGAGACGCGCCTTCGGCGCTCCTCAGGGTGAGGAGTGCCGGGGCCCGCGTTGACACCCCGGCCCCGAACCACTAGAGAAACGCCAGCAATCGCGGCGGTTTCGCCGCGATTTTCGTTCGGTCCCGCGCGTTCGCGTAGGGCCGCCATTTCGGTCCACTGCCAAAAAGCCGGCCGGCGCGTTCCCGCGCGAGAGCCGGACTTGAACACGGGAAAGACGATGTTCGCAGTCATCAAGACCGGCGGGAAGCAGTATCGCGTCGCCGCCGAAGAAACGATTACGGTCATGTCGCTTGCCGGCAAGCCCGGCGAGAGCGTCACGTTCGGCGAGGTGCTGATGCTGACCCGCGACGGCTCGACCGAGCTCGGCGGGGACGCGCTCGCGGGCGCCTCGGTCACCGGCACGATCGTCGAGCACAAGCGTGGCCCGAAGGTCATCTCGTTCAAGAAGCGCCGGCGCAAGAATTCCAAGCGCAAGCGCGGCCATAGGCAGGACCTGACGGTGATCAAGATCACCGGCATCGACGGCGGCGGGAAGGCCGCGGCCAAGGCCAGCCCCAAGGGAGCGGAATAATGGCGCACAAGAAAGCAGGCGGATCCTCGCGCAACGGCCGCGATTCCAAGGGCCGCCGCCTCGGCGTGAAGAAATTCGGCGGCGAGAGCGTCATCTCGGGCAACATCCTGGTGCGCCAGCGCGGCACCAAGTGGCATGCCGGCGCCAATGTCGGGGTCGGCACCGACCACACGCTGTTTGCGCTTGTGGACGGGCGGGTCGAGTTCAAGACGCGCGGCAAGGGCCGCTCGGCGGTCTCCATCGTGCCGGTGGCGCCGCAGGCGGCGGAGTAATCGGCGCGAAATCCTCCGCCTCCGGAGGGAGGCGATGAAGTTCCTCGATCAGGCCCGCGTCTACGTCCGCTCCGGCAATGGCGGGGCAGGGGCGCTTTCCTTCCGGCGCGAGAAGTTCATCGAGTTCGGCGGGCCGGACGGCGGCGATGGCGGCCGCGGCGGCGATGTCGTCGTCGAAGTCGTCGACGGCCTCAACACGCTGATCGACTTCCGCTACCAGCAGCATTTCAAGGCGAAGACCGGCGGCCACGGCATGGGCAAGAACCGCGCCGGCGCGCGCGGGGCGGACGCGGTGCTGCGGGTGCCGGCGGGGACCCAGGTCTTCGAGGAGGACGGCGAGACGCTGATCGCCGACCTGACCGAGGTTGGCCAGCGCGTCGTCATCGCGCGTGGTGGTAATGGTGGTTTTGGTAACGCACATTTTAAGTCCTCGACGAACCGCGCGCCGCGCCGCGCCAATCCCGGCCAGGAGGGCGAGGAGCGCACGATCTGGCTCAGGCTGAAGCTGATCGCGGACGCTGGGTTGGTGGGGCTGCCGAATGCGGGGAAGTCAACCTTCCTGGCGACGGTCTCCGCGGCCAAACCGAAGATTGCCGACTACCCCTTCACGACGCTCGATCCGGGCCTGGGCGTCGTGGCGATCGACGGGCGCGAATTCGTCCTCGCCGACATTCCCGGCCTGATCGAAGGCGCACATGAAGGCGCCGGGCTGGGCGACCGTTTCCTGGGACACATCGAGCGCTGCCGCGTGCTGCTGCATCTGGTCGATGCGACGGGTGAGCATGCGGGCAAAGCCTACAAGATGGTGCGGCGTGAGCTTGAGGCGTACGGCGCCGGCTTGGCCGAGAAGCCGGAGATCGTCGCCTTGTCGAAAATCGACGCGGCCGATGCCAAGACACTGAAGGCGCAATCGGAACGCCTGAGGCGCACCGCCAAACGCAAGCCGCTGTTTCTGTCGGCGGCGACGGGCGCGGGGGTGACGGAGGCGTTGCGGGCCGTGACCGCGGTCATGGACGAGACGAAAGCGAACAAGACGCAGGCGCAGCAAGCACCGGCCTGGACACCCTAATGCAGCCGCTTTTCTCCTTCCGCCGCATCACAATAAAAGTCGGCTCGTCGCTGCTCGTCGACCAGGACGCGCAGGACGTGCGGCGCGACTGGCTCGCCGCGCTCGTCAGCGATCTCGCCGATCTGCATCGCGGCGGGGCCGATATTCTCGTCGTCTCCTCCGGTGCGATCGCGCTTGGCCGCAGCGTGCTCGGCCTGCCGAAAGGCGCGTTGAAGCTGGAAGACAGCCAGGCGGCGGCGGCGGTCGGGCAGATCGCCCTCGCGCGCATCTGGGCCGAGATGTTTCATCAGCACGGCATCGTCGCCGGACAGATTTTGGTGACGCTCGGCGATACCGAAGAGCGCCGGCGTTATCTCAACGCACGCGCGACGATCGGGCGGCTGCTCGACAGGCGCGCCGTGCCGGTCATCAACGAGAACGACACGGTGGCGACGAGCGAAATCCGCTATGGCGACAACGACCGTCTCGCCGCGCGCGTCGCCGCAATGGTCGGCGCCGATCTACTGGTGCTGCTCTCGGATATAGATGGACTCTACACGGCACCGCCCGCCGATAATCCCGATGCAAAGTTAATCCCGCTCGTTGAGCGCATCACGCCGGAGATCGAGTCCATGGCCGGCGACGCCGGCTCCGAACTGTCGCGCGGCGGCATGCGCACGAAAATCGAGGCGGCAAAAATCGCGACGCAAGGCGGCACCCGCATGGTGATCGCGTCGGGGCTCGTTGATCATCCGCTGAAGGTGATCGCCAAGGGCGGCCGCTGTACCTGGTTTGCAACCCCCTCAACGCCGGCGCGCGCCCGCAAGACTTGGATTGCCGGTGCGCTAGAGACGAAAGGCAGTGTGACGATCGATGCCGGTGCGGTTGCCGCGTTGAAGCGCGGCAAGAGCTTATTGCCGGCGGGCGTAAAAGGCGTTGACGGCGGGTTCAGCCGCGGCGACGCGATTGCGGTGCGCGGGCCCGATGGCGCGGAAGTTGCGCGTGGCTTGTCGGCCTACGACGCGGACGATGCCGCAAAAATAGCGGGCAAATCATCCGCCGACATTGTCTCTATTCTTGGCTTCGGCGGCCGCACGGAAATGATCCATCGCGATGATCTGGTGCTGGCGGGGAGCGTGAAAGAACGCAATTAAGCATCGTGGCGTCATTGCGAGCGCAGCGAAGCAATCCGGGAGCAGCGGCACGCATAGATTGCTTCGTCCCCCGGATTAAATCCGGGGTCCTCGCAATGACAGCCCCGCTGATTAACCGATAAATCTAATCAGCCGCTCCGCGTCGAGCGGCGCTGCGCTTTTAACGTCGTTGTCGAAATAGCAGAAGACGTGGCGGCCTTGGCTTTTCCAGCGCCGCGCATCGCGCGCCCATTTCTTCAATGTCTCATCGGAATACGTGCCGTGATATCGCCCGCTCGGCCCGTGCCCACGAATGTAGACGAAGCTCGCCGTCACTTCCCAAGGTGCCGGCGCATCGGCGTGATCGGACAGGCAAAGCGCGATGTCGTTGTCGCGCAACAGATCGAGAATGGGTGTTTCGTACCAGCTCGCGTGGCGAAATTCGAAGGTGTAACGCCGCTTGCAATTCAGCATTTTTAAAAAGGCCGCGAGCCGCTCGCGATTGGCGTGAAATTGCGGTGGCAGCTGAAACAAAATTGGTCCGAGCTTGTCGCCGAGATAGAAGAGACGCTCCTCGAGCAACTCCAGGCTATTGTCGCAACGCTCGGTGAGGCGCTTCCAATGCGTGATGAATTTCGACGCCTTCCAGGCGAAAACGAAATCGTCGGGCGTATTGTTGCGCCAGCCTCGCACCGCCTCGATCGTTGGCGTGCGGTAGAACGGCGCGTTGAGTTCCGCCGTGCGGAAGCGCGTTGCATAGTACTGCAGCGCGTCTTTCTTCTTCACCTCCTGCGGGAAGAACGGGCCCCACCAGGAGGCATAATGCCATCCCGACGTGCCGATCAGGATTTGCGGCATAGCTGCGTCCCAGGCGCTCCTATGGTGTGGCGCTTTGCCGGCATGCTAAGAGAAGCGCCAAGTTGAGCTGAAGTTGCCTCCCATGAGCCTCGCCCTCGTCACCGATGAAGCCGCCGAAGCCGAGCGAATCGAGCTTATGCCGATGCTCACCGAGCTTGGCCGGCGCGCGCGTGCTGCGCAGCGGGTGGTCGGGCTTGCCAGCGCCGAACAAAAGACTGCAGGGCTGCGCTCCGTGGCGGCGGCAATCCGCGCCACCAAGGACGACATCCTCTCGGCCAATGCCGTCGATCTCGCCGCGGCTAACACGCGCGGTCAGACGGCCGCCTTCCTCGACCGGCTGATGCTGACGGTGGCGGGCGTGGAGTCGATCGCGCAAGCCGTCGAGGATATCGCCGCCCTGCCCGATCCCGTCGGCCGCGTCCTTGCCTCGTTCACCCGGCCGAACGGCCTCGTCATCGAGCGAGTCGCGACGCCGCTCGGCGTCATCGGCGTCATTTTCGAGAGCCGCCCAAACGTCACCGCAGACGCGGGCGCGCTGTGCCTGAAGGCCGGCAATGCGACGATCTTGCGCGCCGGCTCCGACAGTTTTGAATCCGCCATGGCGATCCGCGGCGCGATGGCAATGGGACTACGCGCCGCTGGCCTACCCGAGGACGCAATCCAGCTTGTGCCGACGCGCGACCGCGCCGCCGTCGGCGCCATGCTGACGGGACTTGAAGGCACGATCGACGTACTCGTGCCGCGCGGCGGCAAGAGCCTCGTCTCGCGCGTGCAGAACGAAGCGCGCATTCCGGTCTTCGCGCATCTTGAGGGGATCGTGCACATTTTTGTCGATCGCGCCGCCGATCTCGAAATGGCGAAGACGATCGTCCTGAATTCGAAAATGCGGCGCACCGGCATTTGCGGCGCCGCCGAAACGTTATTGATCGACAAAGCATGCGCGGCGACGCATCTCGCGCCGCTGGTGAAACTGTTGCTCGAAGCGGGCTGCGCGGTCCGCGGCGACGAGGAGACTCTGGATGTCGATCCGCTTGTCGTGCCCGCGACCGACGCGGATTGGCGCACGGAATATCTCGATGCGATCGTCGCGGTCCGTGTCGTCGACGGGCTCGATGGCGCGATCGAGCATATCGAGACCTACGGCTCGCATCATACCGATTGCATCATCACCGAGGATAAAGCGGCGGCCGAGCGCTTCCTAAGCGAGGTCGATTCCGCAATCGTCCTGCACAATGCTTCGACGCAATTTGCCGATGGCGGCGAATTCGGCTTCGGTGCCGAGATCGGCATCGCCACCGGGCGTATGCATGCGCGCGGGCCGGTCGGCATCGAGCAATTGACCGCGTTCAAATACCGCGTGCGCGGTAGCGGGCAGGTGAGGGATTAAACCACCCCTCATCCTGAGGAGCCGCGAAGCGGCGTCTCGAACGGAGGGTCCTCGTTGGACTTCTCGTGGCGGCTCTCGATCTGATTCGGCCGTTCCGACGCAATCCCAGGACAAAACGCCGTCGGTGCCGAGGGTTTGACGGCGGAGGCGATTGGCCGCACACTCATCATAAGCGAGCAAAGAGAGCCTGCCGTCACCGCGGCCGTGGTGGAGGACTTGTATGCTTTTTCGCCAAATGTTCGACAGCGTCTCCGGCACCTACAGCTATCTCCTGGCGAGCCGCCCTGGAGGCGAAGCCCTCATCATCGACCCCGTGCTGGAGAAGGTCGATCGTTACATTCAGCTCTTGCGGGAACTCGACCTGAGGCTGGTGAAAGCGGTCGATACCCACCTTCACGCCGATCACGTCACCGGTCTCGCCGAGCTGCGGGATCGTACGCACTGCATTACGGTCATGGGCGAGCATACCAAGGCTGACGTCGTCTCGATGCGAGTGGAAGATGGCGACAAAATAGAGATTGAGGGGGTGGATCTCGACGTCATCTATACGCCCGGTCATACCGACGATTCCTACAGTTTCACGATGGCCGACCGCGTCTTTACCGGGGATACGTTGCTGATCCGCGGCACCGGCCGGACCGATTTCCAGAATGGCGATCCGCGCGCACAATATGAATCGATTTTCGGACGTCTCTTGAAGCTTCCCGATCAGACGCTCGTATATCCGGCGCATGATTACAAAGGGGACACCGTCAGTACGATCGGCGAAGAGAAGGCCTGCAATCCGCGTCTGCAGGTTAAATCGGTCGACGAATATGTCGCGCTGATGAACAGTCTCAACTTGCCCAATCCAAAGATGATGGACGTTGCCGTCCCCGTCAATATGAAGGTTGGTTTGGCGCAGGACGAGCTTGCACGCCGTGGCTGGACCATCGCCGCGACCGATGCCGCTCGGCTTTTGCAGGCCGGAGATATCTTGCTGGTTGATCTTCGCGAGGCCGGAGAGCGGGCCAAGCACGGTCTCATTCCAGGTTCCATTCATGCGCCATATGCAGATTTGCGGAATAGTCTGCAGCCCGGCGGCATGCTTCATCGGCTGGCCAGGACGACCGGGAGCCGGGTTATGTTCTACTGCGCTTACGGCGAGCGCTCCGCCATGGCCGTGCAGACGGCGCAGGACGCCGGTCTGAAGTCCGCCTGTCATATCCAAGGTGGACTCAACGAATGGAAGAAGTTTGGCGGACCGACTGTGCATGGATAGCGCACCGGCTGGTGAACAGGCTCGCGCGAATTTCCTCAGGGGCGGAAAACTTTAAAACCGTATCTTCACGTGACCCCACAGCCGACCAGCACCTAATTGACGAATCGGCTTCGTTGTACGCGAAGCTGACGCGCTACGCCTCAAAAAACTGAGTCTCCGGCGGGCCCTCGGGCCCTTCCTGGATGCGGATGTCGAAGCGATACACCTTCTCGCCGCCATTGCCGCTCTGCGGCCTGGCGATCAAGGTGTCGCGCCGCTCCGCCGGCACTTGCGATAAAACCGGATCGTCCTTGTTCGACTCCTCGTCGTCGAAATAGATACGCGTCACGACGTGCTTCAGCATGCCGCGCGCAAACACAGCGACATCGATATGCGGCGCCTGCAATTTCCCGTCCGGCGTCTTCACCCGGCCCGGCTTGATCGTGACGAAATGGTACTTGCCTTCATTATCCGGCTCGACACGGCCGAAGCCTTTGAAGCCGGTATTGGCGCCCTGATGCGCGCGGGCATGGGCGAAACCGCCTTTCGCATCGGCCTGCCAGATCTCCACCATTGCATCGGAAATGCCGACATTGTCGCCATCGAGCACGCGACCTTCGATCCTGATCTTCTCGCCTTCGAGGCCGGGAACGATGAGGTCGTTCGAGAATATCGCATGCAGCTTGTATTTCGTCGGCGTCAGGCAATAGGCATAATACGGCCCGACGGTTTGCGACGGCGTGATCCCCACCATGTCATTGCTCCATCGGCGTGGCGTTCGTGCCGCGCAGAACGATATCCCATTCGAAGGCAAGCGCCCATTCGGGAACGGTGTTCTCCAGCGAGAAGCGCGACACCATGCGTTTGCGGGCGTTCGGTTCGACCGACGTGTACATCGGGTCGTAATCGAACAGCGGATCGTCCGGGAAATACATCTGCGTCACCAGACGCGACAGGAAGGACGGGCCGAATAACGAAAAGTGAATGTGGGCGGGGCGCCACGCATTCGGATGGTTCTGCCAGGAATAGGCACCCGGCTTGATCGTGATGAAGCGGTAGCGGCCGTCGTTGTCCGTCACCACGCGGCCGGCGCCGGAAAAATTCGGGTCGAGCGGCGCATCGTGCTGGTCGTTCAAGTGCACGTAGCGGCCGGCGGCATTCGCCTGCCAAACTTCGAGCAGCGTATTCGGCACCGGACGGCCGTCCTCGTCGAGCACGCGGCCGGTGACGATGATGCGTTGCCCGAGAGGCTCGCCTTCATGTTGGCGCGTGAGGTCGGAATCCTCAGGGCGCACCACCTCGTGACCGTAAGCTGGTCCGGTGAGTTCCGTCTCGGTGTGCGGCAGGATCATGAGCGGGCGCTTTGGCGCGCGCTTGAGTGTGCTTTTGTAGTAGGGAAACAGCGACGGCGGATGGACCTTGGCGCTGTCGCGCGGGAAATGCATCGTCATTGCTGATCGCCCTTGCTCATCGGCATCTTTGAACTCGCTTAGCTTACAACGCACGAGACTGTCACCTGGATCGCAAGGCTTCTTTGATCTGCCGCAAAGCGGAGCTGTTGCGATTTAGACCTTGCCCCACACTTCGCGGGCGATCTCGACGATCATGGCAAGCTTCGCCCATTGCTGCTCTTCGCCCAGCACGTTGCCCTCTTCGGTTGAAGCGAAGCCGCATTGCGGCGACAGGCGGAGCTGCTCGATCGGCGCATATTTAGTCGCCTCGTCGATGCGCCGCTTGATGTCGTCTTTCTTTTCCAAAGTGCCGGTCTTCGAGGTGACGAGGCCGAGCACGACGGTCTTGCCTTTCGGCAGGTAGCGCAGCGGTTCGAAACCGCCGGCGCGCTCGGTATCCCATTCCATGAAATAGGCGTCGACGCCGACCTCGTTGAAAAGAAGCTCGGCAATCGGTTCGTAGCCGCCGGAGGCGACGAAGGTCGAGCGGAAATTGCCGCGGCAAAGATGCATGGAAATCATCATGCCGGGCGGCCGCGATTTCAGCGCCGTGTTGATCATGCCGGCATAGATGTGCGGCTGCTCCTCGGGGTCGTCGCCACGGTCGGCGAGCATCTTGCGCTGCTCGGGGTCGCAGAGATAGGCAAAGCTCACGTCGTCGAGCTGCAGATAGGTGCAGCCCTCCTCGCCGAACGCGGCGATGGCCTTGCCGTAGGCCTTGCCGAGATCGCCGTAGAAATCGTCCATGTCCCGGTACACGCCGGCATTGATCATCTTCCGCCCGCCGCGATAATGCAGCATCGACGGCGAGGGGATGGTCATCTTCGGCGTCCTCGCGACATTGGCTTTGAGGAAGCGGAAGTGGTCGAGCATCGGATGCGATCTCGAAAAACCGATCTTGCCGAAAACGCGCGGCGCCTCGGCCTTGGTCTGCACGCCGGCAAACTGGATGCCGTGATCGATGTGGACGAGTTCGACGCCGTCGAGCTTCGCCAGGAAATCATAGTGCCACCACGAGCGGCGGAACTCGCCGTCGGTTATCCCTTGTAAACCGATTTCTTCCTGCGTCCTGATGATCTTTCTTATCTCGGCGTCCTCGATCGCCTTCAGCTCGTCGGCCGAGATTTGGCCGGCCTCGCGTTTTGCACGCGCCTCCTTCAGCGGTGCCGACCGCAGGAGCGAGCCGACCTGATCGGCCCGAAACGGGGGCGGCGGATTTGCCATATCTTCTAACTCCAGTGCTTCAGTGCCGTGTTGGCTTGCGTTCGGCGACGCCCAGCAGCGATGCCATCATCTCGGGATCGGCGAGGAGCTCGCGGCTTTCGCCCTCGTAAGCAATCATGCCGCGTTCGAGCACGAGCGCGCGCTGCGTCAGCGGCAGGATTTTCGTCGCGCTCTGCTCGACAAGAATGACGGTGACACCCTCGTCGCGGATGAGCGTCTGGATGAGGCGGAGCAGCTCCTCGACGATGATTGGCGCAAGCCCTTCGAGCGGCTCGTCCAGCAAAAGAAGCCGGGGATCGAGAACGAGCGCGCGCGCCATCGCCAGCATCTGCTGCTCGCCGCCGGAAAGCTGGTTGCCCATATTGCGGCGGCGCTCGCCAAGGCGCGGAAACATTTTCCAGATCCGTTCCAGCGTCCATTTGCCCTGCCGCATGATCGCGGTCAGGTTCTCCTCAACGGTGAGCGAGCGGAAAATGTTGCGCTCCTGCGGCACCCAGCCGACGCCGACTTGCGCGCGCTGATGCGGCTTTAATCCGGTCACATCCTGCCCGCCGAGATGGATGGTGCCGGCACGCCGCCGCGTCAGCCCGATGATGGAATTGATGAGCGTCGTCTTACCGGTGCCGTTGCGCCCGAGCAGCGCCAGCGATCCGCCCTCCGGCAGCGCGAAGGAGATGCGCGACAAAACGATCGCCTCCCCATAGCCGGCGGAGAAATCCTCGACCTTGAGGAGGTCAGCCAAGCGCGCCTCCTGCATGCGGTTGCGAGAAGCCCTCGACATGCAGCTCGCCGAGATAGACCTGCCGCACGCGCGGATCGTTGACGATCTCACCTGGGCTGCCTTCGACGAGCACGCCGCCATTGACCAGCACGGTGAGGGATTTCGCAAAACGGAAGACGAGGTCCATGTCGTGCTCGATCAAGACCAGCGCCATTTCGCCGGGGAGCGCCGCAACGACATCGAGGATTTGCTCGCGCTCCGATTCTGGTACGCCCGCGGCGGGTTCATCGAGCAACAAAACTTTCGGCTCGGAGGCGATCGCAATGGCAATTTCGAGCAGGCGCTGCTTGCCGTAGGGCAGCGAGCCGACGCGCGCATGCATGACATCGGCGAGCGTCAGGCGCTGCAGGAGATCGGCGGCCGCGCTGACGACGCCAGCATCGGTGCCGACCGGCCGCAGAAAACGCGTCGCCAGTCCTTTCGCCTGTGAGATCGCCAGCACGATCGTCTCAAGCGGCGTGAAGTCGGCAAAGAGCTGATTGATCTGGAACGTGCGCGCGAGCCCGGCGTCGGCGCGCCGGTGTGCCGGCCAGCGCGTCACGTCGGTACCGTCGAGATAGACGGTGCCGGAGGTCGGCGTCAGCACGCCGGAGAGCAGATTGACGAAAGTCGTCTTGCCGGCGCCGTTCGGGCCGATCAGCGCGTGGCGCGCGCCGGCCGGCAGAGCGAAGGTGACGTTATTCGTCGCGGTCAGGCCGCCAAAGTTCTTGTGCAGCGCCTTGGTTTCGAGGACCGCAGCCATGAACTCACGCGCGCGCCGAACGGGCGCGATCGAGGCGGTCCCGCAGCGCGGTTAAAAGGCCAATGATGCCACCTCGCGCGAACAGAACGAGCAGCACCAGCGCGAGGCCGAGCCAAAAGCTCCAATATTCGGGCGTTGCGCTCGCAAGCACATCGTACATCGCTTTAAAAGCAATCGAGCCGACGAGCGCGCCATAAAGCGTGCCGACGCCGCCGAACACGACGATCAGGAGAGCGTCGGCTGATTTCTCGAAGGAGAGCACGTCGAGCGAAACGAATTGCGTCGTTTGCGCCAGAAGGGCGCCGGCAATGCCGGCATAAGCCGCGCCGATCGTGTAGATGACGACGAGCCGGCGCTCGACAGGAATGCCGATCGCGCGGGCGCGTATCACGTTGCCCTTGATCGCGCGCAGCGACAGGCCGGAAGGCGAGTTGACGAGCGCGCGGGCGAGCAGAAACAGCACGAAGAGTACGCTCAGCGAATAGAGGTAGGCGGTGCGGCCGAAAATGTCGAAATCGAAAAGGCCGAGGAGCGGCGCCGGCATGACGCCCTGCAAACCATCGGCGCCGCCAGTAATCCAATCGAGCTTGTTGCCGAGCTCCTGCACGATCAATGCGACGCCGAGCGTCACCATAAGCCGCGTCAGATCGGAGCCGCGCAAAACGAGAAAGCTCGAGAGAAAGCCGACAAAACCGGCAACGAGCCCCGCCCCGAGGAGACCGAGCAAGGGATCGCTCCACGGAAACGTGCCTATGCCGTGCTTGGCCATCAACCCAGCGGTATAGGCGCCAAGTCCATAAAACGCGCCCTGGCCGAGCGTGACGATGCCGGAAAAGCCGAGAACGAGATCGATCGACAACGCGAGCAGCGCCAGGATCGCGATCTCGTTGAATAGGAGATAGCGGCTCGGCGCGAGCCAGATGAGCGCGATGGCGAAGAGCCACAGCAGGAATTCCGGCCAGCGCCAGCGGGCTTTCGCGACGAGATGCGCACCGGGATCGGCTGTTGCAACGCGCGCGCCTGCGGCAAGGCTCGTCATGTCAGCGGCCCGTCACGCGCCCGAACAGGCCTTGCGGGCGGAAAATCAGGACAGCGACCATGATCGTGTAGATGATGAATCCGCCGATCGCCGGCACGTAATATTTGCCGGCTACGTCGGCGACGCCGAGAAGCAGCGCAGAAAAGAACGGTCCGGTGATCGTTGTCGTGCCACCGACGGCGATGACGATCAAAAAGTAGATCATGAATTTGAGCGGGAACGTCGGATCGATATTGAAGAAGGGCGCGCCGAGCGCCCCGCCGAGACCGGCAAGGCCGGAGCCCATCGCGAATGTCAGCGCAAATATCCGGCTCACATCGATGCCGAGGCCGCGCGCGACGCGCTGATCGTCAACGGAGGCGCGCAGCCGGCTGCCGAAGCGCGTCTTGGTCAGCACGAGCTGCAAGCCGATCGTGAGCAGACTGCACAAAATGATCACGAACAGCCGGTAATAGCCGATGCTCGCCCCGAAAAACTGCAGACGGCCATCGAGCGAGGGCGGCAGGTTCACGATTTGCTGGTTGGCGCCCATGAAATAGTCGACGGCGGCAACCGACATGAAGATCAGACCGAGCGAGAACAGTACCTGGTCGAGGTGGCTCTTATCGTAGAGTTGGACGTAGAGCGTGCGCTCGAGAAACGCGCCGAGTACCGCGGTGATAATGAAAGCCGCCGGCAGGCTCCAGAAGAACGAGATGCCGAAACGGTGCACCATAATCACGGTGATGTAGCCGCCAGCCATGGCGAAGGCGCCGTGCGCGAGATTGATGAAATTCATCAATCCGAGCGTTATCGACAGTCCGACGGCAAGAATGAAGAGCAGGAGCCCGTAAGCGATGCCGTCGAACAGGATCGTCAGCACGAGAGCCCTTTATTTTTTGCCGTGCAGAGGATCCTTCACATTCGGCACTGTGGCAAATTCCACATTGTAGATTTGCCCGTTCACCTTCTCGGCTTTGCGAATATAGACGTTCTGCACGATGTCGCGCGTGTCTGGATCGATGGAGATCGGCCCGCGCGGGCTCGTCCAGGCCATCCCCTTCATTGCCTCGATCAGCTTGGTGCCCGTCGTATCACCGCCGGTCTTTTCCAGCGCCTTGTAGATCAGCGCGATGCCGTCGTAACCGCCAACCGACATGAAATTCGGCCGCATGCCCGGGTTCGCCTTCTCGAACTCGGCGACATACTTCTTGTTCTCCGGCGAATCGTGCGCCGCAGAATAATCCATCGATGTGATCATCCCGAGCACGACGTCGCCCATGGCGTTGAGCTGTTCGTCGTCGAGCACGTCCCCGGTCCCGATCACCTGGATGCCGGCTTCCTTGAATTGACGCTCGGCCACCTGCTTCATCAGGCTCGCGCCCTGCCCTGAGGGCACAAACAGGAACAGAGCGTCCGGCTTCAGGTCCTTGGCCTTTTGCAGGAAGGGCGCGAATTCCGGATTGCGCAGCGGCGCGCGTAGGGAGTCGAGCACCTGGCCGCCATCGGCGGTGAATTTCTCCTTGAACGCTTTCTCGGCATCGATGCCGGGGCCGTAATCCGAGACGAGCGTCACGACTTTCTTGATGCCGTTCTTTGCCGCCCACTCGGCCATCGGGGTCGTATTCTGCGGCAGCGTGAAGCTCGTGCGCACGAAGAACGGCGATTGCTCGACGATCATCGATGTGCCGGCAGCCATGATCACCGCGGGAACCTTCGCTTGCGTCGCGATCGGGCCGGCGGCAAGCGCCAGCGGCGTCAGGCCAAAGCCGGCGATCACCGCCACCTTTTCATTGACGACAAGCTCCTGCGCCAGGCGCTTGGTGATGTCGGCCTGACCGGTATCGTCGCGGGTAATGACTTCGATCTTCTTGCCGGCGACTTTGTCGCCGTTCTGCTGCATGTAAAGTTTGATCGCCGCTTCGATCTCGCGGCCGGTCGAGGCGGAGGGCCCGGTCATCGGCAGGATGAGACCGATTTTGACGGTGTCTTCTGCAAGCGCCAGGCCGGAAAGGCCGAAGCTCAAAGCCACACCGGCACATACGCCCAGAAACTGTCGACGCAGCAGCATTTTGATCCTCCCGCTCGGAGCCTCGAAAAGGCTTCTCGTTGGGGATGTGGGTAGCAACAAGCCGGCCCATTCACAAGGCGCAGACTTGCAGGCGGATGGTAGCTCTCTCGCGCTGTTTTTGGGGTGCTCAATTCCGCCCTTGACTCTGCGGTGGAACAGCGGAATCTATCAGAACAAACCACGAACCACCAGACCCGCAAGGCATGGACCGATGTCGCTCGCCGGCAGCTCGGAACGGATCGGCTTTTTGCGCCAAACCCTGGCGCGCATCGAAGCCCACAGCACCCCTGCCGCGGCGAGGCAAGGGGTGTGGCGGTCGCATAAATCGGACCGGATCGCGTTAGGGGGAGAAAATTTCAGCCTCGACCGGGTGCTCGGCGGCGGACTGCAGGTCGGCGCTTTGCATGACATCGTGGCCGCACATCCGCGCGATGCGATGGCGGCGGCTGCCTTTGCGGCGGCACTGGCGGTCCGCTTCAGCCGCGCGCGATCGCGCGGCGCCTTCGTGTGGATCGTCGAGGATATCGGCGCGCGCGAAGAGGGCCTGCCCTATGCGCCGGGCCTTCGCCTCCACGGGCTCGATCCGGCGCGGCTCGTCTTCGTGCGCACGACAAATGTGCGCGACACGCTCTGGGTCATGGAAGAGGCGCTGAAATGCCGGGGCGTCAGCGTCGTCCTCGCCGAGACTTGGGCGCGTGCCAAGGATTACAGCCTCACCGTCTCGCGCCGCCTGGCGCTCGCGGCGCGCGCCGGTGGATCGGCCGGCCTGTTGCGTCACGCCGCTGCTGCGGGTGAAGCCGACGCGATTGTAAGCGCCGCCGCGACGCGCTTCGAGATCGCCGCGCGGCGCTCAATTCCGCTGCCTGCCGCCGGGCGCGGGCCGCCGCTGCCCGGAGCGGCCGCGTGGGGCGTGCGGGTCGTCCGCATGCGAGCCGGGCTCGGCCGCGCGGTCGATTGGCAAAAGTTCTCCAATGTTGCGTGGGATCATGAGGAGACCTGTTTCCGTGATGCGTTGTCTCTCCCTCTGGTTGCCACGCCTCGCAACCGACCGGCTCACGCGGCGCAGGAAAGCGCCCTCTTGTCCGCGCGAGTCTTCGCACTCAAATCACGCACCTTTAGCGACTTGGACGAAAATCAAAGGCGCGCAGCGTCTCGCGTCGCTTGATGCCCGCGCGCAAGCGGCGGGTTTGCGTAGCGGCATGACGCTCGCCGATGCGCGCGCCATGCTGCCGGCGCTCGAAGTTGCCGAAGCCGACGCGAGCGCGGAAGCCGAGCTCCTCGCGGGAATCGCCGATTGGTGCCGGCGCTTCACGCCGCTCGCGGCGCTCGATTCCCCGGACGGCGTGCTCCTCGATGTCAGCGGCGCATCGCATTTGTTCGGCGGCGAGCGCACGCTGCTCGCCGAGATCGTCGCCGCGCTTGCAGCACAAGGATTTGCCGCGCGCGCCGCGCTCGCGCCAAACCCGGCGCTCGCCTGGGCGCTGGCGCGCTTCGCCGACATCGAGCTTGTGCCGCCGGACATACCGGAGCGCGATTTGCACAAGCTCGTCGCCGATCTGCCGATCGCCGCCTTGCGCATCGACAGCGAAACCACCGCCGCCTTGGCGCAGGCGGGCCTGCGCCGCATCGGCGATCTCCTGATGCGCCCGCGCGCGCCGATCGCCGCGCGCTTTGGCGCGCCTATTGTGGCGCGGCTCGACGCGATCCTCGGAATACGCGGCGATCCCTTATCGCCGCGCTTCGAAACGCCGGCCTATCTCGTCGAGCGGCGCTTTGCCGAAGGCATTGCGCGGCGCGAAGATATCGAAGCGACAATCGCCGGCCTCGCGCACGAACTCTGCGCGCTGCTCGAGCGCCACGGCGAAAGCGCGCGCGAAATTGATGTCAGTCTGTTTCGCGTCGACGGCGTCGTGAAGCATCTCTCCGCCGGCACGAGCCGGCCCTTGCGCGATGCGAAACTTATAGCGCGGCTTTTCCGCGAGCGTATCGAAGCCGCGGGTGAAGAGGGCCTCGATACCGGCTACGGCTTCGATGTCGTGCGCCTCGCCGCAATCAAGGTCGAGCGCGCGGCCATGCCACAATCCACGCTGGCAATCGAGGCGGCGGTGAACGGAGCCGATTATTCCGCCGATCTCGCCGATTTGATCGATCGACTCGGCGCGCGGCTCGGATGGCGCCGCGTGCTGCGCTTCGAGCAACAGGAAACGCATATTCCTGAATTTGCTGTGGCCGCGATTCCCGTCGCGCAGACGCGCGGGCGATCGGTTGCGCACGCAACACAAAACGGCAGCACCGCTAACGCAAATCTCCTGCCCGCGCGGCCCTTAAAACTTTTAGAGCGACCCGAGCCGATCGAAGCAATCGCAGCCGTTCCTGACAGCCCTCCGGCAAAATTCCGCTGGCGGCGGGTGTGGCACGACATATCCGCGATCGAAGGCCCCGAGCGCATCGCGCCGGAATGGTGGAAGCACGAAGAGGCGGCGCTGACACGCGATTATTTTCGCGCCGAGGATGCTTCGGGCCAGAGGTTCTGGCTGTTTCGCGAAGGACTCTACACGACTGAAACAGTTGAGCCGCGCTGGTTCCTGCACGGCCTGTTCGGATGAGCGCGCCTGTCGTCACCCTACCGCGCTATGCCGAGCTCGCCATTGCGACGAATTTTTCCTTCCTGCGCGGTGCCTCGCATCCGGAAGAGCTCGTCGCCACTGCGATTTCGCTGAAGCTTGCCGGCGTCGGCATCGCCGATCGCAATTCGCTGGCAGGAGTTGTGCGCGCGCACCTCTTCCTGCGCAACAACAGGGAACAAGCCGGCGACTTTCGCGTCGTCACCGGCGCGCGTCTCGTCTTTCGCGACGGCACGCCCGACATTCTCGCCTACCCGCGCGACCGCGACGCCTATGGAAGGCTGACGCGGCTTCTGACAGACGGCAATCGTCACGCCCCGAAGGGCGAATGCCATCTCACGCGCGACGATCTCTTCAGGTACATCGGTGGCCAGCAGCTGATTGTCATGGATGCGGGCGAGCCGGATGATCCCAACCTTATCGCCAAACTCGCCGATGCCGCGCCAGACCGTATCTGGCTCGCGGCAAGCGCCGGCTATGGCCGCAACATGCGCGCCGATCTTGCGCGCCGTGCTGCGCTCGCCCGTACACATAACCTGCCGCTTCTCGCCATCAACGATGTCCTCGTGCATGCACCGGAGCGGCGTGCGCTCGCCGACGTCGTCGCCTGCATCCGCGAAGGCGTGACGCTCGACAATGCCGGCTTCCTGCTCGAAGCCAATGCCGAGCGGCATCTCAAAGGCACCGCCGAAATGACGCGGCTGTTCGAAGATTTACCGCATGCACTCGCCGAGACAATCCGCTTTCTCGATGGCATCGAGTTCTCGCTCGACCAGCTGCAATATGATTATCCCGACGAATTGCGCGCCGGCTATGCAAGCGAGCAGGAAGCGCTCGAAGCTTTGGTCCGCCAGGGCGCCACGCGACGCTATCCTCAAGGCGTGCCGGAAAAAATCGAAAAGGCCATCGCTAGGGAACTCGACTTCGTCGCGACGAAAAAATATCCGGCTTACTTTCTTACCGTTTATGACATCGTGCGCTTTGCCCGCGACAACGGCATTCTCGCGCAAGGGCGTGGCTCGGCGGCCAATTCCGTCATCTGCTATTGCCTCGGGATTACCGAGGTCGATCCCAACGTTCACGATCTCCTCTTCGAGCGCTTCGTCTCCGACGCGCGCAACGAGCCGCCCGACATCGATGTCGATTTCGAGCACGAGCGGCGCGAGGAGGTCATTCAGTATATTTACGAGAAATACGGCCGCGAACGCGCCGGATTGGCGGCAAGCGTCGTCACCTATCGCGCCCGCTCGGCAATCCGCGAAGTCGGCAAGGTGTTCGGCCTCTCGGAAGACATGGTGTCAGCGCTCTCCGGCACGGTCTGGGGCTGGTGGTCCGGCACGATCGACGATGCCGAGACGAAGCGTCTCGGTTTCGATCCGCGCGAGCCGCGCTTGGTGCAAGCGATTGCGCGCGCCGGCGAGCTCGCCGGGTTTCCGCGGCATCTGTCGCAGCATACCGGCGGCTTCGTCATCACTCGCACGCGGCTCGACGAAGTCGTGCCGATTGCCAATGCCGCGATGGAGGATCGCACCACCGTCGAATGGGACAAGGACGATCTCGACGCGCTGAAAATTTTGAAGATCGACGTGCTCGGCCTCGGCATGCTGACGGTTCTGCGCAAAGGCTTTGAATTATTGGAACGCCATTACGGCTTTCGACCCGCGCTCGCGACGCTTCCCCCGGAAGAGGCGTGCGTCTATGCGATGATCCAGCGCGCCGACACGATCGGCGTCTTTCAAATCGAGAGCCGCGCGCAAATGTCGATGCTGCCGCGGCTGAAACCTAAAAACTTTTACGATCTCGTTATTGAAGTCGCGATCGTCCGCCCCGGCCCGATCCAGGGCGACATGGTACACCCCTACTTACGCCGGCGTGAAGGCAAGGAGCCGGTCGTCTATCCTTCGAAGGAACTCGAAGACGTGCTCGGCAAGACGCTCGGCGTGCCGCTTTTTCAGGAACAGGCGATGCGCATCGCCATCGTCGCCGCCGGCTTCACGCCGGCCGAAGCAGATGAACTACGCCGCGCCATGGCGACGTTCAAGCGCGCGGGTACGATCGGCAAGCTCAAAATCAAAATGATCGAGGGCATGGTTGCAAAAAACTATCCGCGCGAATTCGCCGAGCGCTGCTTCCAGCAGATTGAAGGCTTCGGCACCTATGGTTTCCCCGAAAGCCATGCGGCGTCTTTCGCCAATCTTGTCTATGCCTCGGCCTGGATGAAATGCCGCTATCCCGATGTTTTCGCCGCCGCGATCCTCAATTCGCAGCCAATGGGCTTTTATGCGCCGGCACAGCTCGTGCGCGACGCGCGCGAGCACGGCATCGAAATGCGCGAGGTCGATGTCAACACCTCCGAATGGAATCACCGGCTGGACACGTTTGCGGATGGCGTCTCAAAGGGCGTGCTGCATCCGCGCCACAGCGACATGAAGGATCACATCCGCTCGATTTATGCGGTGCGTCTTGGCTTTCGCCAGATCAAAGGGCTGGAACAAACCGACATGGAGCTTCTGGTCGAGCGCCGCGGCGGCGGCTACGATTCCGTCCGCGACCTCTGGCTGCGCACCGGCCTCTCGCCGAGCGTGCTCGGACATTTGGCGGAAGCAGATGCATTCTCGTCGCTGGGCCTGTCACGGCGTGACGCGCTCTGGGCCGTGCGCGGCTTGAACCGCGCCGGCGACAAGGACGACCTGCCGCTCTTGCGCGCGGTCGCCTTCATACCGCTCGAACCCGACGCGCATTTGCCGCCGATGCCGCCCGGCGAAGAGGTCGTCGAAGATTACCGGCATCTGACGCTGTCGCTCAAAGCCCATCCCGTGTCCTTCGTGCGTCAGCATCTTGCCGCACGCAATATCCTGCCGGCCTCGGCCCTTGCGACGATCGACACATCAAAACGCCCGCGCATCATTGTCGGGGGCCTGGTGCTGGTGCGCCAGCGTCCCGGCTCGGCGAGCGGAGTCATCTTCATGACGCTTGAAGACGAGACCGGAATTGCCAACATCATCGTTTGGCCGAAGGTCTACGAGCGCCTGCGCGCCCTGGTCATCGGCGCGCGCTTCGTTGCCGTCACTGGCCGGTTGCAGAACGAATCCGGCGTCATCCACATTATCGCCGATCAGATGGAGGATCTGACGCCGCTGCTCGGTCTGTTGTCCGGCCGCGGCTCCGGTCTGTCGGCGCTGGCGCGCGCCGATGAAGTCAAGCGGCCACAGAATTTGCGCACCAAGGCCGATATCGCCGCCCATGCGCAGCTTCTCGTGCAGACCGAAATGAAAGAGGCGTTGCCAAAGGGCCGCAATTTTCATTGACCCAGTCTCAATGCTGTCATTGCGAGCGAAGCGAAGCAATCCAGAAGCTAAATGCTGCCATTCTGGATTGCTTCGTCGCTGCGCTCCTCGCAATGACGTTTGCCTATCCATTCCTTTCACCCTATCTCCGCACCCGGAGCAGACATGGCCGACGACGACATCCCTTTCGAACGCAATTTCGATCCGAAGCCCGACGAGGTGCAGCAGGTCTCGCCGCTGATCCGCCGCGTGCTCGCACCCAATCCCGGGCCGTTCACCTTCACCGGCACGTGCACGTATATTATCGGACGCGGCGAAGTGGCGATCCTCGACCCCGGCCCTGATAACGCGAACCATGTCGCGGCGCTGATCGACGCAACCAAAGGCGAGCGCGTATCGCATATCGTCATCACCCACACGCATCGCGATCACGCGCCGGCGTCGCGCGCGCTGCAGCAAGCGACCGGCGCGGCGATCGTCGGCTGCCGGCCGTACCAGCCGCGCCACGCCGACGCAAAAAGCTCAGGGCTCGATTCGGCGCACGATACCGATTACCGCCCGGAACGCATTCTCGCCGACGGCGAGACGCTCGCAGGTCCGAGCTTCACCTTGGAAGCGATCGCCACGCCAGGCCATGCATCGAACCATCTCGTCTTCGTGCTATGCGAAGAGAACGCGCTCTTCTCTGGCGATCACGTCATGGGCTGGTCGACGTCGATCGTCGCGCCGCCCGACGGCTCGATGAGCGACTACATGGAATCGCTGGAGAAACTGCGCGCCCGTCCGGAGTCAATCTATTGGCCCGGTCACGGCGGGCCGGTGCGCGAGCCGCAGCGTTATCTCCGCGCACTCATTCATCATCGGCATCAGCGCGAGGCCGCGATCCTCACGCGCATCAATGCCGGTGACCGGCTCATTCCTGAAATGGTCGAGCGCATTTACGAGGGACTCGATGCGCGCCTCAAAGCCGCCGCGGCGCTGTCGGTTCTCGCCCATCTCGAAGATCTCGTTGCCCGCGGCGTCGTACATGCAGACGGACCCGTGACGCTTGCCGCCCATTACACGCCGGCATGATCACTTCGCGGCGTCGAGCTGCGCCTGTATTTCCGCCGCGAATTTCTCGATGCGCTGCGCATTCGAGCCGTAATCGTGACGGCCAACGCGCGAGACCGACCTTACGTCGACGCGTGTTTGTCCCGCGAGCGGGCGCATGCGGATCGTGACGTCTGCCGGAAATCCCATAATTAACGTACGGTCGATCGCATCGATATGGCCGACACCGATGCGCCCGCCGGGCGGGGTTTGTTCGACGAGCTTCCAGCCGCGCGCGGCGATGGCGCGAAGGACGAGTTGGTAGGCTTCATCCGCCTCCTGATCGAGCAGGATCGGTTGGATATTGGGATAAGCGAGCCGCTGCTCCTGGCGCACTTGCGGCGGCGGAATCTCGGGCGTGCGCTGGGAGCGTGCGGCAAGCGCGGTCTTCGAGCGTGAAAATTGCGGCGGATCGACAAGGTCGGTCGAGACATCGTTCAAGAGCGGTAGCTGCACCGCCTTGGCGGCGAGATAGGCGGGGTAGCCGAGAAGCAACGCGGCAAGAAAAACGCCGCTCGCGACCGTCCCGGCGCCGCGGCGCCCGGTGCGCCAGATGACCACCGCCGCCGTTCCCGCAAAGAGCAGCGCGAGGCAGGCGACAAGAACTGCGCCGGCAAAGACCGAAAGCGTCGCCGTCGGATCGACCGCCTGGCTACGTGCCAGGAGGACGGCGATTGCACCGACCGCGAGCGAGAACAGCGCGAGCCGCCGGCTCCACAAGGCGGCGCGCGAATAGGGCTCCTCGATGATCAGGCGACGCATGTCTGTTCGCTCACGTCGTCGGCAGGCGATAATCGCGGAAGGCTTCGCGCAGTTTCAGCTTGTTGATCTTGCCCGTCGCCGTGTGCGGAATTTCACCGACGAACTGCACGTCGTCCGGCATCCACCATTTGGCGATTTTGCCGTCCATGAATTTCAAGATTTCTTCACGCTGCGGCTCGCATCCTTCCTTTTTTACGACCACCAGAAGCGGCCGCTCGTCCCATTTCGGATGGTGAACGCCGATGACCGCGGCTTCGGCAACATCGGGATGGGCGACCGCGAGATTTTCGAGATCGATCGAGGAAATCCACTCGCCACCCGACTTGATTACGTCCTTGGCGCGATCGGTGATCTGCATGTAGCCATCCGGATCGATTGTCGCCACGTCGCCGGTGTCGAAAAAGCCCTCATCGTCGAGGATTTCCTGATCCTCCAGCTTGTAATAGCGCCGCGCGACCGCCGGCCCGCGGACCTTCAGCCGGCCGAACGTCTTGCCGTCCCAAGGCAGCGGCTTGTTCTCGTCGTCGGTGATCTTCATGTCGACAGTGAAGAAACCGTAGCCCTGCTTCGCCTTCAGATCGAACAGCGCATCGCCTTTAAGGCTCGCGACATTCTGCTTCATCGAGCCGAGCGTGCCGACCGGACTCATCTCCGTCATGCCCCAGGCATGGAAGACCTCGACGCCATAATCCTTCTCGAATGTCTCGATCATCGCGCGCGGGCAGGCCGAGCCGCCGATCATCACGCGCTTGAGATATGGGAGCTTGAGATTGTTCGCCTGCATATATTGCAGGAGCATCAGCCAAACGGTTGGCACTGCCGCGGTCAGCGAGACCTGCTCCTTGTCGAGCAGCTCGTACACGGATGCGCCGTCGAGTTTCGCGCCCGGCATGACGATTTTCGAGCCTGCCATCGGCGCAGAAAAAGCCAGCGACCAGGAATTCGCATGGAACATCGGCACGACCGGCAGGACGCTAATTGCGGAACTCAAGCCAAGGGCGTCGGCACCTGATAGCGCCAAGGAATGCAGCACGTTGGAGCGGTGCGAATATAGCACGCCCTTCGGATCGCCGGTCGTGCCCGACGTGTAGCAGAGGCCGGCCGCGGTATTCTCGTCGAACTCCGCCCATTGGAAATCGTCGTCGACCTCGGCGAGCCAATCTTCGTAAGCCACCGCATTTTTGAGCTTTGTCGCCGGCATGTGCGCGGCGTCGGTCAGCACGACATAGCGCTCGACGGTCGGCAATTTGTCGGCAATCGCTTCGAGGATGGGGATGAAGGTGAGATCCGTCATCATGATCCGGTCGGCCGCATGATTGACGATCCAGGCGATCTGCTCGGGGAAGAGCCGCGGGTTCACCGTATGGTAGATCGCGCCGATGCCGGTGATCCCGTACCATGCTTCGAGGTGCCGCCAGGTGTTCCAGGCGAGAGTTCCGACGCGATCGCCGAGCTTGATGCCGTCCTTCTGCAGGCGCTTCGCCGCCCGCAGTGTACGCGGGCGGATTTCGGTATAGGTCGTGCGATGCATCGGCCCTTCGATCGAACGGGTGACGACCTCGCGCCCGCCGTGCTGAAGCGCCGCATGATCGATGATCCGGTGCAGCAAAAGCGGCCAGTCCTGCATCAAACCCAGCATTCATTCCTCCCCGTTCCCGGCGGCTGCTCATTTCACTGTCTGTGCGGGCTCCCCCTCCCAGGGACTGTACCCGCCAATGCCTTGGTCATACTAAGCAAAATTCGGCCGCAAGCTCCAGAGCGGCGTGGCTTGCCGGTGCGGCCCTGGGATGCCAGATAGGCGCAAATCTCCGAACAGGACCCCAAAGACATGCGGTTTACCGGCACGAAGGACTATGTCGCGACCCAGGACCTCGAGGTCGCGGTCAATGCCGCGATCGTCCTCGAGCGGCCCCTCCTGGTGAAGGGCGAGCCCGGGACCGGCAAGACCGTCCTTGCCGAGGAGATCGCCAAGAGCGTCAAGGCGCCGCTTCTCACCTGGCACATCAAGTCGACGACCAAGGCCCAGCAGGGCCTCTACGAATACGACGCGGTCTCGCGCCTGCGCGACAGCCAGCTCGGCGATCCGCGCGTTTCCGACATATCCAACTACATCAAACGCGGCAAGCTCTGGGACGCGTTCACATCCGAGCAGCGGCCGGTCCTGCTCATCGACGAGATCGACAAGGCCGACATCGAATTCCCCAACGACCTCCTGCTTGAGCTCGATCGGATGGAATTCCACGTCTACGAGACCGGCGAAACGGTACGCGCCGAGAAGCGCCCGATCGTCGTCATCACCTCGAACAACGAGAAGGAGCTGCCCGACGCCTTCCTGCGCCGCTGCTTCTTCCATTATATCCGCTTCCCCGATCACGAGACGATGGAGAAGATCGTTGCGGTGCATTTTCCCGGCATCAAGCGCCGGCTCGTCGAGGAGGCGCTACGCATCTTCTTCGAAGTGCGCGACGTGCCGGGCCTGAAGAAGAAGCCGTCGACGTCGGAGCTGCTCGATTGGCTGAAGCTTTTGCTCAACGAGGATATCGGCCCTGAGACGCTGCGCGAGCGCGATCCGAAGAAGCTGATCCCGCCGCTGCATGGCGCGCTGCTCAAGAACGAGCAGGATGTACATTTATTTGAGCGGCTGGCGTTCCTGAATAGAAGAGAACGGGAAAGGTAGAGCCGGACCGCGCACCTCCGGTGCGCACGGTATTTCAAGGAGTGTTGCGCAGCAGGACCTGCGCGGTCCACTCAGAACATCGTATTGTTGTTCTGCGCGTTCTCCGGCACCGGCTGGATGACATCCCAGTGCTCGATGATTTTGCCGTTCTCAACGCGGAAAATATCGACGATCGCGCGTCCGCGGTCGCTGTCGTTCGATCTCGAATGCACGTGCACGGCGACGAGATCGCCGTCGGCGATCACGCGCTTGATCTCGTTGATCGCCTGCGGATTGGTCTCGAAGCGCTTCGATAAAAATGCGACGCTCGGCTCGATCCCGTCCGGCACAAGCGGGTTGTGCTGTTTATAGGTTGCGCCGACATAGGTCTTGAACGCCTGCGCCACTTTATGATCGTAGAAGACCATCTTGTAGAAAGCGGTCACCATTGCTTTCGTGCTTTGTTCGGCGCCCTGCGCGCTCGCAGGAAGTACCGTGGCAAGGAGTAAGGGCAGGATTATCCGTAACCGGCTTTTGCTGTTCATCTTATGTCTCGCTCCACGCACTCCAGTTTGGCATCATTCCTGGCGGAAACGTTCCCCTCCCCGCCGCATTGTGCTACCCCGCCGGTTCATGAGCACCCGCATCGACCGCCGCTTCGCCGCGCTCGCTCAAGAGGGCCGGGCGGCGCTCGTCACCTATCTCATGGGCGGCGACCCGGATCCCCAAACCTCGCTCGAGGTCCTGCGCGTTTTGCCGCAGGCCGGCGCCGACGTGATCGAGCTCGGCATCCCGTTTACCGATCCGATGGCGGACGGCCCCTCGATCCAGGCGGCGGGGTTGCGCGGGCTCAAAGCCGGCATGACGCTGAAGAAGGTGCTCGGCCTCGTCCGCGCTTTTCGCGAGCGCGACGACACGACCCCGCTGATCCTGATGGGCTATTACAATCCCGTCTATGTCTACGGCGTCGAGCGCTTTCTTGATGATGCCAAATCCGCCGGTGTCGATGGCCTGATCGTCGTCGATTTGCCGCCGGAAGAGGATGCGGAGCTTTGCATCCCCGCCCTTGCTGCAGGCCTGAACTTCATCCGCCTCGCGACGCCAACCACCGACGACCGACGTTTGCCGGCCGTTCTCGCGAATACGTCGGGTTTTGTCTACTATGTCTCGATCACCGGCATCACCGGCGCGGCAACTCCGGACCCGTCGCGCGTCGGCGCCGCCGTTGCGCGCATCAAGCGCCACACAAATCTGCCTGTCGCCGTCGGCTTCGGCGTAAAGAACGCGGTAACGGCCGAGGCAATCGCGCAGCAAGCGGACGGCGTCGTTGTCGGCACCGCGCTTGTCGACGCACTGAGGCGTTCACTCGACAAGGAAAACCGCGCGACCGCGCAAACCGTCTCTGCCGTCACCGATCTCGTCGCCGACATTGCCCGCGGTGTGCGCGCCGCACAGCGTGTCGCTGCGGCATAGATTCGTCCAAACAGATGAGCACCGCATGAACTGGATATCCAACGTCGTTCCCCCAAAGATCCGCTCGTTTCTCAAACGTGAGACGCCGGAAAACCTCTGGGTCAAATGTCCCGAAAGCGGGCAACTCGTCTTCTACAAAGACCTCGAGGCCAATCTCTACGTCGTGCCGGGCTCCGGTTATCATATGCGCATCCCGGTCGATGCGCGGCTGAAGGCGCTGTACGACAATGGCGCCTGGACGAACCTCCCCACTCCCGAAGTGCCGCTCGATCCGCTGCGTTTCCGCGATGTCAAACGTTACACCGAGCGGCTGAAAGAAAATCGCGCCAAGACCGGCGCGGCCGACGCCGTGCGTCTAAGCACCGGCCGTCTGGAGGGCAGAGAGATTGTCGCCGCGGTCCAGGACTTCGAATTCATGGGCGGGTCGCTTGGCATGGCCGCCGGCGAAGCCATCATCACGGGCATGATGGCCGCGGTCGACAAGCATTGCCCGTTCATCATTTTCACCGCGTCCGGCGGCGCCCGCATGCAAGAGGGCATGTTCTCGCTGATGCAGATGCCGCGCACCACCGTCGCGGTGCAGCGCTTGCGCGCCGCCCGCCTGCCCTA
>Ga0164305_10000065_pt1 | contig 30064 bp, 19 predicted proteins | sample Whisoiple_237_MG_FD_110215 | JGI IMG/M metagenome (GOLD analysis project Ga0164305, IMG submission 110215) | Soil microbial communities amended with pyrogenic organic matter from upstate New York, USA - Whitman soil sample_237_MG | ecosystem: Environmental > Terrestrial > Soil > Agricultural...
ATGTAATAAATACTCCTGACAATTTCGTCCAATAGGTTGATGGCAACCCACGCTGCACAAAATTTTATAGATAGCTAGACAGCAGCTAAGTAGAGGAGGCAGAGGGAGCAGAGGAGGCGGAGGGAGCAGAGGGAGCAGAGGGAGTTCAAAAATAAGATCTTATATTTAATGATGTTGACCTAGTTAAAATGGTCTGGTCGATACATTTCGCTCAGATAGCGGTTGGCGCTCAGGATGACTAAGAGTATGGGGTATGCCGATTTAGGTTTATCTACGATCGTGGCTGAGCCTGGAGCCTCGTATGGGACTTCAATTCAGGAACAATTTATAGAAGTCTTGGTGGATTCTCCAGGGGCACAGGGATTATTTACCTACCGACTGCCGCCAGATTTGTCGGTACAACCGGGAGATATTTTAAGTGTGCCGTTTGGGGCGCAGCAGGTAGGCGCGATCGCGATTCAACTTGTTCATCAGCTACCCCCTGGATTAGCTCCCCAGCAGGTTAAAGACGTTGAAGATATTGTCTGTGCTGGGTTCTTTCCTGCTCACTATTGGCAACTCCTGAATCGGGTAGCTGAGTATTACTACACACCCCTCATGCAAGTGATTCGCGTGGCATTGCCCCCAAGCTTATTAGGGCGCAGTCAGCGCCGAATTCGCCTCAAACTAGAAGCAATACCCTCTACCCCTGACCCTTTTATAAGTCCGTTTGCTCGTCAATTGCTCGGACTCTTGCGATCGCAACCCGAAGGGGATTATAGCTGGCAGTATCTCCAGCGCCAAGTGAGAGGAGCTAGTCGCGGGTTACGAGAGTTGTTACGGCGAGGTTGGGTAGCAAGCTACTTAGAAGCCCCAAGAACACAGCGTCCTAAGTTGAAACAAGCTGTCACCTTAGTAACCGATGTTTCATTCAAAGATATTACGCCTCGTCAACAAGAAGTTTTAGAAGTCTTGCGGCGGCAGGGTGGGGATTTGTGGCTAACTGAATTATTACAAGTTTGCCGTACAAGTTCTGCCACCCTAGAGAAATTGGCACAAAAAGGCTGCATCGTGATTCAGCAGCGAGAAGTCTTGCGAACAGAACTCGGCCCAGTTGTCGGGGAGGATCAACCCAAGTCTCTCACGCCTGCTCAATCGGCAGCTTTAGCGACTATTACTGAGTTATCCGGCTTTGCTCAGGTGTTGTTGCATGGGGTGACAGGTTCTGGAAAAACAGAAGTCTATTTACAGGCGATCGCCCCTATTTTAGAACGCGGTCAATCTGCTTTAGTCCTCGTACCCGAAATTGGTCTAACGCCTCAACTAACTGACCGCTTCCGTGCCCGGTTTGGTAGCAAAGTGTATGTTTATCACAGTGCCCTTTCCGATGGCGAACGCTACGATACTTGGCGACAGATGCTGACTGGAGAGCCACAGGTGGTAATTGGCACTCGTTCCGCCGTCTTTGCACCCTTACCCCACTTGGGCTTAATCATCTTAGATGAAGAACACGATTCTAGCTTTAAGCAAGATCAACCGATTCCCACCTACCATGCCCGGAATGTAGCTCAGTGGAGAGCCGAGTTAGAAAATTGTCCTTTGCTACTCGGTTCTGCAACCCCTTCTTTAGAAACTTGGCTAACCCTAAAAACCGCAATTCCTAAAGTAAACGCTCATTATCTGGCTTTACCAGAGCGGGTTGAATCTCGCCCCTTACCACCCGTAGAAGTGGTAGATATGCGGCAGGAATTGCAACAGGGAAATCGCTCTATTTTTAGTCGTTCCCTTCAGGATGCTTTACAACAACTACAAGAACGGCAACAACAGGGCATTTTGTTTATCCATCGCCGGGGACACAGTACCTTTGTCTCTTGTCGTAGCTGTGGATATGTGATTGAGTGCCCGCACTGTGATGTTTCCTTGGCGTATCATCACACCCAAGAACACGCCCCAGAACTACTACGGTGTCATTACTGTAACTTTGTGCGATCGCATCCCGTCAATTGTCCGCAATGCAGTTCCCCCTACTTAAAATTTTTTGGCAGTGGTACCCAGCGCGTCACGCAGGAATTAGCTAAAGAGTTTCCCCAACTACGTTTTATCCGCTTTGATAGTGATACCACTCGCACCAAAGGAGCGCATCGCACCCTTCTCACCCGATTTGCTAATGGAGAAGCAGAACTCTTAGTCGGTACACAAATGCTGACCAAAGGGTTAGATTTGCCGCAAGTGACTCTCGTTGGCGTGGTGGCGGCTGATGGTTTGCTGAATCTGAGTGACTACCGAGCCTCAGAACGCGCTTTTCAAACCCTAACCCAGGTAGCTGGGAGAGCCGGGAGAGGGGACGATCCGGGACAAGTGATCCTGCAAACCTATACACCCGAACATCCCGTCATTCAGGCTGTACAACGTCACGAGTATGAGTCGTTCACCGAAGCCGAGTTACAACAACGTGCGGACTTAGATTATCCACCTTACGGTCGCCTAGTTTTGTTACACCTGAGCAGCCTAGATGCGACAGACGTTGAACAAGCGGCTGAACGTTTAGCGACTGAGTTAGCCTCAACTGAATCTGAAAATGCTGCCTTATCAAACTATGAAATCTTAGGTCCAGCCCCCGCGAATATCATGCGGGTTGCTAATCGCTATCGTTGGCAAATTTTGCTGAAGTTTCCACCTAATTCACCGATCAAATTTCCAACGCTGACTGAGTTACGCGCTTTGTGTCCGGCTTCAGTGAGCTTAACTTTAGATGTTGATCCACTTAATTTAATGTAATTCCAGTCTTGAGACTATAGTTTTAAGATGGCGCGATCGCGTCCTTCTCTTTTTGCTTGGTAAAGAGCTTCATCTGCTGCTTTAATCAGAACGGCTGTGGGAATATTGTGATCCGGAATAATACTAGCAACCCCTAAACTCAGAGTCACAAATTCCCGAACGGTAGAACCCATATGGGGAATTTTTAAAGCATTGACTTGATCTCTAATTTCTTCGGCGACGTGCAAGGCTCCAAATTCATTCGTATTAGGTAAAATAATTGCAAATTCTTCGCCTCCATAGCGTGCCACTAAATCGGCGGGTCGTTTGGCGCAACGACTAATCGCACTCGCGACTGATTTTAAACATTGATCACCTGCTTGATGACCGTAGGTATCGTTATAGCTCTTAAAACAATCGAGATCGCAAAGGATAAAAGACAGGGGTAACTTTTCTCTAGCCATCCGTCGCCACTCTCGATCAAAGCATTCCTCAAAACGATGGCGATTGGCAACCTCCGTTAAACCGTCCGAGTTGGCAAGGCGATGTAACTCTTGATTAACCGCTTCTAATTCTTGATACAGTTGAGCTTGTTGAATCAGCCGTTTGACTCGCTGAAGCAGCACTGGCCAGTGAATAGGTTTAGTGATGTAATCCGTTGCCCCGACGGTAAAAGCTTGATCGACGGATGCTTTGTCATCTAAACCTGTAATCATCAAAATCGGAGTGCGATCGCCTCTTGGAAGAGCTTGTAGATTAATACAACACGTAAAGCCATCCATAATCGGCATCACAGCATCTAGCAAGATGATATGCGGCTGAAGACGTTGGTAAGCAGCCAGACATTCTTCTCCATTACTGGCTTCTGCAACCTGATAGCCTTCCTTTGTCATAGTTTGGCAAATCATCTGCCGCGTCACGCGGTCATCATCCACAACTAGGATGATTGGTGGGGATAAAGGAGAAGTATTCATCTTTGATGCCGTTGTTCTATCTGCAACCCTGCCCTTTTATCCTCTACTAACTGGGGAGTTAACCAGATTAATTTTGATGAAAGGGGATTAAATCTCCGGCTGACTGGTTTATTTTGACTCTACGGTTAAAGCAGGCAGTCCCTCTAATTTTTCAGTGGCGGGAGGTTCACTCTCTGCTGGGGGAACCAGTAACGTTAATCCACCAGGTACACACTCCACTTCTAGGGGAGTCATCCCCATTAATTCACCATCTACAACTACTTTTTGCGGTGGATTGGTAGTAACTTTAAAGCGTTTAGCTTGCAAGTAGCCAATATCATCTCGTTCTACAGGGGTTCCTTGTAGGGCAGTTTGTAGTAAATGATAGGAGGCTGCGATCGCTCCCGCAACATTTGCCGGGGCAACAACCGTTAAATCTAATAGTCCATCATCAACCACAATTCCGGCAGGACCTTGCGCCAAAATCGAGGTAGGAGGTGCAGCATTGGCAATCGTAACAGCTGCTGCCATTACCGTAATTACTTTATCCTCAGTTTCAATTTCAACTTCAAACTTTTCCATTTCTCGTAGCTGTTGAAGTCCCGCTAAAACATACGCCAACATCCCGAATCGGGCTTTAGACTGGCGATCTGCTTTTTCAACCGTTTCTGCCTCAAATCCAATTCCTGCCAGTAATACCATCGGTTTACCGTTACAGTAGGCAGCATCAACGATGCGAGTAACTCCGCCCAAAATCGTTTGACAAGCGGCTTCAATAGTATCAGGAAGTTCTAAAGCCGCAGCAAAGGCGTTGGCAGTTCCCCGCGAAATAATCCCCAAAGGAATATTCGTTCCTACTAACGCATTAGCTGCTGCTGAGAGAGTACCATCTCCCCCAGAAGCAATAACCGTATGAACCCCCCGTTTTACAGCCGCTTCAGCGAGTTGATCAGCATCAACTTCTTCGGTTGTTAACTGAATATCTAGATCAATTTCGGGTTCTAAAAGGGCGCGGATAGTTTCCAAATCTTGGTCTGGATTACTTTTTCCGGCAACCGGATTAAAAATTAAACAAGCAGAACGCTTCATAGAATTCAATGTAAATTAGCCTACTTAATAAGAAGGAAAAGAGTATATAAACAGTTCCTAGTCTCATTTTCGCCTATCTAAATTTAGGCGCGATCGCACAAATTAGTTGGGTTATTTGTAACCACGAACTAGGAGAAATGAGGAGAGGAGATCTTTTCTTCCTCACAACTCATCTTCACCCTTTTCGTCCTCCCTCTCATCCTTACAACGATAGGTTTTAAGCCAAACTCTCCCTTGTCCCCCTTGTCTTTTCCCAGCCTTCAATGCAAAAAACCTACATCTGTCAGTCCGCCTCCTCCGCTCCCTCTGCTTCCTCTATCTCCTCTACCCCTTCTTCCCTAATTCTCCACCTGGCTTAGCCGACGGATATTGAGAATATCGCTCATCTGCTTAATTTGGGTAAAACTGCGCTCTAATTGTTCGCGATCGCGGATATCTAAACATAGTTCAATCAAAGCAGGTTGACCCTGGTTAGTTTTTACCTGAGCATTGCGGACATTGATATTGTGGTCACTTAAACGCGACAAAATATCTTTCAGCACGCCCACACGATCAAGGGCTTCAATTTGAATATTAACGGGATAGGTTTGGGGTCGTCCATTACTGGCGTGGGTGGGATTCCAGCTTACAGGGACAAGGCGATCGCCTTCCACATTTTCGACGTTAGAACATCCTTGTTTGTGAATAGAGATGCCGCGATTGCTACGAGTCACTACCCCAATAATTGGCTCTCCAGGAAGCGGATTACAACAACCTGCCAGATGATAAAGTAACCCTTCAATGCCAGCAATGGGAGATTGCTTGCTCGAACTGGGGGGTGGTAAGGTTGGGCAACTAAAGTCACTTAAGTCGGCTCCTTTAGTGATCCCCATCGTCGGATCAGTTGCTAGGGGTTGAGTTGCTTTCACTCCATCTCGCAAGCGATTGACTACCAGATTGAGAGTTACCTCCCCATAACCCAAACCTGCGAGTAAATCTTCAACACTGTGGTAATTAAAGCGTACTGCTACTGCTTGCATCGGTTCAGATTTCAGCAGGGAGTCAAGACCATTTTTACCCAGTTCTTTTTCTAGTAATTCCCGACCACGAGCTACATTTTCATCTCGGTGCGATCGCTTGTACCATTGACGAATCCGGTTACGCGCCCCCGTCGTGACCGTAAAGTTTAACCAATCTAAGCTGGGATGGCTATTTTCGCGGGTAATAATATCGACAATATCCCCATTCTTTAAGGGAGTTTCTAAGGGGACAATTCGTCCATTAATTCTTGATCCCGCACAGTGATTTCCTACCTCTGTATGAATTCGGTAAGCAAAATCTACCGGAGTTGCGCCATGGGAGAGAGAAACCACATCTCCTTTGGGAGTAAAGACATAAACATCATTGTCAAATAAATTATCTTTGACATTTTCCAGGTATTCCTGGGCATCTTTCATCTCGCTTTGCCATTCCAGCAATTGCCGCAGCCAAGTAAACTTTTCATCCGCTTCTGTCCGCTTGGCCCGACTAGAACCGCCCGTTTCTTTATACTTCCAATGGGCAGCAATGCCATACTCTGCCACATGATGCATCTCCAACGTGCGGATTTGCACTTCTAGAGGACGACCGGATAAACCGACAACGGCTGTATGTAAAGATTGATAGCGATTAGGCTTCGGCAAACCAATATAGTCTTTAAATCGACCTGGGATCGGTCTAAAGGCATCATGAACCACTGCTAAGGCTCGGTAGCATTCTTCATTACTTTGGACAATGATCCGAATCGCTGCTAAATCATAGATTTCGTGAAATTCCTTCTGCTGCCGTTGCATCTTTTGATAAATGCCATAAAGATGCTTAGGACGACCGCTAATATCTACACAATGAATTCCGGCTTCTGCCATCCCATGACGCAAAATTTCGGTAACGTTAGCCAGTCTCGCTTCCCTAGCTGCTCGTTTCTCGGCGACCAAATCTTGAATTTGCCGATAAGCGTCGGGTTCAAGATACTTAAAGCATAAATCTTCTAATTCCCACTTAATCCGCCCGATCCCCAAACGGTTGGCTAAGGGAGCAAAAATTTCTCTGGTTTCTTGGGCAATGCGACGGCGCTTTTCATCTGCCAAGTGTTCTAAGGTTTGCATATTGTGCAGGCGATCAGCTAGCTTGACTACGATCACCCGAATGTCTTGAGCCATTGCCAAGAACATGCGCCGAAAGTTCTCTGCTTGGCGTTCTTTTTTGCTAGAAAAGTTAAATTTAGAGAGTTTGGTAACACCTTCTACAAGCTGCCGAACTTCAGATCCAAACATCTGTTCGATATCTTCTGGCGTTACTTCTGTATCCTCGACAATATCGTGCAGAAACCCCGCCGCAATCATAGCGCCACCGCCACCGAGATCGCGTAATAACCCAGAAACAGCAACCGGATGACAAATATAGGGTTCTCCAGATGCGCGTCGTTGCGTGGCATGAAGTTGGTAGGCAAATTCAAACGCTCGACAGACTAAGCTGGTATCAGCAGGACATCCATCTGGAGAGGCTTGATGGCTGATTAAACATTCCTGTAGCCAGTCGGGGATCACACAATCAATCGTAGGATTTGGAAGGGGTGCTGGAGCATTCATAGTTGCAGAGCCTAAATAATATATGTAGAAATTAGGACTATCCCTCAGCCGTCTGAACTAACCTGGGGTTAACTGACTTCTGAGTTGTCAATCATCAGAGCCTTGATATTTAAGATTATTCTTAGCAGGAGTCGCGATCGCCTAAAAAATCTCAAGCTGCTCTTAAACTTCAAGACGACAGCCAGAGGCTGATCAAGGAACGTCTTTATGAATTAGACAAAATTCTTTACATTCATTGTAATCCAACGTGTCCTTAATGTTATCTCCTTTACATCGCCATCAGTATCAAGAACTTTTAACGGCTTTAACACAACTGCAACAAACCGTTAATCCTGTTAACATCCCAGCAACGCGATCGCCAAGTCAGGCTTTTGAGCAGGTGCAAGCTATTTTTCAGGATCAAATTGCCCCTTTAACCAGCGATGATCTAGATTCGACAAATCCTTCCCGGATACAGCCTTTCTTGACTGAAATTCATCGACAGATGCGACTGTTGCAGATGGATGTAATGTTTTTACAGGCATCGCGCAACTCCGAGACGGCTCAACAGCGTCAAATAGTGATCAGCGATCGCCTGAAAAGCTTAATTGGCTACTGCGAAGCCTTACTGCAAGTAGAGTAAATAATACAGGACTGGAGAAGGAAGCAAGATCTGTGAACTGTCCGAAATGTAAAAATGTCCCCCTCCTCGATAGCACCTTGGCAGAGAACCTAGCCACCAAGCATTGTGCTGAATGTAAAGGTACTTGGATTCCGGCCGATAACTACGAAACCTGGCAAGCCAGTCAATCCAAGTCAATCCAACCTAACTTATCGAAGTTACTAGAGGTGGATTATGTCCAGTCTCCTCTGGATACCAAAGCCGCCCTGTGTCCAGAATGTCAAAGATATCTCTCCCGTGCCAAAGTCAGTTTAAAATCCCCCTTTTATGTAGAACGTTGTGCGAATTGTGGAGGGATTTGGTGTGATCATGGGGAATGGAATGTTTTAGAAACCATTGGACTGCACACGACTATTCAACAATTATTTTCCAGTGGCTGGCAGTCGCGGGTACGAGAACAACACCAATCGGAACAAGAACGCCAAGCCGTTGTTGATAAAGTCGGCACAGAACTCGCGGCGCGGGTGTTTGAGTTAGCGGCGCTTTTGGAAAAACATCCTAATGGAGATTTTGCCGCCGCTTATCTAATGCGGCGTTTTGACAAAGATCGGGGATCATATATCAGTGATCATAATCATTAACACCTGATTTTAAAGGGATTAGGGATTGGGTAAACTCTTGCCTAATCCCTAAAACGATTAATTGTGAAAGGCATCACTTTTGTACTGATTAACTAGGTCAACGTAATTAAAGATAAGCTCTAATTTTTGAACTTCCTCCGCTCCCTCTGCCTCCTCTGCTTGCCACCCTCTGATGTTTTATTAAGTGGAGCTACTTAAAAGTTTGGGGATCAGGAGTGACACCGTTAAAAAAGTGAAAAACTAGAGCATTGCTGAATATCTTAGCTAGTCCCTACCCCCTATACCTGTTTCCATGAGCCAAGCTTTATTTTCTGTCGAAAATCTCCGAGTGTCCTACCCTAGCCGTCGATCGGCTAACCAGGGAAGTTGGGCGGTTGATGATGTTTCCTTTACGCTGGAACCGGGAGAAAAATTAGGGTTAGTGGGGGAATCGGGTTGCGGGAAATCAACCTTGGGACGGGCAGCAATGCGCCTATTACCGAGTTCAACCCGCATTGAAGGGCGCGTCTTGTTTGGGGGGCAGTCAGTATTTGAGATGAACCCTGCCGCAGTGCGGCGATTTCGGGGGGAAGCGGTGGCGCTGGTGTTTCAAGATCCGATGACGCGACTTGATCCGTTAATGGCGATTGGGGAACACTGTATTGAAACACTGCAAGCGCATCAACCCCAACTATCTAAACGGCAAGCCAAGCAAAAGGCACTGGAAACCCTAGAGGCGGTGAAAATTCCTGAAAGTCGTTGGGCGCAGTATCCTCATGAGTTTAGTGGGGGAATGCGACAACGGGTAGCGATCGCGTTGGCTTTACTGCTGAACCCTAAGTTAATTGTGGCAGATGAACCCACCACCAGTTTAGATGTCACGGTCGCTGCACAAATTTTAACGGAACTGACCCGACTTTGCCGAGAACGGGAAATGGCACTGTTGTTAATTTCTCATGACTTGGCAATGGTCGGCGAATATTGCGATCGCCTAGCCGTGATGTATCAGGGCAAAATGGTAGAAACAGGTTTAGCCTCAACGATCTTTCAGCAACCGCAACATCCTTATACGCGATCGCTCTTAGAAGCTGCCTTGCATATTCAAGCTATCAAAGAACAAGAATCTGCAATTGAAACCCCAAAAAGTCAAGTAGATGCGATTTTGCGAATTACCAATTTGCAGCAGCATTACACTTTAGAACAAAATTTTATTGAGCAACTGCTATCTAAAGAAAAACCCGTCATTAAAGCAGTCGACGGCGTAAATTTAGAACTCTATCCCGGTGAGATTTTGGGACTTGTTGGAGAATCGGGTTGTGGAAAAAGTACCCTATCTCGTACCATCTTGCAACTAATTCGCCCCACTGGAGGAACCGTTGAGTATCTGGGACAAAGTTTAACCCTATTAGATAAGCCGTCTTTAAGGGCATCGCGGCGACAGATGCAAATGGTATTTCAAGATCCTCATGCGTGTTTAAATCCCTTAATGACGGTAGGGCAAAGCATTGCTGATCCCTTATTTATTCACAAGTTAGCAACTGCAACTGAAGCCAAAGTTCAAGTTTTGCAGATGCTAGAACGAGTAGGACTGACTCCGGCTGAGGAGTATTATCAACGCTATCCTTCTGATTTATCCGGGGGACAACAACAACGAGTTGCAATCGCCCGCGCTTTAATTACGCGCCCCAAACTCCTGATCTGTGATGAACCCGTGAGTATGCTTGATGCCAGTGTGCAAACACAGGTATTGGAATTAATGTTGGAGTTGAAACAAGAATTTAATCTTACCTATTTATTCATTACCCACGACTTATGGGTAGCGAGGTTTTTGTGCGATCGCATTGCAGTCATGAATGCAGGTAAAATTGTGGAACTCGGTGCTACTGAAGAAATTTTTACCAATCCTCAGCATCCTTATACACAGACGCTTCTAAAAGCCGCTCCCCTACTAGCACGGCAGCCTTAAGAGGGGCAGAGGGGGCGGAGGAAGCAGAGGGATCTGAGGAAGATTATTCTCTCCTCCTTGTCCCCCTTGTCCCCCTTGTCTTCCTTGTCTTCCTTGTCTTCCTTGTCTTCCTTGTCCTCCTTGTCTTCCTTGTCCTCCTTGTCTTCCTTGTCTTCCTTATCCTCCTTGTCCTCCTTGTCTCCCTTGTCTATTTATCTCCATCCTTGAGAGAGAGGGTTCCTAGGCATTAATTCTGTAACTTGGTGGTTGTAAAAACTATCGAGTTACTCTAGGGAGTTGCCATGTCCGAACTGCTCCAGGCTGTGATTGACAGTGATGAGAAAAGCGATCTGCGCCAGTTTATCAGTGAGTTGCGCCATCAAGAAAAGCGATACTGGCTGCGGAATGATATCCTCAATGCTTTTGCGGACTATTGCCATAATCATCAGAAGCCTGAACGGTTTTATCATGCTTCTCAGTTAGGAAAACTGATTGACTATACCCAAGAAATTATTCGGGAAGATTCTAATCTCTGCCTAATTATCCGCCCTAAAATCGCGTCTCAAGAAGTCTATCGCTTGACGGAAGACTTAACAGTTAACCCGATGAGTGTGCAAGAGTTGCTGGATATGCGCGATCGCTTCGTGAACCATTATCACCCCAACGAAGGCGATGTGATCGAACTCGATTTCCAGCCATTTTACGATTACACACCTACCATCCGTGACCCCAAAAATATTGGTAAAGGCGTACAATACCTCAACCGATACCTCTCTAGTAAGCTTTTCCAAGACCCCAAGCAATGGCTAGAAGGTTTATTTAACTTCCTCCGCATCCATCGCTACAACTCTACCCAGTTGATGATTAATGACCGAATTCGGTCATCTCAAGAGTTATCGAATCAGCTCAAAAAAGCGATCGCCTTTGTGAGCGATCGCCCCAATGACGAATCCTATGAGCAATTTCGCTTTGAACTGCAAGTCATGGGGTTTGAACCCGGTTGGGGTAACACAACGGCAAGAGTACGAGAAAGCTTAGAAGTTTTAGATGAACTGATCGACTCCCCCGATCACCAAACCCTAGAAGCGTTCATCTCGCGCATCCCCATGATCTTTAAGATCGTCTTGGTGTCGCCGCATGGTTGGTTTGGACAAGAAGGCGTTTTAGGCCGTCCTGATACAGGTGGACAAGTTGTTTATATTCTTGATCAAACTCGAAGTTTAGAAAAGCAGCTACAAGAAGATCTTGCCTTAGCTGGATTAGAATCTTTGGCAATTCAACCCAAAGTAATTATTCTGACTCGCTTAATTCCTAATAGTGACGGAACTCTCTGTAATCAACGTTTAGAAAAAGTCCACGGTACTGAAAATGCCTGTATTTTACGAGTACCTTTCCGAGAATTTAATCCGCATCTGACCCAAAATTGGATTTCACGGTTTGAGATTTGGCCTTACCTAGAAACTTATGCCATTGATGCTGAAAGAGAATTACTGGCAGAGTTTCAGGGGAAACCCGACTTGATTGTCGGCAACTATTCTGACGGAAACTTAGTAGCATTCCTCTTAGCACGTCGCCTCAAAGTTACTCAATGCAATATTGCCCACGCCTTAGAAAAGTCTAAATATCTATTTAGTAACCTCTACTGGCAAGAATCCGAAGATAAATATCACTTTTCTCTTCACTTCACAGCAGATTTACTAGCCATGAATGCTGCTAACTTCATCGTCAGCAGTACTTACCAAGAGATTGTTGGCACACCCGACAGCGTGGGGCAATATGAGTCTTACAAGTGCTTCACCATGCCGGATCTTTACCATGTGGTCGATGGCATTGAGCTATTTAGCCCCAAGTTCAACGTTGTCCCACCAGGAGTGAATGAAAACGTTTACTTTCCCTACACCCGACAGGAAGATCGAATTGGGAGCGATCGCGAACGCATTGAAGACCTACTCTTTACCCTAGACGATCCCGTCCATATCTTCGGGAAGTTAAACGATCCTAGCAAGCGTCCCCTGTTTTCTATGGCGCGTCTTGACCGGATTAAAAATCTCACAGGATTAGCAGAATGCTTTGGAAAAAGTGAAGCCTTACAAGAGCATTGCAACCTAATTTTAATTGCAGGCAAATTGCGTCAAGAAGAAACCACAGACCACGAAGAAGCTAGCGAAATCGAAAAGCTTTACCAGATTATCGATCAATACAACCTGCATGGAAAAATTCGTTGGTTAGGCGTTCGTCTACCCAAGAGTGATTCTGGCGAAATCTACCGCGTTATTGCCGACCGTCAAGGCATCTTTGTCCAACCTGCCTTATTTGAAGCCTTCGGTTTAACCATTTTAGAAGCCATGATTTCTGGCTTACCCACCTTTGCCACCCAGTTTGGAGGTCCCTTAGAAATTATCCAAAATAAAGTCAATGGGTTCTACATTAACCCTACAAACTTAGAAGAGACAGCCGAAAGGATTTTGGAATTTGTCTCTAAGTGCGACCACAATCCCAACTACTGGTATGAAATTTCTACACGAGCCATTGATCGGGTTTATAGCACTTATACTTGGAAGATTCACACCAACAAGTTACTATCACTTGCCCGGATTTACGGCTTTTGGAACTTTACCTCCCAAGAAAACCGCGAAGATCTCCTACGCTATATCGAAGCATTGTTCTATCTCATCTTTAAACCTAGAGCCAAAGAACTCTTAGCACAACATATGCATCGTTAAGGAGTAGCATCTCAACCAATAACAGGGAGATAAGGCAAAGCTTATCCTCCCTGTCTCTCCCTGACAAGTATAGGTTTTTCATCCTCAGATGAGTAGACACTCTCAAAACCCTGAAAAAATCAGCTTTTTCTCCCTTGTCCCCCTTGTCTTCCTTGTCCCTTCTCAGCCTTCACTGTAAAAAACCTACACCTGTCAGGTTGTCTCCCTCCGCCCCCTCCGCTCCCTCTGCCTCCTCTGCCCCCTTGTCCCTTCCCAGCCTTCCCTATCAAAAACCCACGCCTTTCAGATGCTCCCAGGCGATCGCAAAATATACAAAACTCAAAAAATGTATATAAATATAAAGAGTTCCTTCCCTCAGTGTTCTTCAAAGAGCTAATTCAGCCATTTCCTTTAGAATAAGTAAATTTTATGTCGATGATTACCGCTCCTGAACAGATTGACCGGATTGTTTGGAATCAACATCAAGACCCCTTTGAAGTTCTCGGCCCCCATTTGATAGAACAGAATGGAAAAAATGTCTGGGCTGTGCGGGCTTACCTCCCCAAAGCAGATGCTGCCTGGGTAGTTCGTCCCCAAGAACGCAAAGAATACCCCATGCAAGCCGTCCATCATCCTCACTTCTTTGAATGCACCATCGAAGCATCAGAACTGGCAAATTACCAGTTACGCATCCAAGAAGGAGAGCATGAGCGTGTCATCTACGACCCCTATGCCTTCCGTTCTCCCGTACTGACAGACTTTGATATTCACCTGTTTGCAGAAGGCAATCATCATCGTATCTATGAGAAACTCGGTGCCCATCCAGTAGAAATGGAAGGAGTCAAAGGAGTTTATTTCGCGGTTTGGGCACCCAATGCGCGGAATGTTTCAGTCTTGGGAGATTTCAACTCCTGGGACGGTCGCCAAAATCAAATGCGAAAACGTAGTAATGGCGTTTGGGAACTGTTTATTCCAGAATTGGGAGTTGGAGAACACTACAAATACGAAATTAAAAACAATGATGGTCACATTTATGAAAAATCTGATCCCTACGGCTTCCAGCATGAAGTTAGACCAAAAACCGCATCAATCGTCACAGACTTAAGTACTTACACCTGGAATGATACTGATTGGATGGAGCGTCGCCGCAACACTGACCCCCTCACTCAGCCCATTTCAGTCTACGAAGTGCATTTAGGGTCTTGGTTACATGCCTCTTCCGCAGAAGCCCCACAATTACCGAATGGTGAAACACAGCCAGTCGTTGTAGTTTCAGACTATAAACCGGGTGCCCGCTTCCTCACCTACCGAGAGTTAGCCGACCGACTCATTCCCTATGTCAAAGAGTTAGGATTTACCCACATTGAACTCCTGCCTATAGCAGAACACCCCTTTGATGGCTCATGGGGTTATCAAGTTACAGGCTACTATGCGTGTACTTCACGTTATGGAAGCCCAGAAGATTTAATGTATTTCATTGACCAGTGCCACCAAAACGGTATTGGTGTTCTCGTCGATTGGGTGCCAGGTCACTTTCCCAAAGATGGACACGGTTTAGCATTTTTTGATGGAACCCATCTTTATGAACATGCAGACTCGCGCAAAGGAGAGCATAAAGAGTGGGGAACTTTAGTTTTTAACTACAACCGTAATGAAGTTCGTAACTTCCTAGTTGCTAACGCTTTATTTTGGTTTGATAAATATCACATTGACGGCATCCGGGTAGATGCAGTCGCTTCAATGCTTTACCTAGACTATTGCCGGAAACCTGGGGAATGGTTGCCTAACCAGTATGGAGGCAGAGAGAACTTAGAAGCCGCCGACTTCTTGCGTCAGGCAAACAATGTTATTTTTAGTTATTTTCCCGGCATTCTTTCGATTGCAGAAGAATCTACCTCTTGGCCTATGGTTTCTTGGCCTACCTATGTCGGAGGGTTGGGCTTTAACTTGAAGTGGAATATGGGCTGGATGCATGACATGTTGGACTACTTCCACATGGACCCCTGGTTCCGCCAATTCCACCAGAACAACATCACCTTCAGTATGTGGTACAACCACAGTGAGAACTTCATGCTAGCGCTGTCTCACGATGAGATTGTACATGGCAAGAGCAACCTAATCGGCAAGATGCCAGGAGATGAGTGGCAAAAGCTGGCGAATATACGCTGCTTATTTACCTATATGTTTGCTCACCCAGGTAAGAAAACTCTATTTATGAGTATGGAGTTTGGTCAGTGGAGTGAGTGGAATGTGTGGAGCGACTTAGAGTGGCATTTGCTGCAATATGATAACCACAAGCAGCTAAAACAGTTCATGGCAAATCTCAACCAATTGTATTGTAGTGAATCAGCGCTTTATAGCCAAGATTTTGCTGAAGCTGGGTTTGAGTGGATTGACTGTAGTGACAACCGACATAGTGTTGTTGCCTTCATCCGCCGTGCAAAAGATACAAACGAGTTTGTTGTCGTTGTCTGCAATTTCACGCCTCAGCCTCACAGTCATTACCGCGTAGGGGTACCTGAATCAGGATTCTATACAGAACTATTTAATAGCGATGCCCGTGAATATGGCGGTAGCAATATGGGGAATCTAGGAGGTAAATGGACAGAGGAGTGGGCTTATCAGCATCATCCTTATTCCCTAGATCTTTGTATACCTCCTTTAGGAGTACTAATTCTGAAGCTGAATCACCAGCGTACACAAGCCGCTATTCAATCAGCAACAGAAGCCTCTTGATTTAAGAGGTTGCGCTTTTTCTTTCCCTACTTGAGAAACTAGGGATGAGAAAAGAGTTGTTCACAATTTGGGTGGGGTTTAAACCTCCATCCAAATTGTTCAAGTCCCCAGCGTATTTTCTTAATTTTTAATTCCTGTTGTAGCAATTCCGCGAATAAATTGTCGCTGCCCTAACATAAACAACAAAACTATCGGGACAGTTGCAATCACGACTGCCGCCATTAACAAAGGCCAGCTACTAGTAAACTGTTCTTGAAACTCTGCTAAGGCTAGTTGAACTGTTCTTAAGCTGGGTAGGGTTGTAAAAACCAGAGGTTTAAATAAATCGTTCCATTCGCCAATAAAAGTAAAAAGAAACAACGTTACTAAAGCAGGTCTAGATAAAGGCAGCATCACCCGCCAGAGAATTTGCAACCGATTTGCCCCATCTAGGGCAGCCGCCTCTTCTAACTCCACAGGGATCGTGAGAAAATACTGTCGCAATAAAAAGATGCCAAATCCATTGGCAGCTGTAGGCAAAATTAGCGCCCAGTAACTATTAATCAAGTGTCCCCACTTTAAAACCAAAAAAATAGGAATTACTAAAAGCTGAAACGGAATCACTAAAGTTGCTAGGACAATCAGCAGAATTGCCTGCCTTCCTGAGAATTTGAGGCGGGCTAATGCATAACCTGCCAATGCTGAGGTGACAATCTGAAATCCGGTGACTGCCAAGGCTACTAAAGTTGAATTTCCAAAAGCCCAGAGAAAGTTGCCACGTCTCCAAGCTTCTTGATAATTCGCTAACGTAGGAGGATTGGGGATGACATTCCCTATCAGGGTTGCACCAGGAGTTGCTAGAGAAGTCAGGAAGACAATTCCCAAGGGTAGTAGGACAACTGCTGCACCAAGCAGGAGTATAACTACGCTGAAGGATTGCCAGAACTTCATAGATGATTGGTTCAAATGTACTTTAGGCATTTTTACGCATTTCACCCTATGCTTATAGCAGCAAATCGTATATCTTCAACTTGGGGAATAGGTTTTAACAAGGTCTAAGGTCTAATATAGACTTTTGTTAAGTTAAATTTAACCATTTTGACTCTCACCCTTAAGTTATAGGGTTCATCTATTTCGGATCAGCGTAGTTAGGAATACAGGAGACCATCGCTCTATGGCGCAGATTGCAGCCACCTCAGAACTTGACTTTCACAGCGAAACTTACAAAGACGCTTATAGCCGCATTAATGCCATTGTGATTGAAGGTGAACAAGAGGCGTATGAGAATTACCTCAAACTTGGTGAACTGCTGCCAGAAGACAAGGAGGATTTAATCCGCTTATCGAAGATGGAAAGCCGCCACAAGAAGGGATTTGAGGCTTGTGGTCGGAATCTTCAGGTAACGCCGGATATAGAATTCGCTCGTAAATTCTTTTCTCGGTTGCATGAAAATTTTCAAGTGGCTGCTGCTGAAGGCAAGGTTGTGACCTGCTTACTGATTCAATCACTGATTATTGAATGCTTCGCGATCGCAGCTTACAACATCTACATCCCCGTCGCCGATGATTTTGCTCGCAAAATTACAGAAGGGGTAGTCAAAGATGAATATACGCACCTCAACTTTGGTGAAGTTTGGCTAAAAGCCCACTTTGAGGAAGCAAAAGCTGAATTAGAAGAGGCTAATCGGCACAATCTCCCCATCGTGTGGAAAATGCTGAACGAAGTTGCAGATGATGCCCAGGTTTTGGCAATGGAAAAAGATGCTTTAGTTGAAGATTTCATGATTGCTTATGGTGAAGCCTTGAGTAATATTGGTTTCACAACTCGCGATATCATGCGGATGTCTGCTTACGGTCTTACTGCTGCTTAGTATCACGCAGGTGAGTTCAATAAAGCTATCAGGGTAGTTAGTTAAACTACCCTGATTTTTTAGCAATTTAGTTACTCAGCTAGCCAATTTTCTATTCTTGGCTTAAGGGACAAGTTACTACTTTTTCACCTGACCAATCTGTAAACGTATTTTCATTTTGGTAATGCCGAGGAGTTTGCAGCAGTAAGCGCCATGCCTCACTAGCATCTAAAATGTTTGTTTTTTCAGGATAATGAGTTTTTAATAACTCTTGTACGCAGGGATAGTAGTCAGAATTTATACCTGGAAAAATATGATGTTCTGTATGGTAAGAAAAATTGAGGTGGAGTAAATCAAAAATTTTAGGAACTCGAATAGAGACACTATTCACCAGGGGATCATTAACGCTGGTCATGCGACATAGCATGTGATTGGTATAGATATAAAATATCACTCCAGCATAGCCAATACCGATGGGTAGAAAGTAACTCAAAATCAGTTTAATTCCATTAAATTCTAGGTATGCCAGGATACTGAGGTGAATGATTAAGATTACCAAAAATTCCCACGCGATCGCACGACGGTCTTTAGGACTCACCGTAAAGGCAGCCGGGACATAATCCACGGTTTCTCGATTAAACAACAATACTGACGTTAAATTGCGAAAAGTATGCACTCCCCACGCACTTGTCATCCCTACCGCTAACCAAAAGGGATGCACCTCAGCAGACGGCACAAAAAGATTTTGAATCCATTTTCCCCAAGTTTTAGGCTGTGCATCTAAATAGTTGCGATCTGGGTCGCCAGCATCATTCGTATGATTATGATGGACGCGATTATGAACGGCTTTCCACAAAGTTGGTGGCATCCACAACATCGCCAGTCCTAGCAAACTAATTAACCGCATCAGCCGAAAGTTTTTAATCACACTACCGTGCATTAGGTCATGGGAGCTAAATAGCAACACCACAACACTATTTCCCATGATTACGGTTAAAGGCAGATAAAGCCACAAATAATAGATAGACCACTGATCTAACTTATCTGCAATCATCCACCCTAAAACTAGGATGACTAAATTAATTAATAAAATTACTAGTTTGCCGCGCTTAGGCACAAACGCTTCAGGCGGCAGAAAGGGACGCAATTTCTTTGCATACACCGATTGAGAAATAAAAGCTGTATCTTGGCAAACAGTCATAGAATTTTGTGAACTAAACTTAAAATTCAGGAAAATATTTAATTCTTAAATCTTTTAGGAATAGCAAGGAATTTCCCAAAAATCTTTCTTACTATAGCAGAATCCAAAAAGGTCAATGCAGAGGTGTAATGATGACTTCTACCGCTTTACTGCACGACATTGAAAAATATATCCCTCTTTGGGGAGATGTACATACTAAAACTCCTTTAGCTTATAAAGCAACTCGTGGAGCCGTTAAAGCTGTGAATGCAGTTCAAATGGCAGTTGCAGAAGCCTATATCAACGGATTAGAAGTTCCAGATTCTGTTCTGATTGGGCTATTTGATACCTTCATGCCCATCTTTTTCCGCTACTTCCCCTCCCTCCTTGCTCCTTATGATTGGGTATTACAAGAAACCGATCATGTAGCCGAAGGTTCCAAGGATTTAATGAAACTTCAGTATGACCTACCGCAAGGTATGTTGAATACAATGCTAGGGGATTGGCAACTGATTTATCCCAAATACAGTATGGCATTGTGGGAAAAAGGAGCCACCAACCTTGAAGAAGCTCAAATGCACATGATTGATGATGTGATTGAGAAGCTAGAAATTAAAGATGGCGACCATATCTTAGATTTTGGCTGTGGCTGGGGCTGCGTACCCAATTACATCCTTTCCAAATTCCCGAACGTGCGGTTTACCGGAATTAATTTAAGTCACCATCAATGCGAATATATGCGTCAAAAGATGCAAGATCCGCAAAGTTATCTTAGTTCTGGTCGCTTCACATTGTTTGAAGGCGATATGATTGAGGCTAATTTCGATACCAAATTTGACAAAATTCTGTCGATTGGCGTATTTTGTCATGTGGGAAATTTAACCCAAGCCTTTAAAAAACTCTCTTCTTTCCTCAAACCAGAAGGAAAAGTTTTTATTCACATCATCACTGTTCGGACTCCAAATAACATTTCCAGCGTTTACACCCACAAATACATTTTTCCCCATGGTCGTTACTGGAACTTTGATGCAGTTCCTAGCCATAACAAAGATCTCAAGACCATTCAACGTTGGTATCTCAACGGTTCTAACTATTCAACGACCTTTGCTAATTGGCTGAAAAACTTTGATGATCATAAAGAGATTAACAAAACTTTAGAATATGGCATTGATTATGCCAAGTTCCGTCGCATCTGGCGGTTCTATCTGATCTGGTTTGTGCGAAATTTCGCCAGTTGCAATGGTGAATATAACGGCAATGGTCAGTTTTTACTGGTTCATGCCTAGCTGTAGCTTCAGATGTATCCCTTGGAGTCACTAAGCCTGCAAAGCCTCTTGTATTGTTGATTTTGCAGGATTTTCACAAGTTACTATTCCCTCAGTTTTAGCCATTCTTTGTGTTCTGGCGGGTATTGAGGAGGTAATTCACCACCTTTTACGCAATTGACTAAAAAGACCTCATGAGACAGCAGATAGAGAGAGTCACTCAAAAGAGTGACTTTTTTTTGTACTATTGTTAACAGTCCTTAACTATTTTTCTCCTTTCACCCCACTTCCGCCTGAGCCGCAGGTCTACTCAGAACAATTCATGTTTGGTTTAATCGGTCATCTTACTAGTTTGCAACACGCCCAAGCCGTCGCTAAAGAGCTAGGCTATCCAGAATACGCCGATCAAGGGTTAGATTTTTGGTGCAGCGCACCCCCTCAAATCGTCGATACCATTACAGTTACTAGCCTCACAGGTCAAAAAATTGAGGGTCGCTATGTTGAATCATGCTTTTTGCCAGAAATGCTGGCGAATCGTCGGATTAAAGCAGCGATCCGTAAAATTCTGAATGCAATGGCTCATGCTCAGAAGCATGGTATTGACATCACGTCCTTAGGCGGCTTTTCATCAATTATTTTTGAAGAGTTCAACCTACATCAAAGTAATCAGGTTCGCAACATTAAGTTAGAGTTTGAGCGTTTTACCACAGGTAATACTCACACCGCTTATATTCTTTGCCGTCAGGTAGAACAGGCATCAGAAAATTTGGGGATTGATCTATCGAAAGCAACCGTGGCGGTGATTGGCGCTACAGGCGATATTGGGAGTGCGGTCTGTCGGTGGCTAGATGTAAAAACTAATGTGGGCGAATTGGTATTGGTTGCTCGCAATCAAGAGCGATTGCAAAACCTACAGGCGGAACTGGGACGGGGCAAAATTATGGGACTAGAGGAGGCGTTGCCTCTAGCGGATGTGGTGGTCTGGGTTGCTAGTATGCCAAAAGGCGTTGAAATTGATGTAGCAAGCTTAAAGCATCCCTGTTTGATGATTGATGGGGGTTATCCTAAAAATCTGTCTACCCAACTCCAGCATCCCGGCATCTATGTTCTCAACGGCGGCATTGTAGAACATTCTCTGGATATTGACTGGAAGATTATGAAAATCGTCAATATGGATGTTCCAGCCCGCCAGTTATTTGCCTGTTTTGCAGAAGCAATGTTGCTGGAATTTGAAAAGTGGCACACTAACTTTTCTTGGGGACGTAATCAGATTACGGTAGAGAAGATGGATCAGATTGGTCAGGTGTCGGTGAAGCACGGATTCCGACCATTGTTAAGCTTTTAGCGTTTTGTCCTTCGTTATGAGTGAGAAGCTGCTTTCTGATGATGACGAAGGACTACTGCACCAATGACTCATGACTACTAACTATGTCAAATGCTGATCGCAAGCCGCTCCTGTTAGATTTTGAAAAGCCACTGTTTGATCTAGAGACACGGATTGACCAAATTCGTGAACTCGCAGAGGAAAATAACGTCGATGTCTCTGATCAGATTCGTCAATTGGAGGCACGGGCGGTGCAACTGCGTCAAGAAATCTTTAGTGGATTATCACCGGCCCAACGGCTACAGCTTGCTCGTCATCCTCGTCGTCCTAGTACGTTGGATTATATCCAAGCGATTAGTGATGAATGGGTTGAACTGCATGGCGATCGCGGGGGGTATGATGATCCGGCTCTAGTCGGCGGTGTGGCTAGCTTAAATGGTCGTCCGGTTGTGATGTTAGGGCATCAAAAAGGACGGGATACGAAAGATAATGTGGCGCGAAGATTTGGGCAAGCTTTCCCTAGTGGCTATCGCAAGGCGATGCGCTTGATGGAACACGCCAATCGGTTTGGTATGCCGATTTTGACGTTGATTAACACCCCAGGTGCTTGGGCAGGACTGGAGGCAGAGGAATTAGGTCAAGGAGAAGCGATCGCCTATAACTTGCGTGAGATGTTTCGCCTAGAAGTCCCTATTATCTGTACAGTCATTGGTGAGGGTGGCTCCGGCGGTGCTTTAGGCATCGGTGTGGGCGATCGGATTTTAATGTTTGAGCATTCAGTCTACACAGTGGCGAGTCCCGAAGCCTGTGCTTCTATTCTGTGGAAAGATGCAGCCAAAGCACCTCAAGCCGCTGAAGCCTTAAAAATTACCGCTTTAGATCTCAAGAACTTCGGCATTTTGGATCAACTATTACCCGAACCGATTGGGGGGGCTCATACTGATCCACTGAAAGCGGCGGAAATTCTCAAGACTGCTCTGTGGCAGAATTTGGAAGAACTCAGCCAACTCAGCACTCAACAGCTACGGGAATTGCGCTATCAGAAGTTTCGCCGTATGGGAATGTTTAGCGAAATTCCTGCTTAAGGGAAACTCAGCAATGAGCATCGGTGTGAATGATATAATCACACAGTAACAATTATTTACATTCTTCTCATATCAGGGTGTTGACTCTGAATTGAATGAGCTTTAACTCTGGAACAGAAAAACGAGCCTTAATTACAGGCGCTAGTCGAGGAATTGGGAAAGCGACCGCTTTAGCTTTTGCTCAAGCGGGCATTCAGGTGGCTTTAGTCAGTCGCTCCCCAGATCAGTTAGCCGCCGTTGCCGACTTAGCTAGTCAGGCTGGGGCAAAGGCGCAGGCTTATACAGTAGATCTATCGCGGCTGGAACAGATCAAAACTGAGATCAGCGCGATCGCGGCTGATTTTGGTCCAATTGATATTTTGGTGAACAACGCAGGTATGGGGTATACCAATTCCCTGAGTGATACTTCCCTCACCGACTGGCAGCGTGTGATTGAACTCAATCTCACCAGCGTATTTCAGTGCATTCAAGGCATTTTACCGGGGATGCGCGATCGCGGTCAGGGCACCATTATTAATGTCGTGTCCATTGCGGGTCAACAAGTCTTTCCCAATTGGGGAGCCTATAGCGTCAGCAAATTTGGACTCATGGCACTCTCTAAAACTTTAGCGGTCGAAGAACGGAACCATGGCATTCGCGTCACGACCATTTGTCCAGGTTCCGTTAATACTCCCATGTGGGATACAGAAACCGTTCAAGCAGACTTTGACCGTTCAGCAATGTTAACTCCAGAAATTGTCGCGCAATCAATTCTTCATACTGCGCTGGCACCCTCATCAGCAGTGATTGAACAGTTGACCTTAATGCCAAGTGGAGGCAGCTTCTAAACCCCTGCTCTCTTAGTTTTACCATCTTCCACACAAACCAGCTTAACTAAAGACTAGATACATGACTTTTGCTTCTTCTAATCCCTCCAATGGCTCTCAGCCCCAAAGCCATAGCTCAGAAGTACTCAGCCGCGTAGAAACTCGACCGGATCGCAATACATTGAATGGCAAAGAACCCAACTTGCAACCACCGCCAGAAGACTTAGATGAAGATATGGTTAGCGCTGTGCGAACACTGCTATTGGGCGTTGGAGAAGATCCAGAGCGAGAAGGATTACTTAAGACACCCAAGCGGGTAGCGGATGCCATGCGGTTTCTCACCAGTGGTTACAATCAGTCTTTAGAAGAGCTTGTCAACGGAGCCATCTTTGATGAAGGCCATAATGAGATGGTTTTGGTTCGAGATATTAATGTCTTTAGCCTGTGCGAACACCATATGCTGCCTTTTATGGGTAAGGCTCACGTTGCTTATATTCCCAATCAAAAAGTAGTCGGTTTGAGTAAACTTGCTCGGATCGTCGAGATGTATGCTCGGCGCTTGCAAGTGCAAGAACGACTAACCCGCCAAATTGCGGAAGCTGTGCAGACAATTTTGGAACCCAAAGGAGTCGCTGTGGTGATGGAAGCGACTCATATGTGTATGGTGATGCGAGGAGTTCAGAAACCGGGTTCTTGGACAGTCACGAGTGCCATGGTGGGTGTTTTTCAGGAAGAGCAAAAGACTCGTGAAGAATTTCTCAATTTGATTCGCCATCAACCTGCATTCTTTTAAGAGATGGGTCGCAAACTTCAATAGAAACTAGGACTAGGCAAGGGATGGGGAAAAACCCAGCAGTGATGCTATTCTTTCAGCTAATCGCCCTGATGCCTAGTTCTTTGACTCGGATTAATCTATCAAACGGCTATTGCAAAAATCTTTATTAGTGTAACGCCTACTTTTTAGGCGCAATCATAGATATGAGTCTATGGTAATTATCAGAACTATTCTCTTTCCTCTAGGAAGATTCTAGGTTATCATCAGGTCACTGAATAAGAGTGACAGTCTTCCTTCCTATATCTATTGCACATTTACAGAGGCAGGGGTTGAGGAGCGATCGCCTCTACTCTGATGAGTAGTTATCAACCGCTTCCCCATCTAGTAGCTGTCTGCTAAATGTGCAATGCTTCTTTGCTCGATATTTATATAAAAAATTTAATTGTAAACACAACTTCAGTTGTAGACCCCACTAGTCTCGATGACTAAATGGCGAATTAGCGAAAGAATAGCTTAACATTATCGGTTGCTTAAAAAAGACTAATGAATCGCCACTCTGAATCGAAGCGTTTCTGAACTTCCTTCTCTGGCTCCTGAAAATTTCGATTGAGCAATATTTGAAGATCCGGTTCGGTTAATCAATTTCATTGTGTTCCCGCAAGGCAATACGAAGCGCAATCCTCAACCCTTGCAATTGCTAAAGGCTAGCGCCTTCGCTTCGCTAACGTTTCCCTGCAATGACCTATCAAAAGTAATTGACCGGACTTGATATCACTGGCACCCCCCAAACTCCTAGCGTACCGCTTGCAGAATTTATTACTTTCTGACCAATGAGATTTTTAAATTTTACTATTTAGTAAAACTTAATCTTGCCAAAATTAAGTTTATTGGTTTATAGGAAGTTCATTATGTTTTATAATTTATTAACAATCATTAGAATATCGAGGCGAGGCTTTTAGTTCAAGAGCAAAGGACATGACGACCTCTCAAGCCGAAGCTGACATCAAGACTAGGCTTTTCTGGTAAGCATCATTTATTTAACACCAACTTCAAACTTAATTTTCAACTCATTCCCATAGTGAAGCTTAATTTTGTTGAATAAAATTCGCAAAATACTTTAATTTTCTTGAATGTTTTCATTGATGAATGTGCAATAAAAAGGGATTGATTAAATGATAGATTTTCTCATCCAAAAAAGCTGGTGGCTACCTTTATATGGATTAATTGGCGCAATTTTGACGATACCTTGGGCTGCGGGTATTATCCGTCGTACAGGACCCAGACCAGCCGCATACATTAACGTCTTAATGACGGTTATAGCCTTTATTCATGGCTCAATTGTTTTAGGTTTTACCTGGAACCAAGAACCGAGAGAGTTAATATTTCACTGGTTTAGAGCCGCAGATTTAGACTTATCCTTTGCCATTGATATTTCATCTGTCAGCATTGGGGCAATGGAGTTAGTAACAGGCTTGAGCTTGTTAGCCCAATTATTTGCCCTAGGATACATGGAAAAGGACTGGGCATTAGCGAGATTTTTTGCCCTGATGGGATTTTTTGAAGGAGCCATGAGTGGCTTAGCCATTAGTAACTCCTTGTTTCTCAGTTACGCCCTCTTAGAAATGCTGACCCTTTCTACTTATTTGTTAGTAGGGTTTTGGTATGCTCAACCTTTGGTAGTAACGGCCGCACGAGATGCCTTTTTGACCAAGCGGGTAGGAGATATTTTGCTCCTTATGGGAGTAGTTGCCCTAGCAACTTTAACCGGAAGTTTAAATTTTCCAGATTTGTACGAGTGGGCAGAAACGGTTTCCTTACCGCCGTTAACCGCTAATTTATTAGGCTTAGCTTTAATTGCCGGACCAACAGGTAAATGTGCTCAATTTCCATTGCATCTATGGTTAGATGAGGCGATGGAAGGTCCGAATCCAGCTTCAATTTTGCGAAACTCGGTGGTGGTAGCAGGGGGGGCTTATATTCTGATTAAGATGCAGCCGATTTTAAACCTTTCCCCCCTAGCTTTGACCACCCTGGTGGTTTTAGGGACGATGACGGCTATTGGAGCGTCTTTAGTCGCGATCGCCCAAATTGATATTAAGCGAGCTTTATCTCATTCCACCAGTGCTTACTTAGGTTTAGTATTTATCGCTGTAGGTCTACAGTGGACAGGGTTTGCCCTATTTTTACTGTTATCCCACGCGATCGCCAAAGCACTTTTGTTCATGAGTATCGGTTCGATCATTTCTACGACTAACACTCAAGATCTTACAGAAATGGGCGGTTTGGGGCCACGGATGCCTGCTACTACCACCGCTTTTCTAGTCGGATCAGCCGGATTAGTCGGATTCCTTCCCCTCGGCGGTTTCTGGTCTTTGCAGCGAGGAATGGATATTTTCTGGTTTGATCAACCTTGGCTAGTTGCGATCTTACTATTGGTTAACTGCTTAACTGCGATTAATTTAATCCGTGTCTTTCGTCTCGTCTTTTTAGGGAAACCTCAACCGAAAACTCGCCGCGCACCTGAAGTTCCTTGGCCAATGGCTGTCCCCATGGTGACTTTAACCATCACTACATTGTTGGTTCCAGCCATGATGCAACGCTTCTCACTGCTACCCGACTGGAATTACATCAATAAAGAAGCCTTACTCCTACTCATTGGCTCCGGATTACTCGGTACTATCATCGGGGGAAGGCTTACCCTCCAGCGTGCTTGGTCACGCCCCATTCAAGCTCCCTTGCGATTTGTGCAAGACTTGTTAGCCTATGACTTTTATATTGATCGCTTGTATCGCGTGAGTGTAGTGTTTGCAGTTGAGCGCCTTTCCTTCTTAAATGCTTGGATTGATCGCTACATCGTGGATGGGGCAGTTAATCTCATCGGTCTTGCCACCATTTTTAGTGGGCAAAGTTTGAGATACAGTATCTCTGGTCAATCCCAATTTTATGTAGTGACCATTCTCTTAGGAGTCAGTTTGCTAGCTGTATTATTTAGCTGGCCATTTTTAAATGCTTTAGGTTTTAATCCCTTCCCTTTTAGCTATTAGCAGTGATTGGTTTTTCAAAGAGGGAGATCCGTAAGCTGATTGAGCTTTAAGATGCACAATCGATTGAGCAAATCTGAACTTATTGGTCTTCCTCTTCAGTCACCAACAACTTTAATAAATCACTACTGATGAAAACATCTCCTGCGAATCTGCAACGCTTCAGAGGCAAAAATGATGCTTAGTACCTTAATTTGGGTGCCGATGTTAGGTGCCGTTATTATTGCTTTTTGGACGGGAACGATGACCGCCAAAACAGCCCGCCAAGTTTCTTTAATCATTGCTTTTGGTATTTTTATTTGGTCATTAGTGCTGGCAGTTCAGTTTAATCCTGGAAATGTTGGTCAGCAGTTTTTAGAATTTGTGCCCTGGATTGATGCTTTAGGGTTGACCTATCATGTAGGGATTGATGGGCTTTCATTGCCCTTAGTATTACTCAATGGTCTTTTGACCTGCATTGCTATTTACAGCAGCAATGAAGAAATTAGCCGACCTCGATTTTATTACGCCTTACTCTTAGTATTAAATGCAGGAGTTACGGGTGCTTTTCTGGCTCAAGATTTACTGCTGTTTTTCCTATTCTATGAATTAGAACTGATTCCCCTATATTTATTGATTGCCATTTGGGGAGGTCAGAAACGCGGCTATGCAGCGACTAAGTTCTTGATCTATACCGCGATTTCAGGAATTTTGATTCTGGCAGCTTTCTTTGGGTTAGTTTGGCTGAGTGGAGCCGATAATTTTGCTTACGAACCACTCCGCACGCATACCTTACCCCTAGGAATCCAATTTTGGTTACTGGGAGCGCTTCTAGTCGGTTTTGGCATCAAGATTCCTTTAGTCCCGTTTCATACCTGGTTGCCAGATGCTCACGTTGAAGCATCGACTCCTGTTTCAGTCCTGCTAGCTGGGGTGCTATTAAAGTTAGGCACTTATGGATTAGTACGCTTTGGTTTAGGTTTATTTCCAGAAGCGTGGGCAATTTTAGCGCCTTGGTTAGCGACTTGGGCGGCCGTTAGTGTGCTGTATGGTGCTTTTAATGCGATCGCGCAAACTGATATGAAAAAGATGGTAGCTTATAGCTCCGTCGGTCATATGGGCTATATCCTGTTAGCGGCGGCGGCAGCAACCCCCCTCAGTTTACTCGCCACCGTCTTCCAAATGATTAGCCATGGTTTGATCTCAGCGCTGCTATTTTTGCTCGTGGGTGTGGTTTATAAAAAAACAGGAACTCGTGATATACAAGTTCTGCGCGGTTTGTTAAACCCAGAACGCGGCTTACCCCTGATTGGTAGTCTGATGGTTTTAGGGGTAATGGCTAGCGCCGGAATTCCGGGCATGGTAGGGTTTATTTCCGAATTTTTAGTATTCCGAGCTAGTTTTCCCAGTTTTCCGACCCAAACTTTGGTCTGTATGGTGGGAACCGGCTTAACGGCTGTTTACTTTCTGTTGCTAGTTAACCGTGCCTTCTTCGGACGGCTTTCGGAACAAGTGGAAAACTTGCCGCCTGTGCAATGGAAGGATCGCATTCCCTCAATAATTTTGGCGCTTTTAATTGTGATTTTAGGGGTGCAACCCAGTTGGATGGTGCGTTGGAGTGAAGCGACCACAACGGCAATTGTCACGACTTCATCTGCGATCGCTCACGTTGCTCCCATTGTTAGCATTTTAGAACCCACGCTGCCTCAGGAGCATTCATCAGCATTGTAAGCATTGAGCAGTTAGGAAATTTTCACCTCAGCCTGATAGTTGGGGTGAAAATTTTTATTAATAATCAGATCTCTGAGATTAGTAAGATTTTAGAGAATTAACCACAGATGGTTTAACTGATTTTTGTAGGTAGTCTAATCTATTCAGGATTGATCAGGCGATCGCCTGATTTTTCCAGATCATCTAACCCTTTGTGTCCCTGTGGCAAGATCTTAAAAGAAATACAGCACTGGCTTTACATCTCCATGACCGCAACTCCCCCTAATCTGACTAGCCAATACGACCCGTCTATCACTGAAACTAAGTGGCAAACGTTCTGGGAAACCAATCAGACCTTTAAAGCTGACCCTAACAGAGGTGGAAAACCCTACTGTATCGTTATCCCACCGCCCAATGTGACGGGTAGCCTGCACATGGGACACGCTTTTGAGGCATCCCTGATTGATGCCCTCATTCGCTATCACCGGATGAAAGGCTTTAATACCCTATGGCTACCCGGAACCGACCACGCCAGTATTGCTGTGCAAACCATTTTAGAAAGGCAATTAAAAGCAGAGGGCAAAACTCGCTACGACTTAGGGCGAGAGCAATTTTTAGAACGGGCTTGGCAATGGAAAGCAGAATCTGGGGGAACCATTGTTAATCAACTGCGGCGTTTGGGTGTTTCAGTAGATTGGACGCGGGAACGCTTCACCATGGACGAAGGCTTATCGAAAGCCGTATTAGAAGCTTTTGTGCGTCTGTTTGATCAAGGGCTAATTTATCGGGGCAAATATCTGGTGAATTGGTGCCCAGCTACTCAGTCAGCCGTTTCTGATTTAGAGGTAGAAAGCAAGGAAGTAAAAGGGCATCTGTGGCACTTCCGCTATCCCCTGACAGATGGATCAGGCAGTGTGGAAGTCGCAACAACCCGACCGGAAACGATGCTAGGGGATAAAGCAGTACCGGTGAAACCTCGTGATGACCGTTACCAGCATTTGATCCGCAAGACGCTGACGTTGCCCATTATTGGGCGAGAAATTCCGATTATTGCTGATGAGTTAGTAGACCCTGCTTTCGGAA
>Ga0164305_10000068_pt1 | contig 29830 bp, 29 predicted proteins | sample Whisoiple_237_MG_FD_110215 | JGI IMG/M metagenome (GOLD analysis project Ga0164305, IMG submission 110215) | Soil microbial communities amended with pyrogenic organic matter from upstate New York, USA - Whitman soil sample_237_MG | ecosystem: Environmental > Terrestrial > Soil > Agricultural...
GTTATTGACTTGAATGAGAAGACATCAATTCACTCAAATCCAGTAATTCAAGAAGTTGTCAAGGGCAAACGCCGACCCAGAAAGATGACGACATCGCCTCACCAATTTACGCTGTTTAATTTGGACGATTTCTAGCCCAATAGCTACCTATCGAACAATTGTTGCGGTGCAGGTGAAGAGTTGAGTAAATCTGATTAAATGTTTTTCTCATTGTCAGAGATTGATGTATAGCGGTTCTTGATCGGGTGAGGTAGCTCCGTGAAGCTCAAAAGCTTGATAATCAAGGGATTCAGCATACCTCACTAGGGTGACAAAGGCTGTACTTGCGAATCACACAGAAAACAACGGCGCGATTGCATATCCTCAAGTGGCTGCTGTTGGTTCTGGTTTATGAGCTACATCAACACCACTACTGGTTTGACCTTGAACCGACTTTGGAACCAAAACATGATTTTCATTTGTAGCAGTGGACGTAATGTTATGAGCGGGCTGGACTTCTGAAGCGAAACTAATTGTAGAAACTGCTGCTTGGAGGACTTGTGCTGCCCAATCTGCTACAGCCAGCCCTTGAGTTTTAGCCGCATCTTGCATCTGGGCTTGCAGGTCTATCGGGAGCTGTAGAGTTAAGGTAAAAGTATCTCGTTGGGCTCGTCTTGCCTTTTTGACTAACTCTGGCTCGATCCATCGATCGAGCCACAATTTACATTTAGATCCCCGTTCGTTACCATCTTTCTCAATAAAGCTTAGTTTGCCTAGCTTGTGGCAATAAAAACTGTGAGGGTCGTCTTGAACAGGCTCAAAACTGCAATGATAGCAGTTCCAGCAGCTTCGGCATTGAGTTTCTGTCTGACTGGATGTTGCTCCCAATCCCTCAGCATTCTCTTGAGTGGCTGCTGAAATCTCACGGTTTGACGATGGATGATTGGCTGTTTGAGTTCGTTGGTTTTTGGAACTGTTCTCGTTGTTAGACTTATTCCTCGAAATTTTTTTCTGGTGTTCTTCAACAACTCGGGCAACGTGAAAAGCCGTAAGTTTGCCGTTCGGAGCAGTAGAAACGGCTTGAGCCCAAGCCCTAGGCTGCTCTTGGGAGGGTAGTGCTGTTAGAGGGCGAACTTGGCGCTCATTGGCGGGAAGGATTTGTGCGCCATGGCGCACATTTTCATAGACGGTTGCCGCTTCAATCAATTGATAGGCCCAGCGACGAGACATTTCCCACCGATTAGTGCAATAGTCTTCAAACGTCGAGAAGTCTTGTCGGTAGAGGCGCCGATCGCGGATATGGCGCAAAGCTTGCCCTATTTCCCAAAAAGCTTTCAAGCTCCGTTCGACTGTAGCTTCCAAGCTGCTTAATTCTAATGCTTCAGCATCAGTGAGCGTGCTCTGGGCAGACAAATCTTTAGCGTCGGCTTTGTTTAGCTGGCAGTCCTGTGCAACTCTCGCAGTGAGTTCAGCGCTGCGAACAACAGAGAAGTTATGTGCATCAGAACCGCGAACTGTGTTGGAGGATGACATTGATGTTCCGTCCGTCTTGCGGGGTGCAAGATTAAGTATTGCATAATGCAAGAGTAGTTGCGTAATCGATTAAGGCTTTGATGGCTCAAATTTTGTAGAAAAGGGGTAAAATACAGCAGGGGCAGTCAAAAATGCGATCGTCAAAAAATTGCTCAAACCTTGCAAATACAAGGACTTTACCGTTAAATAGATGTATAGTGCCAGGTAATTTATCTGATCCGAGGTAATTTATCTGATTCTCGAAAGATCCTGTCTCAATCCCTCCTGTAGCGAAGAGGTTTCTATGTTACAGAAAGTAAAATAGTGTACTGTAATAGCGTCAGGTAAGTACTTGTGACTGTTAGCTCTGTGTCTTCTCTTATACTCGATCGCCAAAAGCGGCTGACTCAGTTGATCGAGCTGCTGCTAAAAGAAGGCTGGACTCAAAGCGCTTTAGCGTCCGCTATCGGAGTAGATTTTTCAACAATATATCGGTGGTTAAAAGGAAAAACGATACCCGAATCCGATTCTAAGAACTTTCGGCAACTGGCAAAGTTAAGCGGTGGCAGTACCAAGACTCTGCAACTTTATTTGGATGGAGAAATATCCCTATCAGTTTATCAACGCGGTTTGGATGAGGTGGCGATCGGTCAAGTGAGTGGCAGCAAGAGGATAGGCTCTGAAAAAATTAAAAAAGAAGTTTTAGCAAAGATCTATTCCCTCGATCCAGATGATATTGCCGATATCATTTCTTCATCAGTAGCATTTTTAGCCAAACTTGTATAATTAGGTAACAAGCAGCCTACACCCTCACGGTTTTCAGTTGAGAAGCCGGAAAAATCACTGTCTCATTTTCCACTCCCCCCTGACTTCTGGCGATCGCCGCTATTGCTCAGCCTTTTATCCTCTGAGCAATGTACCTCCTTACTCTGTCCGACCTCAATCAAACTATTCATACTAGCCCACTACAAGAGCCACCTCTTGTTCCTTCCTATCTGCAAGAACGCTTGCAACTGCTCGTCAAGCAAATTTTAATGGGATTACCTGTCGAGCCAATTCTCAACAGTCACCCCCAGTTCCAGCAGTGGGTTTTTCAGCTCAAAGAACTATCCCCATCACTATTTTTACCGCAGCGAAAACTGTTTGTTGACATTTTAATTCAAACAAAACTAGACCCAACAAAAAGGGGAGTGACAGAAGAAAACTCTTCCCCTTCTCCTCCATTCAAAGTGATACAAGTCCGTACAAATGTGGGTTTAGTCAAAGGAACACCCAGACTATTTGAGTGGGCGATTCGCCATCCTGTACTGACTTGGCAAGACCGAGTTAAGTTATGGGTAGCTGCCGAATTCTTCGAGATCGAGCCTCACAAGCTGCAACTGATTGTTTTGGCACTTCACCCGACTCAACCAGCAAAAAAAGTTCAGTTTGCCTGGGACAGCAAACAACACCGAAAAACTCAAAATTGGCTTTTGACTACCATTGAACGAGAGACAGAACAAACAGTTTTCAAGCTCAATGGTTATCTAACACCTCAACCGAAGGAAGTAGCAACAGCTATCAATTTGGATGAAATCAACGAAGTATCGATATAATCCGTTCACATTTTATTGCCATCCTCCTATCGAGAGATATGCACCCTATTCCCGACGCAATCGCCAAAAAATTAATACATTTCTTCTCTCCATAGGAGGATGGCACTCTTTAATATGAGAAAAAACAATAGGTATGGATAAATGTAGTAGGAATGTTAGCCGTGACTGCAACTACCGCCACCCAACCAAAAACAAGCCAACTAAAAACCATCCTGATAGTTGAAGATGACCCGATGATGCAGCTCGGGCTACAACATATCCTCAATCGCCAACCCCATTTAACAGTAGTCGCACAAGCTGTTAACGGTAACGAAGCCGTCAGAGCCGCACTGCAACACCAACCAGACATCGTGCTGATGGACATTGACTTGCCCGGAATCGACGGTATTGCAGCCGCGCAGCAAATCAGAGCCGCCCTGCTACATACTCGTATCCTGATGCTCACCCACCACAGCAATCCAACTCAGGTAATGGCGGCTTTGTCCAGCGGCGCTCACGGTTACTGCGTTAAAGGCACTAACGCAGAACAACTTCTAGCAGCGATTACGGCTGTGCAAGAAGGTGGCAGCTACTTAGACCCTAAAATTGCCGACTGCGTACTGCAAAATCTCAAAACGCCGCTGCCCGATAGCTATGCGAAGGACGACATCAAGCTGACAGAACGGGAAATGCAGGTTTTGCAGCAGCTAGTTGAGGGTAAAAGCAATAAACAAATCGCCGCTCAACTAGGAATGAGCGTCCACACCGCCAAAGGTCATGTAGAGATGATTATAGCTAAATTTGAAGCGAGCGATCGCACCCAGGCTGCCGTTAAAGCACTGCGTTTGGGGCTGGTTTAGGCGTGAGAACTAACAAACTAATATAGCAATCCATTTCTCGTACTTCCGAAGTGACATCGCGATCGACATTAACTGTTCCTAGTGAAAATATAGCCTTTCTCAGAAAGATGAGGTACGCCAGATTCTATGATCATCAAGGTTTTCGAGCTTTGACATATACCTCATCTAAATGAGAACCTTTATAGCAGTTTTTCGAGATATTCTTTGGCTTGCGCGATAGTGAGTAAATCGCGTGAAGAAACTTTATTTCTAACTGTTCTTAAATAGGCGATTGTATTTTATAAACTTTATTCGCTAAAAAAATACAGTTTATGACATCTTGTCAATCTTCAAACTTTGGCAATGTCAACCAAAACCTCGCTCCTTTTCCCAATTCGCTATCAACGCCAATCTCTCCGCCGTGAGCCTCAACAATTTGCCTGCAAATGTAAAGTCCCAATCCCAACCCTTGCCTTAAACTAACTCCAACTCCCCTCGTATAAGGCTCGAATAATCTTGCACATTGCTGAAGAGAAATTCCGGCCCCATTGTCTGCAACCGTACAGCGAACCATCTCACCTTCCTTTTTAGCTTCTACCGTCAAAATAAACCCAGACTGATTGTATTTAACAGCATTGTCGATCAGATTGCCAAACACCCGCCAGAGCTGCTGGGCATCAGCATTGACTAAAGGCAAATCGGCTGCAAAAAGCTGCTTAACCTTGACTCGATGCTGGTTGAGAATTGGTAATCTTTCAATAAGAATATTTTGGACTAAAGCGGGCAGCGACAGCGGCTTCATGGCTAAAGAAGCACTTTTCACATCAAACTGTTGTGTTGCTGTTAATGACTCAATCAACTGGAGTTGGCGCGAACAACTTTGCACCATAACCTCCACAGTCCGCCTATCAATAGCAATGTTGCTGCCAGCATCATTGAGGCGACTTCGCAGCAGCAGCGACATTCCCGATAGAGGCGATCGCAAATCGTGCGAAACAGCGTGCAACAGCATTCTTAAATTGGCTTCTGCTTGCTGTCTTTCTTGAATTTCCTGGCTGAGCTGAACATTTTGTGCAGCCAATTGCACGTTAGCGCAGCGAAGTTGCTGCTGTAAACGCTGCATTTTAAGTTGGGCAGATACCCGCGCCAACACTTCAACAGGCTCAAAAGGTTTTATAATGTAGTCAGCACCGCCCGCCTCAAACCCTTTTACTTTGTCAAATACGTCATCTAAAGCGCTGATAAAAATTATAGGGATATCACAAGTAGCTTCAGATGCTTTAAGTTGACGGCAGACTTCATAACCATCCATACCGGGCATTTTTATGTCTAGCAAAATCAAGTCGGGTGCTTGCAATTCTACTGCTTTTAAAGCTCGCTCTCCACTAATCAGCTTCCTGACTTTGTAACCATTTTCAATTAGCAGTTGAGACAGCAGTTGAATGTTAGCGGGAATATCGTCAACAATCAAAATATCAGCCAAAAATTGTTTAGTTTGCTCCATCATCTATCGCCACCAAAGGACAGAGTTTTGAGTTTTTTCCGAATATTGCCAACCGCTATTTTCTCAGCCGCGCTGTTCGCACCAGCAGCATTAACAGGCGACTTAACATCAGCCACAGTCACGGGTTCTTCTGGATCGTTCGGATGTGGCAGCAATTGGTAAGCGAATCGAATCCGCTGATCCAGCTCTTCATCTATATTGAGCAGTTTACCCGTCTGCTGCTCTACTGATAAAGCTTTCGCCCGCCTTTCAAGCTGCGGTCTAATGCTGCTGTCCCACAGTTGTTCAGACTCTTTAGCTCGCTTTATGTCGCCGGGCCGCACCGGAATCTTGAGAGGGTAGGGAAATAAAGCTTCCGTCCCCGTTGCGTAGGCCGGTGAAGTGATGACGCATTTGCCTTGAGGAAACCTCAGAATTTCGTCAGGACTAATCAGCGGTTTCTTTTGCAACTGTTCGCTCCAGTTGACAGAACGGCTCGTTTGCTGCCCCGTCGAGCTGCCGGTCGATCGATTTTTTACCAGCACTTCCACTTCCCCGTACCGCTTAGAATATTTCTCCGCTGTCTCAAAATCGCCGGGGTTGAAGAGGACATGAGTTGACAGAGCACTGGCGATCGCAGCCCCTTTTTTATCCCCATAGAGATTATAGACTTGATTGAGTGATTGAATGCCAACAATCGGTACGCCGCCAGCAGAACGATATTCGTTAGCCCACTGATCCATTCTGTCGAACTTGAGAGACGGAAACTCGTCTAAGCAGTACAAAAATGGGTCAGAACGTACCCGACTCAAATTAGACACCACACATAAGTGAATAGCAGCAGCTAACAGCGGCCCCACTACAGTGCGTCTTTGGTCATCTAATTTGAAAATAATGCACTTTTTCCCTTCTAAAGCAATGGGAATTGTGCTGCGACCAATAAATGCCCGCAACAAATCTTTTTGAATGAAACTGGAGTAGGTTGCCTCTGCGGTTGCCTTAATGCCCGCCACTGTTTTTTCAGCATCTTTTGAACTTAATAACTGCGAAAAACTAGAGGCAATCCACCTGTCCATTTTGAGAGGATGACCGTCGGGTCGGTGAACGGCGTGGTCGATGCGCTTGACCAAATCAGGCAGTTGAATAATTGCGTACACAAAAGCTAAATCCGGGTAAGGACTGCTTTTTGCCAACTGCACTAAACCCTTCGCCATCAACTCGCCTGCTTTCTCAAAAAACTCATTGCCTTTACTCTCCCCCGGACTAGCATTTCGAGCAATAACTTGTCCAATTTCTGCTGCCATTACTGCATCTTGTGCATCTCTCATAAAATCCAGAGGATTGATAGTGCCGCTGTAAGCTTCCCCTGGCGCAAACACTTGCACATCGTAGCCGTAGCGCACTGCAAGGGGTGCAAGCACTTTCATCTGGTCTCCTTTTTTGTCGTAAATAATGGCAGGAAAACCTTGCTGGAATGCACTTTCAACCATCCGGTCAATGACGCTGAATGTTTTGCCAGAACCCGGAGCACCAATGACTAAAGTTCCGCGTTCTGCGTGGGGAAACCAAACCGTCGGATTTGCACCTAATAGCGTTTGCAATCGAGCACTCAATCCCTGACAACCTTTAAACCAATAAGTTGGCGTACCGCTCCACAAAGTAACGGGCTGCCGTTTTTTTTCTTTCATTTGCTTGAGGGCAGAGCCTGTGGCTGCCAATTTTTCAGCCGTCCCGCACAGCCGCCCGGAGGTAATTTTTCCTTTCCCGTTTCCAACTAATTTGGAAGCAATAAGTAAGCCTGCCATTAGCCCTAACATTGCCAGTCCCTCTGGCTTCATAAACTGACCCAACAACCCGCCAAAATCTATGCTAGTTAACGAACGTTTAGGAGTTTGAACTGCCATTGGTATCAAGGTAGCTTTGTTAATTTTAGGCAAAAATTGCAAATTGTTCATTTTTTTTCGCTCTTAAAAAACTAAACGTTTCAGCTAGCGGCTATCGCCTCAAGGGGGAGACCATGACAAAAATAGGTAAACAATGGTAAGAAGCAATAACGCGAAATCTCCCAGTAAGACAGTACAGAATTCTAGTGGAAAGTCCCACACGCAAAAGAACAAGAGTGCTGATTATTACGAGATAGATCCGGAGCTATTCAACAGTGATTACAACCAAACTCGCAAGCCCTCTTTGCCCTATGGAATCGTGATTAACGATAACCCAGCAGGTATTTTGCTCCCGAACGACCAGCTTGTCAAAGCGGAATGGCACGTAATACCTAATGTTGAGGAATTGACAACGGTCGAACTAAGCGAAGAAGTGACAGGCTTACTGCTCCCAAAAGCGAGAATGTTGGTATTAGCTTTTGTGCCTGAGTACATCCGCTACAAAGATATTGAAGAAAATGGAGAATTAGCAGGTACTTTTATTGGGCTTTACGACGAATATCGCGATTCCCTCGATAAAAAGACGCAGGAAGTGTGTTCCGAACACGCTCTCATCTTTCTAAATCCCAAAAACCAACCCCTGCATCAGGTACCGATTGTCGTCCGCTTCAAGAATGTAGCCCTCTGGAGCTTTAAGAGTGCTAGAGAAGAATTTTACCGCAATTTGGAACGGGCATTTGCTGATTGCTTTGGGAGAGATTACAGCGGTAAAAATGACAAGTGGCGCTCTTTGGGAGTGTTGAATGTCGAGTTTAGAGCTATCAAAGAAGGGGAAGGCAAAAATAAATCGTTTTGCTGCAAAACTCACAGCATTACTCAGCCAACTGATGCTAATTTTCACAAGCTATTTCTCGGTCAAAAACTACAAAAGAAATTGATTTGGGGACTGCACAATAGCATTGCTGGTTTCATTGAGGCTAGCGATGCCGGGTTGCCAGCTATAGCTGCTGGTGCGGAACCTGAAGTCCAGGCATTGCCAGAAAGCGTAACTAACCGCAAAAATCGAGGTAAATTGTCACCCCCTCGCAAAATTGCACAAGTTGAAGGAGGAACAGACTCAGAATTAGAGGAATTAGATGAATTTTCCGAGGCTGCTGAGGTTGAAGTTGAGGTTGATTCAGCAGAAGATTTTGACTTCGATGAACCCGCAGACTACTAAACACTAACTACTGAAAAGCTGGCTGTCAGCAAGTTGATAGGTAAGGCCGTCGTAGCAAAATTGAAGCTGGCGGCGGCCTTCTTTGGAAAGCTGATTCACTCCTAGACAAGGCAAACCCTCGTGCGAGGAACTGTCAGCCTTAAACAAAGAAGTTTTCGGCGGTTTATGGGGGTCGAGATAAGCTGCAAATACTTCTGTTGGCACTTGACCGGAATCATTAGGAATACCGGAATCATTAGGAATACCGGAATCATTAGGAATTAAGTAGCCAACATAAAGGCAGCCTTTTGTGCCGCACAGAGCGGAATTATTGAAATCATAAAGGTTCAGCCGTCCTACCGAGCCATTAACTTGCCACACTCGCATTCTCTTAATTGCTTCCGCCGCTGCACTTTGCCCAGCCGCTACTTTGAGTTCTGGAAGGCTGCTGTGTTCTTGTACAATTCGGGTTAAAGTTTCTTTTGGGGTGACTCGCAAAGCTTGTTGCCAAGACGCCGGTACGGTTGTTGCTGAACTAGAAGAACTGCAAGCAACTGTCCCTAATAATAACGACAGGGCGGTAAAAACTGTCAAACCAATGCGAAACCAGTAACCAAGTTGATTTAACCAAACCGGGGGGTTGACAATCTTTTGGGTGCCTGCTGTTTGTTGCTTAACTCTATTTTGTTTAACCATTTGTTACTCCACTCCTACAAAATACAAGAAAAAACAGGACACTAAAGCAGAAGAAAAAGACAATAAAAGAGAGATTGTTTTGCTGAGCTAAGCTGTTGTATGTCTAAATCTTACAGTCAATTTTTATGACTGACTTCGGGAAATACAAAACCACTCTACAATTTATATCCTGAACAGCTTAGAAGTCATATCTAATCAGTTGACATCGGAATTATTATCTCTCTCTTCTCTTTCTCGGTGTCCTCTGTGCCCTCTGTGGTTTAATCATTCCGATACCACCAATTTTGATATCAATGCCATAAAATTAATGGTTTCAGCAATTAAAAACGTCCTGGTTGTAGAGAAGGTTGTTAGACTTGTTAATAACTTGCTTTTCCACCTCCTCTTTCCCCTGGTTCAATGGGAGAGTGCAGCCGTGCCAAAACTAATTGCTAGTCCCAAACCGATTAGAATCATAAAAAGTTGCTGCTTTCGCTTGTAAAAAAGTCGAATTAAGAACCACATTCCCATCAAAAAAGAGCTAATGAACAGCGCAACCTTAATACTCCCACTAGCATTTAAAGTAATGCCGGAGCCGACCGAGTTGCTGATGCCATTGCTGTCACCAGAATTAGCTTGGCAATTGTCGCTGGTATTGTGGTTATAAAGCTCTCGAACTTTTTCCCCGTACTGTTTGAGAGAGTAGCCACCTAAAATGTTGGAATAGCTGGCATCAATTTTACTGCCAGAACCCCCAAAGTGTTTCTGTGCTACTCGCTCAATTAAGCGATCGCCCTTGAACACCTGCCCAGTTTTAGGGTCAATTTCCTGTTGGCTGCTGACTAAGTTCTCAGCTAGAGAATTTTGCAAGACTTTATCCTGAACAGCAGGAGGAAAATATTGGAAGAGTTCCTCTCTTGTAGGTTTTTGACCTTTGTTGACGTTCAGGAGAAAGTTAGCCCCTCCTGGAGTTGAACTGACAGCACGCTGCACGTCTTCCCGGTAGCTCATCAACTGATAGCGACCGATCGCCCGCCCGCAGTTGTGAGATCCTTCGGTACAAACCATCTCGCCAATAGCTTCGTAGTCGGCACTGGCTGCACTTTCCACATTGGCGATTCCTTCGGAAAGCTTCGCTAACGCCTCCCCTAATGAAGCCACATCCACACCGCTAACGTAAGTCGCTGGGCGCGCGCACTCTCGCTTCGATTCAGGTAGAGGCTGAGTTGGTAAAGGGTTTTCTTTAGTTTGATTTGAACTCAGCGGCTTTGAAGGTTTTGTTTCAGATGCGACGCCTTTTGAACGCGAAATACTGTTAGAAGAACCGCCCTCCAATCGACCGACAAACATAGGCGAATTAACGCTGTAACTGAGAAACGGAACCGGACCAATAATGTAAGGCGATTTGCCGCAGGGCAAACTAAACCTGAAGTACAAAGCCGTGTCAACAGTATCGCTGGTTTCTGACGGTTCCATTACCACTACTTTAAACACTTCCCCAAAAGGATGCCGGCCCGTCGGTTCCCAACCGGTCAAACAGCCAGAACCACCTCGCACTTCCTGATATTTGCCACTAATCCACTGCTTGCCTTCTAGCGGCCCTGTGGCGCGGCGACCGGCGTTTTCCATGTCGTCGAGTTCGATATAAGCGCAATCTTTCTCGCAGGCTACCGCAAATCCTTCTACATCGGAACCGGAAATTGTATTAGACCGTTTGCTTTCATACCTACTGTAGATCGTGTCAATTCGCATGATTGTGCTGCCAATAGACGCAATAGGAACAGGAAAACTAGAAAGCGGGACTTGACTCAGCAGCGGAATATTGCTGATGAGTTCCTCTGACCAGCCAGAGAACTGTTCTAAATTTACGCTATTAAGGTTAGGGATTTGGGCGATCGCAAACTCAGATAGGTCAATTTGGTTAAGTTTTGCCTGCGCTAGTTGCGGTACTTGTTTTACAGCTTGACCAATTGGCAATTGGCTGATGTTATAGTTCACTCCGGCTATTTGAGAAGATAAAGAAGCAATTGGAGGAACATCGCTCAATTGAAATTGGCCCAGATTCGGAACAATTTCAGCCAAGTGACCGACCGTTTGCTTACCAGCTAAGGGAAATGCTGACAAGCTGATATTCTCTAAATTGATATCCCCTAGTGCCAATTGTTCAATTGCTTGCAAAGACAGAATTTCAGGTTTTACATCGTTGATGTCCCCCAGCTTCAAGATGTTGTCAACAGAAGTGCCGGCTTGCCAGCTTCGACCGCCTGAACTTCCAGAACTAGCAACGGCGGGCAGGGAACTAAAGGTAATCTGGTTCCAATCTGGCAGCAAAACTCTAGATTGTTCTTTTTCCCAAATTTTAGTAGGTAAGGAACTAGCGCTAGCAATTGATGGGAAGCTGAAGAAAGTAATGCAGATGAAAGCAAAAATTAGGCAAAGTGTACTGGCAGCTATTAAAGCCGAGCCTACCTGGCTTATTTTTTTTAACTGCTTTGGACTGTTCATGGGAATCCTATTGATGTTAACTAAAATTAGGCAAAAAAAACTGCTCTATTCTTTCTAATGTGGAAAAACTTTCAACTGTTTTTAAAACATTACGAAAAATAGAGCAGTATTGCAGAAATTACCCATCAGCTAAATCTCCCTCTCCCCCTCTCCCCTCTCTCCCTCTCTTCCTCTACCTCTCTCCCTCTCCATTTTAGGAATTACCCAAAAACCCGGTCTTCCTATGTAATTCCGTCATTTTAGGTTGAACATGAGAACGAGAAACTGGGTTTTTTAGGTTGATGCGTCCAGGACTACATTTCTTTATCTTCGCTTTTTTCTTTAATCAAGCTCCAGCTCAAGCTGTGGATTCGGGCGGACTGCTGAATCTGTCCAAGGAGTATCTGCTAGGTTGGACAAGTCATACACATTTTCTTGGTAAGCGTTGTCAAAATTACCTTGACGAACTTCTTTAGGTGACGAGTAACCGACAGTCAAATCGGGTGCCGATTCGTAACCGGAGTTGTTATAGCCGGAATTAGGTTCAATCGATGAATTCTGCATGGTTTTTATGAGTTCATGTGGTGAACAATTCCAATTTAAATCGCATCGAGTTCCTGCAACTTCATTCCTATGAGCGATTTTGTTCAGTAAAAATTACCCCCTCCATGTGGAGGGGGCAGCTCTATGAAAGTTACCTAACGGCTCTCAGCACTGGGCAATGCTATGAAACCTGTAAAAATGTCTTTTAAGAGAGAGTAGGAACTAAAAGCTAAAGAATACCCATGCTTAAGAGAGGGGATGTGACGCAGGTTGGGGTACGTTTAAAGCTACCAAATTCCTTCCCCATTTTTTATTTAAAATTTGTTCATTAAGTCCAAGCAAATCACTTGGTTTGGTGCGAGAACACCTCCGACTTTTATTACTTGCAGCTCTCCGGTTTCGTGGGAATATTGTGCTTTAACTTGGGCAATTGCTGCATCTAAACTAGATGCCTGAGCAATATACACCTTCTCAAGAGCACTTAGTACCCAAATAGGTTTGGGCCACTTATGTCGAGGTTGAAGAAGTGAATAGTAAATCACTTGACCAGTGTACTGAACAATTTGCTCGATCGCAGTTTCCGAACAAAACTCCCCCAATTCTGACTCAATACATTGTTTGAGTTCTTTCGCAGGAATTTGCTCAAAAACTGATTCTAAGAGCATTAATGCTGGTCTTGTCTGCTCTAATTGAGTGTGTTCCTGCACGACTAATGACTCTACGAAATGACTCACCTGGTTGATGATTGAGTCAAAATCTAGCTCCATCAATAAATGACCTAAATACTCCCTTAACAAATTTCTTAGCTTTTCATCAGAGATATTGATACCGCAGGTTTTTAGATAAAGTGAAGGTTTATTACCCAAATTCCGACCGCAGCCAACTTCTCCATTAGCTGCATCTTCTGCTTCTATCAGTTCCATCAAGCGCGGATAACTGGTTGTATCATCTATTGTGGATTGCGGCTGGGAGGGAATTGAGTTACTCATAAAAAAGCTCGGTAAGTGGGAAACTCAGTTACATTATAGTCATAATCTTTACATTTAAATTCAAACAATATTTTCCCATCCACCTTCATCTAAATTTTTTTTTCAAAATCTAATCGTTCCGAATTAAAGTCGCACTTAACAGTGCTGCATCGGTGAAGTTCATACATCTGAACTCACCGTTCTGAAAAAACTGCTCGCTATCGCTTTAACAAGCCTTTTGCTCTTAATGGCAACAGACGCTAACGCAGCCGTTTGTAAAAAGATTACAGATGGCCAACCACGCTGCGACCTTTTAGGTGGCACTTGGGATAGCCAAAACAACTGTTGCCGACTTTAAAGTTGCCAACTTTTTTAAATCAAAACTGGGGTTTGCCTGGTTTTTTTTAGACCAACCGCCATCCCTTATGTCTTTTATCTTAGTCCTCAACTCCAAGACTTAAGTTAATTTGGAAAAAGCTGGCTCATAACTCCTCCACTTACCCAAAGAAAATCTATGAAGAACAAGCTGCGTAATGTCCGAGACCTTATCAAATATTACTCAAACCCCCGTGCCGATAGAGATACTCCAGACTCTTTCTATTCTTGGGAAGAAACCCAAGTAATGATGAAAAATATAATAACTAATAATGCTCCTAATAAATCTACTAAAAGCATATTGACAGATTCCATCAAAGCTGGATACGAACTGATAAATAATGCAGCGGACTTGAAAATAGCCCTCAAACCTTTTCAAGAAGCAAAAATTATCGGTATTGACTGCGAAACCGCTTTGGGAACTGACCCGTACCGATCCAAAGTTTGCCTAGTACAGTTAGCAATTCCCGATCGCCCCGTCGCAGTCATCGATATCAGGGCGATCGCACCCGCCGACCTCCACCCCTTGCGTGCCCTATTAGCCGGAGAAGCCCTGAAAATAGGTCACAACCTCAAATTTGAATGGATGATGCTAACTCAAGCTGGATTGCCCCCCAGCCGTCCCTTTTTCGATACCTATCTGGCGTACCGAGTGCTCGTTGCTGGACTAAAACGCAATTTATCGTTAGAAGCTGTAGCCGACCAACTACTCGGCGTCAAGCTAGATAAAACGCTGCAAACAAGTGACTGGAGTGGAACGCTGACACCATATCAACTGCAATATGCCGCTACCGATGCTGCAATTTTATTGCCCTTGCGAGAAACGCTCAAACAAAAACTGAAAATTTCAAAACTTTGGGAAACTGCAAAATTGGAGTTTGCTTGTTTGCCTGCGGTAGCTTCTATGGAACTAAATGGAATGCTATTAGATAGAGAACAGTGGAAAGTTCTTGGCAACAAACTTTGTCACACTCGCGACTTGCTTTTAACCCAAATTAATTCGCAATTGCATCGACATAACCCTCACCAACAACTCTCCCTGCTTCCCGAATTTACAGAAACCATTAATCCCCGCTCTCCAAAACAAGTTTTAGCAGCCCTTCAATCTACTGGTATTCCTGTTAATTGCACCACTACTCAGACATTGATTTGCTTTGCTGACAAACATCCCGTAATTCAAGCTTTGCTCGACTACCGCAGCGTGTCAACTCGAATCAGCACATTTGTTGAAGGTTTGCCCCATCACATTCACCCCGTTACTGGAAGAATTCATCCGAATTGGTTTCAGATTGGAGCGAGGTCTGGTAGGTTTAGCTGTCGCCAACCGAATTTAACTAATATTCCTAGAGATGGGGAAACTAGGCAGTGTTTTATCACAGCACCCGGTTGTGTACTACTCAAAGCCGATTACAGCCAAATTGAGTTAAGAATCATGGCTAAGGTTTCGGGCGATCACACAATGGGGGCTGCCTACTCTAAAAGTGAAGATTTACACAAACTTACGGCTTCTTTAGTGCTTGACAAACCATTGATTGACATCACCTCAGATGATAGACAGCTTGGCAAAATCATTAATTTTGGTTTAATTTACGGCATGGGAGTCAACAAATTCAAGAACATGGCTCAGTCCGAATACGGAGTAATTTTAACTCTGGAAAAAGCCTCGCTGTTCCGCAAAAAGTTTTTTAACTCCTATTCAGGCATTAAACAGTTTCATGCAGCCATTCGCCGACAGTGGCAGAAAGGGATTAGAGAAAGTCGCACAATGGCTGGCCGACGGCGACTTTGGTCTCAAGAATCTAAACCGCTGCTTAATGAAATGCTGAATCACCCGATTCAAGGGCTGAGCGCTGACATTACTAAATTAGCACTAGCGAAACTTTTTGCACCTTTGAAAGGAACGGGAGCTAAACTTATTTGTGTCGTCCACGATGAAATTTTGTTAGAGTGTCCAATTACCGAAGTTGAGCAAGTAAAAACTTTACTTGATAGCTGTATGGTGTCAGCAGGCGACAAGTTTTTATCGCCAATTCCTTGCGAAGTAGAAATCAAGGTTCTCACAAGTTGGGGCGGTTAATGTTTGTTTCTGAACTAAAATCTTGTTTCGGCGCGTTCCACAATTAAATCTACGACAAATTTTAAGGCATCGCGGTGCTGCAAAATACTCGCGGCTGGGGTGGCGGTGGTCATGTCGTCGTGTCCGAAACGAGGGATGGCAACAGTTACATCGGCTAATTCTCGATCGACTGCGCGGAAAAAAGGCGTGACGCTGCTGGCTTCGACGGCCGGGTAAAACGTCGTGTGCCACACGTGGTTGATTCTCGATCGCGATCTCGCTTGCTGATGGATGTTCAGTGGGGCGATCGCCAAACCCGGCCTATTTTCGTCTCGCCATCTACGCGGTCTTTTTCACAGTAAGGCAAGGCTAATCGGCTTTTGGTTGCAGTTACATCGCTGGTATGGAGGCGGTTCAGGCGTTCTAAGGGTTCGCAACTAATACAGGCGATCAGCTAAAACTCCTTAATGTTGGAAGAGTTAAGGTTAGGGTTCGGATGTCATTTTTTAGCTTAACAGACCGCGAAATCTGTATGTTGTCTAATTTCCGGGGGGTGAAATGCCAGTACAATGTCACTTTTTGGAACACCAGCAGCCAACAAATCAGTTGCTATTCCGTCTTCTGTTCCATCTCTTTGAATCCAGATTTTACCATTAATAATTTCAAGGTGAACAATGCAGCCATGATTTCGCACATCTTTTTCCCATCCTATTGTTAGCAGTAAATAATCATTGGAGTCTTTGCTAATAATGAGTTTGGATTCAAGGTTGTTGTATGAATATGGAATTTCTGCATATTCGCTTAAGACTTTTTCAATGATTTGTCGGTAATTATCTAATTTATCCATTGTACGATTTCCTCTTTGGTAGGGTCAAAAACAAGTAAGCGCAGAGAGTTTTTGCGTATCACTAGAGCCCCGATGGCTTCTGAAAATATTTCTTGATAGGTGGCTTGACGAATAGCTAAATATAGCAATCGGTCATTTTCGACTTCTTCTAAGATATTCAAGTAAACGATATACTGCCCTAATGCAGTTTCTAAATCGCTCACTTGGGAAAGACTCACGAAACTTTTAATTTCAACAGCTATTTTTTGTTCACCTCTTTCGGCAGCTACAAGTTTCGTGGCTCCTAAGTCTACAAATAGTTCTCGGAACCCCCATTTTAGTTTGAAAGGATCGTTTGTAATTGTCCAGCCGTCTTTTTCCAGAGCTTTTTTGACACGATCGTGATAAATATCTTTGGCTGGCATATTCGTTTGAGGTTATAAGTCTGAGCAGTGTAAAGGGCTGTGTTGATTAAACTTGTTTTCATGGCTTGAATTTCCGAAGTCGCCTCAATTTTATTATCTTTAATTCTGCCTGTTACGTCAAGTCGCTTGACTGATGAGGTGACAATACCCTCCAAACATAGACAAAATCAAGGATATAACCCAATACGGTTCAGTTAGTGCTCTTAAACGAATTTGAACTCACAGTTTTTTGAAAAATACAGGTATCTTTTAGAAGTCAGATTCTTAACAGAACCGTATTGGGACATAACCCTCATACCCCCATATGCTTTGGTTAACGTTTTTTGTCATTGTTCGCTGTGAGCGTAGCGATCTATACATGAAAGCAATCACAGTATCTGTTTTTCACAGGCTTTTGCCTCCTAGACTGTCTTATCCCAAGCGTATTGACTCATACCATTCTCTCCCGAATGCCAACTTATTACGTTTTATTTTCTTTTTAGCTGTTAAGAAAGCAGTGAATTATGCATCTAGATTAAACAGCGTCATCTTCGCTCCAATCGTAAGTAGGGGGCTTATATTCAAACAGTTCTTGTTCGCACGCAGCAAACCTGGAAGTGTCGGAACTGGCTGTGGGACGAGCATAACTAGCTTTGTTCCGAATCCCCTGGATATCTTCAGAAGAACGCTCAGACGACAGCACAAACTGAGTTCTCTGATAACGCAAATGGGCCAATTCAATTGAACCCGGTCGCCCTTCACAATAGGCTCGTTCAGCACAGCGCTTTACTGCGATCGCAATTTCAGCACTCGTTGCTCCGGCATAATCAGATAGTAGCGAATACCATTGCCTGTCGCTCCAAAGATTCTCTTTTCCTTCCCCAAACTGCTCTGGGAAATATTTAGCTAAGTGCAAATTGAAAATCTCATAGCGAGCGCCGCTGTGTGGCAAATCCACAAACCAGATTCCGCCATCGTCAAATCTGCGGATAAGTTCAGCCGGCAGCATTTCTAAGCGGTTAACAGTAGCTAACATTAACACGGGGCTTTCATGCTCCTGCATCCATGTGAGCAATTTCTGCGACAGCCGCCTAGCTACACCGCCGTCCGCATTTGATTCCCAGCCAGAAAAACCCTTGTCAAAATCGTCAAAAAATAGCACGCAGCCGCCCAAATTATCAGCGGTATCCAGCATTTTGTTGAGAGCGCGATCGGGATTAGAGGAGCCTAGAATATTGCCCCAACTTGCTGCTAAAAGCGCATAACCTAGCTTCTGAGCAGCTAGCTTCGCACTCAAACTTTTGCCCGTCCCCGGCGGCCCCCACAGCAGCATTCCTTTGGGAGGTCTGAGGTGATATTTCTTGGCATCAGCTTCTGACAGCTTTACGACTTCGTTCAAATAAGCATCTAATAAATCTAAACCGCCAGCATGAGGCACGTCGGGAGAAGCAATGAACTCCAACCCCTGGTCTCGAAGTTGCGATATTTTATGCTCTAATACCAACTGTGCGATATGGACAACTGAAGCGGTCATAGAGAGCGAGCGATCTAACACCAATTCAATTTCAGCAGTTGGCAGCCCTAGACTAGAAACAGCCAGCCGCTTTTTAGCAGCTACCGCATCCGAGCCAAAATCAAGGGAACAATTGCGATCGCAAAAATTATCTACAAGAACTTCGACTTCAAAACGATCGGGTAACGGACATTTGAGTAGAGGAATTAATGAACTTAGCTTTGATGGCAGTTGGATGTACTCACCCAGGAGTACCCAATATTGGTTGGCCCAACGCCCTTTCAGCTCAAAGAATGCGTTAGCCAATTGAGAATAACGGCGGACAAGAGGCTGTTCGGTACTGTCTGATTCCAAAATATCCTCTAACAAGAAGATACCGGGGCAGTCATTTTCCAGCAGAAATTGCAGGACATCGCTTTCGACAGATAGCTCAGTTTTGCAGAGGACGCATTCACTATTATACATCTCTGAAAAAGCATCTGAAACGCTTGTCATGTTTGAGTGAAAACCTAAATTTGGGAGATGTTTATCGAAACACTGCACCTGTTGAAGAGTTGACTGCACCTGTTGAAGAGTTGCATAGCCCGGATTCCAATAATAAACAGGTAAACAACACTCATTAGCGTACTGATGAAATGATGACAAGATTGTTTGGCGATCGGCACTGTAATATTCGAGGGCAATAATGGGAGTTTGAATAACTCTTAAGTTAGACCATTTATTGAAAATCTTCATGCGTTATACACCACTACTTACAGGAGATTTAACATAAAATTTAACTAATGTAATTAAAATTTAACTTCCTGCTAATGAGCGAAATTTTCCCCCTCAACTGGAGGGGGTAATTGTGCCTAACGGCACTCATAAATTGATGTTATGTAAGTTAAATTGTCAATCATGGCCACAACTAAAAAACAAACAGCAGCCACTCCAAATCGCTCTCAGTCACCAGTGCCTGCTAAATCTAAACCGCCCGAAAAACAGAACAGTCAAACAGTCGGCAGTAACAATGGAGCTAAATCAAAACCTCAACCTAACCTCAGCTCCGAGCAACTTGCTGTCGAGCTAGTCAAACAGATTCGCAATACAATTCATAAGAAGTACGGTGTGACAATTCAGCGTCGCGATAGCCGTATTTCGACAAAGGTTGGCCACGCAATTCGCGAAAAACTGGGATTGGATATTCAAGCTCAGTTGAATAAGCGCAACGGTAATGGCAATGGTAAAAAGTTCGACTGGCAAGAGTGGAACAATACTGTGTTTCCCAAGCTAGTTGGCCGGCCCGAGGAACTCAAGTATGATGTCGAAGTTGTTGCCTTAGCGATGAGCCAACTTTACGATACAATTGCTGACAACCCGCAAGCTGCCATTGCCGATTTAATGGAGTTCAATGCTCAAAGCTTAAAGCGCCGCAACGAGTTAGCTAAATCCTCTGAAGAAGATACTGAAGAACTCGATGACGACGACGAACTCGATGATGAAGATGATGAAATTGATGACATACTCGATGAAATTGATGAGGATGACGAAGACGAGGAAGGCGATGAGGATGAGGATGATGACGATGAGGAGGATGATTTTAGTTTAGACGAAGACGAAGAATTTGAGGAAGACGACGAATAATTGCTAAAGTTTGATTAGAAAGCTCTGCTGAAAAAGCAGAGCATTTTTTTGCCTCTATCGAGGCCTTTTCCACGAATCGCGATGCTGGGTAATGATTGTCGCCACCGTCCGAATCAGGACGCTCTGAGAAGCAGACCCAACAAATTCACAATCAAGGAAATTTTGACCTTGATTGTGAATTTAATTTTACCCACTCACCCACCCCTAATTTTTTTGAATTAATTGTAATTAGCGAACTGTCGTCGCTTTAGTTGTGAAGAAAAAACACGCTTGAGGGTTAATCATGGCTAATCGCAAATCCGCTCCAACTCCGATGCAAAAGCAATTTGCAGAAACTCTTGAAGAACAGCGCTTCGAGATGTTTTTGCACGTTGCCCGCGAGTTAACGGGACGTGCCAAACAACGACAGTTGCAGAAAGGTAAAGCTCTTGACTGGGAAGCGTTCAATACTTGGTTTAACAAGCAATATGAAGGCTACTCGGCTGACGAGATGCTTGAAGAAATCTTGAGCAACGTTTACTGGCTTTCATCTGAGCAAGCAGTGATTGACTTGCACTTCCGTTATATCGAATCGGCAGTCAAAGCTTCTCATAAGAAAAAGGCAACTGACGATAATGAAGAGATTGATGATTTTGTCAAGTAATCAATGACGACCCCCGATAAAGGGGGGAAAATCCTGCTTGGAGCAGGATTTTATTTGCCCGCCCACCCACCGCATCAGTTCGATTTGCGACATTTATGATCGCATTCTCAGAAGGATTTAGTTAATAGCACTTATGGAGTAATAACTTGATTATGTCATTCTGAACCCTTGACGGAGTTTACCATCGAGCGTAGGAAAGCTTCCGCAAGTAATGCGAATAATCTCAAACCTTTGCAACACAGTTACAAACCGTAAGTTATGGTTAATTGGTTTTATCCGAGAATGTAGGTTGCTCAATAAGTCAGCGTAAAACCGTTTGGCAATAAATTAAATGACTGTTTTTGTTAAAAAGCTTTGATATTAAACGCGAGCGCGTTTGAGAGATGTTCCACTTGCAAATTATAATCATGTACGAACCTATTCAGCATTTTCTTACCCTCACAATTGAAACTGTGGTAATTTTTGGTTACGGTGGCTTAATTGTTCACTATCTCGCTACGCTGTTAGCATCGAAGCGGATGAATCATTCTGAAAAACTCTCAGCAGAACTTGCCCCCGATTTTGTGCCTCTTCTCAATGAAATTGCTTCCTTTCCTGCTGTTGCCGAATCGGCAGCAACTCCAGAACCCACAGAAGAACAGCGCCTCACCTCTTCGCTACAACTTAAAGCCGAATTTGCTTCTAATATTCAACTCGATACCGACACATTAAATCTACCCTTCATTCAAGTCGATAGCCTGACTCTTCGACAATGCCGCACCGTTATTCGAGCGCTCAATTCCACTCTCCCACGAAGTGAGCATATTCGCATTAAACTCAACAAAAAAGATGTGCCAGCCGATTCGTTAAAATTTCAAATTAAGAAGCACTTTGAGCATCGACCGCAGCAAGTTGTCTCCCTAATTGAGCAAATTTTGAAAGTTAGTTAGCACGCTCGGGGAATCAACAAGCCAATTAGTCTTTTATTTCAAAACAACTTATGGTAACGATTTGATAGAAAGTTTTTTTGAATGCACCCTCCTTTTCCTGACCAAGCTATTAGTTACTTTCTTCAGCGCCAAGGGGAATCAGACCCTTGCCAATCTGTTCGCTCAACTCGTTGAGACTCAATCCCCGTTCAATTGTGATCGCACGAATTTCCTCCATCCTACCGACGTTACCTAGATATAAGCTACATAGCAGCATATCTGCCGGCAGCGAAGATTTTTTGTGCGGTTAATTGCAAGTCAGGAAAGATTGATGAAATAAGCCGATCGTCATTTTGAAACAACTGTTTTTGATACTCGTCTTCTCGCAGCGTACAAATTGTAACTGTCGGCTGTTTGGGTTTGCCAATATATTCTCTGCCACCAATGCCCAAATAGTCAACAATCCAATACTCAGGCACTCCTAGCAGGGCGTAATCTTCAACTTTGCGGGCATAATCGTTCTGCCAGTTAGTGCTAACAACTTCAGCAATCAGTTTAAGTGAAGAACCTGATGTAATTACAGGTTCTTGTTGCCACAAAGGTTCATTAATTAGTCGAGTTTGGTCTAATACAAGCACATCGGGGCGAAAGGCTGTTGCTGTTCCTAATAGTTTGATGAGACAGCGAGGGGGGATAAGGTAGGGTAGATCCAGGCGGTCAATTTCTACATTCAGTTTTCGTCCCAGAAAACCGGATACTTGTTCGTGCGGCCCTGTTGGTTCCATTTCGGTTAATTCACCATCAATCAGTTCGTAGCAATCGCTGTCGCCGTAGTTTGTAATAAATTCATCGACAGTTATAAGTTTTGGAGGTGATTGAACCATTGTGTTTATTCCTCATCCGACGGCAATGTACGTCTTTATTCAAAGCCTCACCATACCTGAAAGATTGGCTGTGGGTTGTTTGCGACTTTGTTCCTCGGCGTCAGTCAAAGTAATCTTGCGCCTGCCAATCTGTTCGATCAACTCGCTCAAACTCAATCCGCGCTCTCTAGCAATAGCGCGAAAACCTTCCCACCCCGCAGATGTTACCTGAATGTTCCTTTGCTTTTTTGGCTCCTCATATCGAGGTTCGCCTCCGCCTAACTTTAAATTAGCTAGAGAGTTGGGGTGGAGCTGCGTTCCTTTGCTTGGGGGCATTTTGCAACATTATCCTTTCGACTTTTTTCTTTATTATCCCACATTACGAGCAAATTTCCGTGGTACTATAGGTAATATGGAATCAACCTATACGAGTCAACTTCTTCAATCTGGTGTCGGGCTTTGGGGCTGGCAAGTCAGGGGTTGACTTATCTCAGGAGGCACTAGGAAATGCACCCAACTCAGGAGACACCGGGCAGCGAGCAGCGTCAACCTTTAGTAGTTTTGCGAGGCTCAACCCGAAAGCACCACCACACTGTTGCAGACTCCCTGCGGATTCACCCAGATTTCCAAACGCTCATCCCTCCTTTGAGTGCGAGCGAGTTTGCTACCTTAGAAGCCAGCATTCAAGAGAAAGGGTGTCGGGATCCTTTGGTGGTTTGGGCTGAGGAAAAAATTCTCATCGACGGTCACAACCGCTATGCTATTTGTACGGCGCACGGCATCCCCTACCAAACTGTAGAGATGTCTTTCGACAGCCCTAACACCGTCAAAGTTTGGATGCTCCTCAATCAACTGGGCCGCCGCAATCTCACGTCTGAGTCAGTCAGCTATTTGCGCGGCACTTGGTACGAACTCACCAAACAGTCCCGCGGCGGAGACAGAAAATCAAGTGGTCATTTTGACCACTTGAAAACAGAGACAAAGTTGGGGGCACAGTTCAAGGCATCCCCAAAAACAATTCGCAGAGACGCTCAGTTTGCTAAAGCAGTAGACACCCTGAGTTCTATTGGAGGAGAGGATATGAAGTGGAAAATACTGAATCGCTCTGCGGGGATGACCAAAAAGCAGGTCATCGCTTTGGCGATTGATGCTCGCAGCCGTCCGGCTAAGGTTGCCAAAACTTTACAGGGGCGCGACCAAAAAGTAAAGCCTGAAGGTGAACCTACCATCGCTCATCACCTGACGCTCAAAATTGGTTCCTTAGTAGAAGTGTATGCGCCCGATCGCGAAGATGTTAACGGCAGGTTAGGCCGCATTCAGTCAGTGGGCGAGAAAACCGCCACTGTGTGGATGCGACACATCCCCACCGTTACTATGCAGTCATACACCTTCAAGCACTCGGCTCTTACTGCTGTACCGCTCGAAAATCAACCGGGACTTCAAGAAATTTGCGATCGCACTGACCGACTTCACAAATTAGGAAATCTAGATCCTTTTGAGATAGAAATCCTCAACTTGTTAGAAAGAACAACGGCTCTTACTCCCACCGAATTGCAGTATTTAAAACAGATTGAGAACAGACACAAGCTTGATTGAGTGCCTCACAACTATTCTTCCTTTTGAGAACAGCAATAACTTCGGAAAGTTTATTTGATTCACTTGACAGTTCAAACACTGAGTCAATCAGTTTTTGTTGAGCTGCTAATTGTTGCAGTGAATAACAAGCTACCGCTCGCACTCGCTCGGGAGACTTGCTAGCATTTTTGGCAGCAAACGGCCCCCAGAAAGCACTCAGTACAATCTTAATCTGTTCCGATATTGGGTATGTTTGACTCAAACAGTAATCCCAAACCATCTCATCGAATGGGTCGTTTAGTGCAACTAAAACACCCGATATTTGCGACTGCACTTGCTTCTGATTTTGGTCAGGTAACGGCTGATTGTTCAAATTGGCAATCATAGATTTCTCCTGTTAAGCTAACTTATTTACATCCCACTCAAGACTTTAGTATTTGCCCTCAAGGAACAAACTCTCGTTCTTGAGGGGAGCGAATCCACAAAGTACAAAATCCTTTTTGTGCAGGTTTACCCTCTACTGTCAGCGTCACCCCCAATCTATTTATCTCAGTTTCACACAGTTTTTTGCCACCTTTCTCGCTCAATAAAGCTTGATTCCAGCTCATAAATTGGCGAGCATATTTCCCTTCATTGCTTGTTGCCCACTGAATTGTATCGGCGTTCTTGCGAGCAAACTGACCCTCTTTGCTCAGCCCCCATTCGAGCGCTACGGCTTGTTCTAAAGTGAGCTGGCGCGGCCCTTTTGGGTCGAGTTCAGGCGGTGGAATGAACCGGGGCACAGCTAACCCGATAAAAGCGCCGATAGCCATTGCCCCTAACACCACCCCGCTCCCAAAAATCACCGACCAAATATCGTGAGCAACTTTCTCTAAAGCTGCTTGTCGCACTAGGGTGTAAACTGAGTTAGAAATGTGGCGATGTTGCACCTTAACAGCCGCTTTTCCCTGCCGTTCTAAATACTCCCTGCTTTCTTTTTCCCAATTTTCAGTAAGCTGGCGAACTTGTTCCAGTTCTTGAGAAATAACAGCTTGAGAATCTTTCAAATCACCTTGCCATTGAGATTGCCAATTCTTGAAAAACTGGTCAATCTCTTGTGGTTTTTTTTCTAACAGCAGTTCGAGTTGACCTGTAGCCAGCAATACGATAAAAAGCGGGTCATTTTTATTGAGACCGTATCGGTAAGCTGTCTGAATGACATGAGAGCGAAATTTGGAGTCTTTGCCCTTGAGTACCTGGCTGATTAGTGACTCAGTATCTCTCTCGTACATGGGAGGGGCAGATAAAGGATCTCTGTTCAGAGCTTCTCTTTCCCTCGAATCATCGTCTATGAGTTCCCAAAACTCCTTTTCATTTAGCTTACTCCCATCGGATTTCAACTTTTCTTCTACTGCATCTTCTGGGACTGTATCTGGAGAATCGGGCAAATTTTGCGAATTTTCAGCGGATTGTATGGAATTATTTTTGGTATTATTAAGTCTGCCCTGTTCCCTTGGCGTTTCCAATATCTCGCCAAACTCTTCAGAGTCAACTTCGGAAAGTTCTTCTAAAAGTCGATCGGACATTTAACCTCCTACCTAATCAAAATCCTAATCTTTATGCTGTTCTGCATCGCGCATTCTATAGTGTGAACTCATATTTTGTCCGTCTCCTAACGAGTTCATCACCCATTGACTGTAAAATTTACAGGAATACCCGCAAATTATCGGTTTAGACACTATCTGTAGTATTAAGATGTGTTTCGCCACACCCAGCCCGCTGGCCCAGTGGTGAAGAAGTTTTTGAAACCCTGGAAATCTCGTAGCGGGCGATCGATCAATCTTCTTACTTTCAGAATTTAAACGCAATAAACAACGTTTATTGCTAATATCCAACGCCTGGGATAACACAACTGCGTTGATTGCACTCAGCCAGCGGGCTGGTTTCGGCACACCCTATCAGTAGAGTCTGTGCGTAAGCCTTAATTTAGATTCTTAAAAGCTTACGATACCTTTTTTACAAATTACAGCCTCCTGAGACTTTACAACCTGTTGCTTATTTAGTTACTCATTTTGTTGCTCATTTTCTCTCTGCATTTCCTCATTTTTTTTTTGTTCATAGGGAGCGATAACTTCTTTTTTATTGCGATTGGGTGCGTTGTTAAACAAACCTACATCTTCTATCATACGGAAACAGTCTTCCAGAAAAGTATGCAATCGCTGCTGACTAATCAAGAAGAATTCAGAGTGTTTCATTGCTTGAGAAAATGACAACCGCTTCGTATCAATAAACTTGCGCTCTCTTGCACTCAGAGCCGGCAAATCTACCACAGGAATTCGGTAATTATTAATGAGCTTGTTCATTTCCTTATGGCTTTGTACGTGCGACCAATCTTTGCAAACTCCAAAATTGCGGACAAAAATGTGATTGAGCTGACCTTCAAAGTAGTTGAAAGAGTCAATAAACATTTCAATGCTGTCCGTCGTGCCGCCGCAAATAAACCACTTGCATACATCAACTCCTGACTGCTCTTTAAAATCAGGAGAAGTTAAATTAGCTTCGTCAATCCATTTGTTGATAATGCTGTAAACCCGAGCTGGTAAATTGACAATTACAGGAGTTTCTACTGCTGTTTCAAAAATAATATCGATATCGAAAAACTTCTCTTCATCTTCAACTAAAGCTACGATTTTTGCATTGTGTTCAGGATAGCGCTGCTGCACATCAGGATTTTGAAAATCGCCATCAATTAACGTGTACAGCAGTTCATACTTCTGATTGAATTCAACCAGAATCCGAGTTAGCATCGACTTGCCAACGCCACCTTTCTCGCCGTCAACCAAGTGAATCATGTTAGTCATTTCATTCCTCCTTGCTGGATGTCTATTCAAGACTTAATAATTTTTAACTAAAGCTAGGCCCGACCATTGCCGGATCGAAACCAGCTAAGTTAAATGCGCTGTTTTCAAACTCAATTTCTCCCGCAAATTCCTCTGGTTCTTTTTCTTCGGGCAAACTTGCGGGATTTGAACTCTCAGGGGCAGTTAATTCCGTAGCAATAGATGCACCTGAATTCGATAAGTGAGGGAAAGTAGCTAAAGGAATTAAACCCGAAGAAATACCAGGGGCAATTACTCCTAACTCGGTACAGTTAAATCCCGCATCTCGGCAAACTTCATCTATCTGCCTGAGCAAAAAATTAATGCTTTCTCGCCTCAAATACTCTAAGTCTGTACTAGAATGACTACCGCTATTGCGTAATGATGCTAACAGCCACCGCGCTTTAATTAGAGGTAAAATCGTTTCCTGGAAACTAAAAAAAGGATGATTTTGCAGGTAAGACAGCAAGATAGCGTCTTCGGAATCTGGCAAAACTTGACAGCGCCAGCAAAATTCCTTGTAGCGTTTTCTAGGCATAATTCCTCACCTTCTTTCCAGCACCTCGGTAGGGCCCTCCCAATAAGAGAGCTGCATCTAAGTTTGCTTCTGATTCCTCTAATGAAGGTTCTGTATTCGACGACGACTCATCACTCAATTTATTAGAATCATCTAAGCAGCTATCTTTGATACTTGAATTAGCCTTTTGTTGAGCGCAAATTTCAGTGTTTTGTTCAGTAATATCTTCAGTGTTTTGTTCAGTGGGTTCCTCAATTTTTTGTTCAGTAGATTGCTCGGATTTAGCGTGAGTAAATTGCTCAACTTTTAATAGAGTAGGTTGCTCGGATTTTGGGTGAGTAGGTTGTTCAGATTTTGGCTTGGTAGATTGTTCAGATTTTGGCTTGGTAGATTGTTCAGCACATTCTTTTACACTCTGTATATCAGTTGTAGGCAGTGGAGCATCTCCTGAAGTGGAAGTTGTATCTTCTGCCCTCTGAGAAGTTGCCGCAACAGACCTTTGCCTCAGTACCTCAAACTGAGATTTGAAGTAAGAAAATAGTCCGTAAACATCAGCTATGCGGCAACCTAAACCATCAGGATCGAGTGTTTTTGGCACTGTTATACCTGCGTGCCAAGACAGCGAATAATGAGAAAACTGATTTCGCAGTTCTGGCTTCATATATTCAGAAGTACCCCCGCAAAATACAATTTCATCTAAATCGGGCGGCAGCACTTCATTAATCCAATGAGATAGCATTCGAGCGTAGTCGAAGCGAGACAGCTTGACTGCTTCAATCAATTGGTCAACTTCTCGATCTTTCGCTGTCTCCTCTCGATTCCGAGCAATTCGGTAAAAGTAAGGGCGGTTGTAGCTTACGCCCGCTTGAGCGATTGATAAAGCCAAACGGGAAGCATCATAGTTAGAGGTTCGCTCTTGAACTAGATCGACCAACCTTACCATTCCTAAGTCTGAAGTTTTGCCCTTACCGACAGCACCGCGTGCCGAAACTATTACCGAAGCATTGCGAAATCCTACCATAACAAAGGCAGTTACCCGCTGCTTGAAGGCTGAACCTAAATTACTGTTGTGGATCAAAGCAATGCCGCCACCTTCTTGCAAAGCTTGGGTTTTGTCCAGGGTGACGGAGAGCTTGCCGGTGGGTGTTTCAAATGAAGCAGAGTATTGACTTAATAGCTCAAAAAATTGCTTGGAGTCATTAAATTCGCCTGGGGGCAAGAAAACGGAGATCGCAGCGGTAAATTGATTGCCTAAATCTAACTTCCGCGACACTACCCACAAAGCTGCTAAAGCTTTGTACAAAGCGCTACTGTACTTCAGTCCCGCTAAACCGATGTGAGCATTGAATTGCGATGCTGCTAGGTAGCCAACGGCTCGGCATTCATTACCAATTGCCACCCAAGCAATATTTTCGGGAGATGCTGATGCGAGGTTGGGTTGTGTGAAACAATTGGCTATGTCTTGGCTCACTGGCCCCACCTGCGATTCCATTACAAAGGAGCTTGCTTTACTGCCTGCTTGTGAGCTTTGGCAGAAAACTCTAGTAGATAAGCCGCCAAAATCTATAGCCAGAATCGCATCTGGTATTGATGGTTTTTTCTTCATAAATGCTGGCTTTTATTACGTTATAAAATGATAGTATTGGCTTCAGTTTAAGTCTGACCTCACCAAATCCGGTGGTTTTGGATAATTAAAATAGCCCCCTCCAAATGGCGGGGACAGACTGCCTTTGAAGGAAAAAATCTTGGGTAGATTATCAGGGAAAGAGCTTTAGAGTTGTGAGAAACGGTGTAGGTATTGTGAGTGAGATACCGAGCAGGTACGCCCAAAGTATCTTCAATAAAGTGTTTGAGTTCGGTGTGGGAGTAGCACTTCTCGAACGTACCCCACTTGGTAATTACGCCATCGTTATAAGCAATACCCGCATATCAAGAGTAATTTTAAATATACGAAAAATTTAAAGTAAAGGGCTACCGCTAGGGTGTAAAAAATAGGGAGTAAGCTATGCTCTACGCTTTGATTAATTCAACAGGAATCCACCGGCTGGAAGTAGAAAAAAAGTTGGAACTTGCAGATTTGCAAAACCGAGTGGGCATTGCAGGTGAACCTGCGTTCATAGAATATGTCCCGAATCAATTTCCAGATCCCGCGATAGACCTAATCTGTGATGAGGAATTCTTATACAAGGAATTGCCCTTAACCTGCATTACCCGTCGCAGTATTGCACTTGGCGGTCAAGTGATTGCTACTGCCTGTACGGATGATGGTGAAACAATAGGGTTGACCGAAGCTCAGTTTCAATTAGTCGCGACAAATCTGATTATTGCGAGCAGGATCTAATCTATCATGCCTCAAGTTTGCGCTTGGGGCAACTTCCTTATTTAAAATCTTATAATAATAACGTCTTAGTGCGATTCGTTTAACTCAAATGGATAGAAATATCCAGGGACGGTTAGCCTAACTTATCGGTTAGGACAACTAAATACACATCTAGGTGCAGGATTCACAAATCCTTAGTCTTAGTCCGCAA